>Ga0224506_10002625_pt1 | contig 12158 bp, 12 predicted proteins | sample SF_Jan12_sed_USG_2_FD_169108 | JGI IMG/M metagenome (GOLD analysis project Ga0224506, IMG submission 169108) | Sediment microbial communities from San Francisco Bay, California, United States - SF_Jan12_sed_USGS_8_1 | ecosystem: Environmental > Aquatic > Marine > Sediment | place: USA...
AACGCTTGAATTTTACGATAGCACTGGCTTGCTAGGAGGCCCACTGGTGGTTGGCAGTGGAAACACATTACAAGGCATTGCCGATCTTGTTAATGCCAACGTCACCAATATTATTGCGTCCGTGGTTCCCGAAGGGTCGGGCCAACGCATTCGTTTTCAACATACCAACGGGTCAGAAATAGAAGTGACCCAAACAGCCGGCACCATACTTACCGATATAGGGCTTAGGGATTCAACCATCGGGCTATCGCAAAGCATGGCGGTAAGAAGCGACATAAACACCACCCCGTCACTGGTGGTGCGCGGCAGCGCCCAGTGGGACGCAACATTAGGCGCGGCGGGCGAATATTTCATCAGCGAAGGTGACGGCAACATCATGGCTTCGCTTGTGGGAAAATTACACGAAAGCATTGACTTTGATGCCGCCGGAAATTTGGGCGATAGCACATTGCCGCTAATGCAGTACGCATCATCGGTAATTTCGCGCAACACCAGCCAAGCCAATTCGATGGAAGGGCTGCTTGCCAACAAGCAGTTCCTTACCGATAGCTTGCAATATAAATCAGACAACGTGCGCGGGGTTAACCTGGATGAAGAAATGTCGAACCTTATTTTGTTTGAACAAGCCTATTCGGCATCGGCCAGGGTAATTTCCGTAATCCAGAGCATGCTTGACGCCCTTGAACGGGCCATCGGTTAAGCGTTTGCAGGAGGAATAGAAAAATGTCAGTAACAATTCGCGATCTTTCGGCAAACAACAGCATTATTGGTTATATGCTGCGCACCCAATCAGACATGTACAAAACCCAAATTCAGGTTTCAACCGGCAAGGTATCGCAAGATTATATCGGGGTATCAAAAGACAGCAATTACCTGATTACCAGCGAAACAACCAGAAACGTGCTTGAGCAATTTGAAAAAAATAATTCTTTGCACGAAATCAGGCTTACCTCGTCTGAAGAATCTGTAAAAATAATAGACAAAACCCTGAGCGAATTCAGATCAGCATTGTATGATTTCGGCCAAACAAACGGCCAAGACCCACAGTTGGTTAAGGAATTCCAGCAAGAGGCTTTTAAGACCTTGCAGGTGCTTGAAAGCTTTATAAACACCGAAGCCGATGGCAGATATATTTTTTCCGGTGGCAAAGTGCTAAACAAACCGGTTGATTTCGGCCTGACTTCCCTTGCCGATTTTCAAGCAAAATATGACGGCATCGGGGTAACCTATCCCACCACCCGTGATGCCCACCTGACCGATTTAAAGCTTAGTAAATCAGTCACTGGTGCGACAAGCTGGCTTACATTTAACGATGATGACCTGACCGGTACGGGCCCCAATGCGGTTGGACGAATAACATCGGTTGGTGCCGATTTTAAAAATTATTCTGTGGGTAGCACATTTACGGTATCGGGTGCCAACACGGCGGCCAATAACGGCACCTATACGGTTGTTGGTGTTGATCCCGGTGGAACCTGGATACAGGTAAAGACCGAAATGCTGACGGATGAACCGGCGGTTGCCGGGGCGGTATTGACCGCGGCTGATGGAACGGTGCTGTCGGCGGGCAATGGTGATTTTGTCGACCTTTCGTTTCTGCGCGGTGCTGGCACAATTGCGGTTGATGCGGCCACTGCGGCTGCATTTAATAATTTGCTTCCGGCGCTGGCCGTGGGGTCCACGTTCACGGTTTCTGGAACCGCCAGCAACAACGGGACATACACCGTTGCCGCCAACGATGGTGATACGCTCACGATTGTGGAAAAAAAGCTTACCGATGACCTTGTCGCCAACGTTGGAACGCTAGAATCGGTTTCTTATTATAAGGGTGATGAATTGACCTATAACCACCGGGCAAGCAAATCACGCTCGCTGGAACAAGAAACAAACGCTATTGACCCGGCATTTGAAAAAGCCTTTCGGGCAATGTTTATTGTAATGCAAGGTGTAACCGGAACAGAAGGCGGGCTTGACAAAAACATGGGCAGAACCACCGATGCGCTTTATCTTATGGATAATGCGCTGGGCAAAAACCCCGCTGGCACGGCCCCATACGGGGTTGAGAAAAGCGGAAGCACGGAATACCTGCAACGCAACCTTATTTTCCAACGCCTGGTTCTGGAAAGAACATCGGAAAACAACCAGACCATGATGCGCTACCTGAGCGAATCTGAGGACAAAATCGAAAATATTGACCAGACCGAGGCTATTTCCCGGTTATTGAATTACACCAATTCGATGGAAGCTTCATATCAGGCGTTTTCCCGGGTTCGCCAATTGAGCTTGTCAAACTTCCTATAATAAAAAACAATGATTGATTGAAATATTATCGTTATTTTTCAATTGGTTAAGTAAGATTTCTGGCTTTGCCTTGGCAATGGCCCAATGATTTGGCCAAATAGATAAAATTTTACCTAAATTTTAGTAAAACTTTTATTTTCAATGACTTACACTTTTCTGGTTGACACTGATAGTGACAATACCAATAATTAGACCCAAGCGTTTCAATGGTGCAAGAAAGCGTTGTTGATAGCTTTGTGGAAATGGTTTCCACGCCCGGGAATGAAATTCCCGTATTTTAATCCTAGAATAGGAGACAGCTAAAATGGCTGAGAATATTACACTTACGGCCAGTATTCGGTCAAACCTACTATCACTCCAAACCACCAACTCACTTTTGAACCGTACGTCAGAGCGTCTTGCTACTGGTTTGCGTGTTAACAGTGCGCTTGATGATCCGGGTGCTTACTTTACCGCTCGTAGCCTTAACAACCGTGCTAACGATCTTTCAAAATTGAAAGATAGCATCGGTCAGTCCATTCAAACCATTAAGGCAACTGATACCGCCCTTAAATCCATCACCGCTTTGGTGGAACAGGCCCAGTCAATTGCCTCGCAGGCGGTTGAAGCTGCGGCTAACGCTGGCAACACGGTTTCTGAGATTGTGGGTGTAGCGGGTTCATACACTGGTACAACTTCAACAACCACACTTACAACGGCATTCGGCGTTACTACCGCTAAAACCATAACCTTCCAGGTTACAAATGGTGCTAGTGTTACGCTTACTGCCGGCTCTACCGTTGGTGATTTGGCGTCCAAACTAACCGCGATCGATAGCAACATTACGGCTACTTTTGATTACACAACCAGAAAGCTTACCATTAAAGGTACTAATGGTGTGGAAATCAAGGCAACCAATGGCACCGCCAGTAACGCACTGACTAGCGTCTTCGGAACCGCACTTGTTAACGCTACCGCAAAAACGTTTGGCTCGTCCGGTGGTGCAGATACCATAACATTGGCTACTGATTATAACAAAGTTAGGGCTCAGATTAACCTTCTTATTGCCGACGCCGGCTATAAGGGTGTTAACTTGCTTAACGGTGTTGACATGAAGGTTACCTTTGACGAAGACGGTCAGTCTGTCTTGACCGTTGCGGGTACTGCCCTTGAAACCAAGCTTAATATTTCTACTGCTGTCTGGGCAACCGGTGGCAACATCACCACTGATGTTGACAAGATTAAACTTGCACTTACTGAGCTTCGTAAGGTTTCTTCGCAGTATGGTACTGACCTTGGTATCATTCAGACCCGCGAAGACTTTACCAACACGTTCATCACCGGCTTGCAAGAAGGTGCTGGCCGTTTGATCAACGCAAACCTGGAAGAAGAATCAGCGAACTTGCTGGCTCTACAAACCAGACAGGCACTGGGTACTACATCGCTCAGCTTTGCCAACCAGTCACAACAGTCAATTCTGCAGTTGTTCCGTTAATACCGCAGATACTGGTAAAAATAAGGCGGGTGAAGAAATTCACCCGCCTTTTTTTGCGTTTTGACGAATGGCTGATTAAGGCTACAATGCATACATATCATAATGGAGATTCCCAATGCCGCTGAGCCTGACCCTGAAACCGGATGAAAAGGCCATTATTGGCGGGGCCGCCATCCAGAACGGGCCCAAGACAACCACCATCACCATAACCAACAAAACGGTTATTTTGCGTGAAAAGGATGTGCTGACCAGCGAGACCGCCAACACCCCCGCCAAAAGAATATATTTTGCGGTGCAGCTGATGTATTTAGCGGGTTCGTTAGAAGAAAGTCGTGATGTGCATGAAGCATTTCTTGAATTAACTAAGGATTTTATGACTGCGTGCCCAACGGAAGAAGCGCTTGGGCTAATTGCCGAAATTGGGCAAAACGTAATAGCGGAAAAATTTTACAAAGCATTGAAGCTTTGCAAGGATTTAATTAAGTATGAAAAAGGCATAATTGATTTTGATCCGGCGAGCGTAAAATAAGGATAATAATTATTAAAAAATCAGCATACTGCCAAAGCAGCGCGATTTTTTACACCTACTTAAGGAACCATCAGCATGAGCGATAAAGCATTAAATGCTTACGATAGCAGCGCAAAAACAAGCGAAAGCGGAAACGAAACCGATGCCGCAGTTTTGGAAAAAGCCGCTTTGATGTTGGAAATTGTTAAAGCTGACCCAGATTCAGAAGATTTTACCAACGCGCTTAAATACAACCAGCTAATCTGGACAACAATTCAGGCTGAAATGGCTGATGACCACCCGTTGCCCGACCAAATAAAGGCCAACCTGATAAGCCTTGCAATATTTATAGACAAGCAAACATACAAAGCATTTGCCGAGCGCAACCCGGAATTATTAAACGCCATCATAAACATCAACCGCAATATTGCCATTGGCCTGCGCCAAGGGGAAAAAGAAGGTGCTGCCAATAAGCCGGACGCGCCATCAACCAACATAAGTGCATGATGCTTAATTGCCATTCAATCATTAAATAATACTGGATAGGGAAATATGGCTCTAAATAGGAAACAGCGCCGACTTCAAGAAAAGCAGGCCAAGGCACAAGGCCTTCCGCAAACCGTGGAATCTGCAAAAATTTTAGAGCAAGCAATATTGCTGAACCAATCAGGTGAGTGGGAAAAAGCCGAACCGCTTTATCGTCAGGTTCTAAAAAAAGAACCGGAAAACCCCCATGCAAATTTTTATATTGGAATTATTGAGAACGAAAACAGGATCAACCCAGAAGTTGCACTAAAACATTTTTTAAAAATTAAAAAGTTTTTTAATGGGCGGAGTGATTTTTACAATAATCTTGGAGTGGCGTATTTAAGATTAGGGCGATATGAAGAGGCTTTAAAAGAATTTGAAAATGCCTACGAAGCTGATCCCGACAACATAAGTATAATAGAAAATCTAATAACGGCTAACTTTAACAATGGTAATTTAGAAAAATCCATTGAGTTGGCAAATGCTTTCTTAATTGACAACCCTGATAGCGAGATCGCAAAAAATGCCCTAGCTGCTGCATACTGCAATACCGGCAACTTCGCCGATGCCAAAACAATGTTAAGCGAATTGATTGAGCACCATCCAGATAATATGGAATATAAATACAATCTGGCTTGCGCCTTTAGGGATGGGGGTGAGTATGCTGAAGCGTATGATCTTCTGCAAAAAATGATGGTCGCTGACCCAACTTTCGCGCGGTCATTTATTGTATTTGGCGATGTTTTAATTAAAGACAATAGACCAGTTGATGCCGTGCCTTATTTTAGGGCGGCTATTGAGCTCGACCCTGACAACCCACTTCCCTATGGGCAAATTGGCCACATACAACAGCAGTACTTTGAAAATGAAGAAGCAGTTAAGAATTTCCGCAAGGCTTTATCTCTTACAAAAAGAGATGAAGATAAAGTTAGCATTATGATGAACATGGGGGTTTCTCTTTCTGATATTGGTCAATACAAAGAGGCAGAGAAAGTTGTATTAGCTGCCTTAAAAATAAAACCAGACAGTGCGTGCGTTCACTGGAACCTGTCATTACTATACCACATAATGGGCAAAACCAAACAAGCTTGGCAAGAAGGCGAATGGCGATGGAAATGCTCCAGCTTTACATCGCCCGCAAGACTGTTTCCGCAAAAAGTATGGGATGGCTCATCGCTAAAGGGTAAAAGTATATTGCTGCATGGCGAGCAAGGACTGGGTGATGAGATTCGCATGGCCGCCATGATACCAGAGGTCTTGGATATGGGCGCCGAGGTAACGGTAGAATGCGAGCCTAGGCTAATTAGTGTTTTTGAGCGTTCTTTCAAAGGGATAAAGGCAATACCGCACAATTATGACCCCGAATATGAAAAAAGAATGTCAGGATTTGATTTTCAGTGCCCGCTGGGAACTTTACCCATGTATCTGCGGCCATCAATAGAAGATTTTGACAAGAAACATCCAAAATCTTTTATAATTCCTGATCCGGAACGCGTATCATTCTGGAAAGAGCGACTGGACAAAATTAGTGATAAACCAAAAATCGGCATTGCATGGAGAAGCGGAAAGCTAGACATCAAACGAAGTATTTATTATGCAACCCCGGATGAGCTCGGACCGATTTTTTCCCTTAAAAATGATGTTGAATTTATAAATCTGCAATACGGCGATGATTGCCACGGTGAACTTGATGAATTTAAACATCTTTATGGGGTGGCGATTCACAACTGGGACGATATCGACCTTAAAAATGATCTAGAGGGCGCGTTCGCGCTTACTGCAAATATGGATGCTGTGGTGGGAGCAAGCACATCCCCCACAGATATGGCGCCAGCAATCGGGATAGAAACGTATATATATGTTCTAAATTTAGAAGGGTATGCGCTGCTTGGCGCCAAAAGATCCCCTTGGTATCCCTTGCAACATCTTTACCCGAAAGGCGAACGGATTGATAGCTGGGATAAATCAACGGTAAAAATTGTTGAAGATGTTAGAAAAAAACTAAATCTTTAGACTGCGCTATAGATCCATATATTTCCTGAATTAGATACGTTATCTGGGGTCTGCCCTGCAAATTTCACAAATCCCGCATTTTGAAATGCTTTTATTGATGCAGTATTTTCAGGATCAATTCCTGCAAATATGTTTTCTATGCCTATTGTTTTAAAGACGGCATTGGCAGTTGCCTTTATTGCCTTGCTGCCCCAACCTTTGCCAGTAAGGTTTTTTCCAAATATGGCAATTCCCATCCACGCATTTTTATCTGCAATATCGTGCAGGCGAATATTTCCACAATGACTTCCATCAATGAACAGTCCAAAAATGATGGAACTTCCTGACTTTCTATTCTCTGTAACAAATTTGGTAACAGTTTCAACGGTTTCGCGTGATTTGTTTTTTCCAACAAGAAATTTTGCCACTTCCGGTCTGTTAATTCCGTCAGCATACTCTTGGGTAACATCCCCCTCTACAAGGGGGCGCAAAAATGCATTTTTATCAATTTTTATGGTGTTGCTGTCTGGATCTTGGTACATATCTACAGGAGTTTTTATCATTTACTAACTCCGCGATACAAAATTTCCGCAAACTTCCAATCTTCCTCGGTGTCTATATCAACCGCGAATTGTCGCGGAATTATATATGGCAAAAAATCATTCATATCATCGCCAGAAAGCATTTCATCAAAATCATAAATAGCAAATGCACCGGCATCGTAATAATATGTTGGCATATCTTGCGAACGTTTCATGCCGGCCCCCTGCACGCAGGGGGATAATAACCCTTTATTATCAATAATATAGGCCCAATCAATAGGAACGGGAAATTCCGCAACCCCCAATACGGGGGTTTTTCCGCCAGCGCTTTCAAACATACTGCCAGCCGCACAAAGCATTTGTGCATCAACCAGTGGCGTACACGCCATCAATAGCCACACCTGATCAAAAGATTGGCCGTGTTGTTTGTACCGACCGACAACAAATCGCAAAACATCAATTAATGTAGAATAGTCATCAGACAGGTTATCCGGGCGGGGGAAATCTATAACAAAGCCCAAATCTTCAACTGTTTTTCTAACTTTATCATCTTCGGTAGATACATGAATTGTATCAAACAGTTCTGATGCCTTGGCTTGATGCAGGATGTGCCCGATCATCGGCTTGCCGCAAAAATCTTTTATATTTTTATCGGGCAACCTTTTGCTTCCGCCGCGCGCGGGGATGATGGCTAATCGTTTCATAGTGTGATTTGCTCGATTTTATAAATGCTATTTATTGCCTTCTTCATCGCTATTTTGTGCATCAAGGCGGGTGCTTATTTCCTTTAGGTGTTTACGGTATGGTTCTGGCAATAATTCCGGATTATCAAAATAAGCACGGTCGCAAACTATTTTTTTTGTGTCCCACTTCAATGTATCTAGGCAATAATACCAGATATCCTCGATCAATTCTATTTTTGCTAGCCTTTCAAGGGTATCTTCATTCAAGCGGTTTTTAGGTATAATTACCACGCCGCCACCATCGCACACCGCGACACCACCATCATATTTTTCCACCATCTGCTTTTCTTTTTCTGATGGAAACGGGTCCGCAGGCGTATTGAAACACCCAAGCGGGGTTACGCCTTTTGCCCAAATTAAATACCCCTCACGACGCAACCTTGATGCATCGCGAACAAGGCCATCAACAACGATTGCCTTTGCCCGCCTATAAAGGAGCAAATATTTTGACATAAGGTCGCCCATAACGGCACGACCATCGCAATTGTGCACATTGACAATAACAACTTCACCATCTTGAACGTCGCGAATTTGTTCATGCAGTGTATAGTTGGAATTGTTTGCAACAAAAACACACCTTGCCCTGCCAACTGTGTGGTTATCGCTGGAAAGGGGTGTAACAGAAGAAAATACCCCTTCTTTGCCCAACGCATCGGCGACTTCGGTTGTTGATATGCGATTGGATTGTATAAAGTGAATTATTTCTGATTCGTATTTCAAAATAGCGACTTCCTTCATAAACTAGTTAGAAAAACAGCTACACAAATAATCAGACGAATACTTGCTATAAAGTTTCATAAATATTGCCTTCTGTCCAACCAGAAATATTGTCACCCTTTAAATAAATGACAATGTTACGGTTTGCCGACCCACCATATGGTGATTTTCTTTTTTTATGATCTTTTTTATTTACCGTCATCTGTGGTGGGCCTTTATTTATACACCATCAAACAAAATATTTCCGGTTGCTGGTATTATGAATTTTGAAAAATTTGAACACTAAATTCATATAATGGATAGTCATGAAACAAGTTAACCCGCGGTGAAAGTTTTTTGCTGTAAGAAAATATTTCTTCGGGCGAATGATGGAAATTTTTTTCTGCGACATAATCTGCATATGATGAAAGCATGTTAAATGAAACTGCTTTTGTGCTCAAATCAAACATTTTTTTTATTACATCATTAGCATGGGATTTATTATCTTTTATGCGAAAATTCAGGGCGCCGGAAAGAAAAGTAAAATCAAACTTTTTATCAGATGGAATTTGAAATATATCACTGGTTAAAAATGATCTACGCTCGCCAGCAAAAGCACCGGCCGCACTTTCAACAAGTGCTTCGCTTATATCTATGCCGGTATAATCATAATTTCCTGAAGTTTTTTGATCCAAAAAAGGAACCAGATCACCCAAACCACAACCGACATCAAGCACGGAACAGCCAGAAATATCCAGCCCCCGGCACAATACGTCAAAACGAAGGATCTGATCTTCGACCGCACCCCAGCCAACAGTTTTAACGCTTCTGCCGAACTCGCGAAAACGGTTTTCATAAAGGCTTTTTATGCCTTCAATGTCCGATGCGGTTAAACTGCTTCCCATCCAAAAAAATCCTCTGCATTTTTAGACAGCAACCGACGCATGCCATCTTCGGGGATGGACTGACCTTCCATCTCGGCGAGTGAACCTTTGAGTGTTTCTGCTATTGACCTGTCTGGATAGTCCGATCCGTAAAGCACCCTGTCGTATTTCATGCTTTTACAACAATATAAAATGTCATTTACCACAGAACTTCCGCGGTAATACATTAACGAAAACGAAACATCAAAATATACATTTGGCAATCGTTTGGCCAACATCATAAAATCAATACAATAATGCCCGCCAAAGTGAGCTATCAATATTTTGCTATTGGGGCATGCCTTGGCAAGGCGGGCAAAGGCTAAAGGATCAAAACCCTGCATCAACCAATCACCATCAGGAAAGGCATCTATAACTACCGGGACCCCTATCTCCCCAGCTGCCTGAACAAGTTTATGTGTCCTAGGGTCATCTAACGAATATTTTTGAATTCTTGGGTGCATTTTTAACCCAATAAACTTCAGGTCTTCTATGCCTTTGCGAAGCTGAGATTCACAGTCATCATCAAACGGATGAACGTTTATCATTCCCGCAAGCCGCTCGCTACTTGCCAATGCTTCGGCGACCTCTTCCACGCCCCAGCGTTGTACCTGCAGGTGCAGCACCACGCCGCGCGCAATGTTGCTGTCTTTCAGGGCCATATCAAGTTCGCGCACAGAATTTATTGCCCCGCCCTCAATTCTATCATCCAGATGAAGATGCGCATCAATAACCTGCCCATGATTATGCTTCATTGCCCGACCTCTATATTAATCATTTTTTCTGCCCTATCAGCATTCGCCCGAACTTCCGCCAGAATATCACCCCAGCTTAGGATATAGGCCAAACGATCCCCGTCGCTATTTGCTTTAAGCATTGTATCCCCTATTTTGACCAAGGGGCCAGCCTCAACATTTGTTAGCTTATTGGCATCCTCAAATCCGGAAATTTTATTTATTACCCCCGGGCTGGAAGGGATAAACCGCAATACTGCCGATTTTTTCTTCGGGGCAATTAACGCAACATCGCGGCCAACGGCCTGCAAAACAGACCCCAAAGATATATCAAACCCCGAAGCCCGCGGAACCAGTCCGTCATTCACCATAAACCCCCCACCCCTGCCTGCTGCCTCTACCAAATACAAATCGCCTTTTTCACACATTATTATTTCAGTGTGCCCAGGGCCTTCGTTATATCCAAGTGCGCTTAACGCTGAACACGCTAGCTTGCCAATACGTTCAACTGTTTCTGCTGGCAGGTCTGGGGTTGCCAGCTCCATCGCTACGGTATCTGATGTTCCAGAAACTTTTCTCTTTTCGGTCACGGCAAGAACCTGATGCCCCCCTTGCGCAAACCCAAATGTTTCAACGGTAAATTCTGTACCCTTGATAAATTTTTCAATAACCACCTGCCCCGAAGATGACGCAGAAATGGCACGTTCGCCAGCAAACCCTGCCAAATCAATATCCTTGGTATCTATTACAGAAATTCCACGACTTCCGGATGAATCTGCCGGTTTTACTATTACCGAACTTTTTTCATTTTCAATTATTGAAAAAATAGATTTTTCTATATCTGGCAAATTATCAGCAACAGTCCATGTCGGGCTGGGGATTTCGGAATTATCCCAAATTTCTCTTTGACGAGATTTATTTGTAACATTTTTTGTAGTTTGCATTGACATACCAGGAAGGGAAAATTCCTCGCGCACGGCTGCTGCCGCTATCATCCCTGCCTCGCTCACAAGGGAAACTGCGCCGCTTGGTTTAATTTTGCTATCGTGCACCGCACGCAAAACGCTATCAACATCACGAATATCAACGCTAACTGCCACATCACAGAGCCTGAGCCCGATGGCATCGGGGTCCGCATCCAGACCCAAAACATTTAGACCGGCTTTCTTTGCCGCTTTAATGCCTGAAACCTGCCACCTGCCGGCACAAACCGATATAAGCCAAGGCTGATTAGTATTAGTCATAGTAGCGTCTCAATTTTTTCAATTATTCTATCAATACCCATTCCATCAACCAGATTGTGGGCGTTATTTGAAACTGTGGCCACATCATCTGCGCCCGGAATTACTATATCACTATCTTCTGCCATAACCCCCAGAATTCCGCTTTGTTCATATATATTTAATGCAAGATTTTTTTCTTGTTCTGTTTGTGGTAATACGTAAACAGCCTTTCCCAGACACATCATCTCCATCATTGTAGTGCCGCCATTAACAACCGCCCACTCGCATTTTGCCATAATTGCTGGCAGGTTATCTGGTTCGGCAAAAATTTTATATGCTCGCCCTGTGGGAAATTCTCCAGCATACAAGGGGCCGATCACTAAAGTAACATCTTCAAATATGCGGGCTATGTTGTCTGCGACCTTCAAGGCGCTATTGTTTATGTCGCCACCGCCTATCATGACAACCGCGCCATTGCCAGTTAAAGAAGGTGA
>Ga0224506_10002626_pt1 | contig 12154 bp, 15 predicted proteins | sample SF_Jan12_sed_USG_2_FD_169108 | JGI IMG/M metagenome (GOLD analysis project Ga0224506, IMG submission 169108) | Sediment microbial communities from San Francisco Bay, California, United States - SF_Jan12_sed_USGS_8_1 | ecosystem: Environmental > Aquatic > Marine > Sediment | place: USA...
AATATCGGATCTGGCTTTAAACATGCTGGATGTTGATAATCAGGGCTTTGACAATATGGATCGCAAGTTAATGTTGGCGATTATAGAAAAGTTTGATGGCGGTCCCGTTGGTTTGGATTCTCTTGCAGCCGCCATTGGTGAGGAAAGAGATACCATTGATGATGTGCTGGAGCCTTTTTTAATTCAGCAGGGTTTTATTCACAGAACGCCAAGAGGAAGAATGGCCACCAAAAAGGCCTTTCAGTATTTTGGTCTTAAACCGGGATCGCCCGACCTGTTTGATTAATCTGACAATTATTTATAAAAACAATATTCACCACGGGGACACTGAGAGTGCTGAGAAAGTATTACCGGTGATTGATTAGCTCTTTATCTTAACCGGATATTAGGATAGTCAATGGGTAGGGTTTTTGTGTTTATTGCCAGGCTTCAATAATTTTATTTTGCTGATCTTAAAGGGCTTTCCCCATTGTTGAAAGGTCATGACATTTTGAACTTCACCTGAAAATTCTATAACAGCACCATCTTGTTGATGTTCTGGCGATAGATTTTGAGGCAAAAACTTTTCACCCTTGTTGGTAACAATGCCATAAAAACCACCTTCCATAGCAAAATATTGGACTGTGCCTTGAAATGTATTCGATTTCTTTTCTTCCATTACCTTGTCACCTGAAACGGCATTTTGACAGCCAAAAACAAATAAAAAGCTGATGATAAGTGTTAATTTTTTCATGTCCAGATTCTTTCCGTTTAAATATTGAATATTAATTATTCTTAATGAAGACAGCACTTTTTAAACTTTTTACCACTACCACACATGCAGGGATCATTGCGTCCAACCAGTTTTGTCTTCTTTTTAAATTCAGGAACAACTATCTCGCTGACAGGGTTTTCCATTTCAGATAAATCCTTACCCAACATTCCAACTGCTGAAATAAGTGGTGGAAGCGATTTAAAACAGCTGACCATATCGGGTAATTGTTGATAGAGTTCCGGCTCATTTTTTGCCACTTCATCTTCATTGACAAATCTGGCAAGTATCAAGTTTAACATGATAAGGCTATTTTCTGCCTCAGGGATACTTTGCGGTAGTTTTTTCTGCCAGATTGAAGATAGCCATTTGTAGCCTTTCAAATAGCCAATGCCGTAGTCGAATAATGCCTGATTGGGTTGGTTTAGGTCATTTAAAGCAATAGTTTCTGGCAGAGAAATAGTGTCTCCTTTGTCAAAAGTATTCAGACATAATTTCCACCAGGCAATCAGATTTAAGGAAAACTTCTTGGCTTGAGCATCATTATCAAATTGTGGACTTTTGTCCTCATTAAGCATAAGCTGCTTTATCCATTCAGAAGGTTTTATCTGAGCGGGACTTGAGGCGATTGCAGTAATAAATCCAAGGCAATGATACAGATTGTTAAACGATTCTTTAACATTAGCGTGTTGAAAGTCATGTTCTAACGCTTTGACATCAAATATAAGCATATTTCGTGAACTAAAACCAAAATTATAACCAAAGGTATTGTACAGTTAATTGCGCTTTGAAATAAACCATAAAATTTCCATTTGGTTTATGGTGTATATTCTCATCTTTTAGCCCGCACGATATTTCACAGGATAATCAGAATGACAGAATTAATCAAAAACAACTATAGCCTGAAAGAGGAAGTGCTCAATTCGATCACTCACGGAATAGGCGTTGTTATAGCCATTTTTGGTCTGGTTTATATGATCTTGCGAGCAGAGGGAGCTACTGCAATTACCAGCGTTTCAATCTATGGAGCGTCTTTGATAATTATGTTTCTGGCATCAACCGTTTATCATGCCATACCGAATGAAAAAATTAAGCCACTGCTTAAACTAATAGATCACTCTTCGATTTATATTTTAATTGCCGGAACCTATACACCGTTTTTGTTAATTTCTATTCAGGGCTGGACTGGTATTGTTGGTGTGGCATTAATCTGGACAATCGCATTAGCTGGACTGATTTTTAAATGGTTAGTAGGGCATAAGCATCCTAAAATTTCACTGGCTTTTTATCTGGTGATGGGCTGGCTTTCAGTATTATTGATATATCCTTTGTATAATGTTATTTCCGGTGGCGGTTTATGGCTTTTATTGGGTGGTGGGTTATTTTTTAGTGTAGGAGTAGGCTTTTACATGGCCAAACATTTACCATTTACCCATGCTATCTGGCATTGTTTTGTTGTGGCGGGCTGTGTTTGTCACTTTATGTCTATTTATTATTATGTGATTTAGACGTTTTAATTAGAACAGTGCCGAAATAAAAATGCCGACTCGAAAGCCGGCATTTTGTTTATCCCTAAATTTCAGATCAGTAATTAACCCTTCAGGCTCATTACGTTACCCATGTTCCATAGCCAGCGTAATGCTACAACTAAAGCAGCAGCTGTCATAAAGGTTGACATTTCCCCAGCGAAAGCACCAATGAAGTCACCAACTTTAGGTATAGCGTTCAAACCGCCAGCAGCCATTGATAAACCTAAAGCCAGAATAATTGCATTTGAAGCATTGTCGTCACCAATTGAGATTACAGCGAAAACAGCACCAAAAAGCGCCATTAACCACATATAATCATTAATTGCTGCAACGCCAAAAGTCGCTAACAACGCCATTATCAACGCTAAAAGAAAAGATATAGTACCTAGTTTGTTCATTATAATTACCCCTATTTATTAATATATAAATATTGTTATGGGAAGCAGTGACAAAGGATTAGATAATTTGATTTGCGGTACATCATGCATGGCAAAATACCAGTCACCTATAGTTATTATACAGCTCACTGCCATAAACAACTGCCCCTTTGACAGTTGACCAAGACTATCAAGCGCAAAAAATAATTGTAAAGCGAATTGTAGACGTTAAGGCTATATCAACTCGCGATATTTTGAAAAACGTGTTCTAAACCCTTTATTTCAGCCAAGTTTGACAAAAGGTCTTACCAGCAATATTTTTCTGATCATCTTCAGTTTTTTTGATGATATTGTTGCTATGCACTAAGTGAAATCAGTTGATATGGAAAGTTTTTGTTGTAACGCTTTGATTTATAAGGGTAAATGTAATTTGTGTCTGTATTGTGATTGATGTCTTCTATAGATCAAAAAATATGCAAGCTAACTGGAAGATATTGATTTCTTGTTCTAATCTTATTCCTATACAAGTTGCAAATTTTGGGGTGGAAATGGGCTCAGTAGCCAACATTTTAGGTGTCGATGATGACCAAATGAATCATGAGATATTACAGGAAATTCTGGATTCAAAATACAAACTACACTGCGTTTATCGAGGTGAAGAAGCGTATGATTTCGTATTAAGTAAACACCCTGATTTGATTCTGTTGGATATTAATTTACCTAAAATGAATGGAATAGAATTGTGCAAAAAAATTAAACAACAAAAGGAAACAGCAAATACTCAAATAATTTTTATGTCTGCATCAGCAAGTGATGAAGATATTAGGCGCGGCATGGCAGCTGGCGCTGATTATTATTTGCCCAAACCTTTTAATGAGGATCAATTGCTGCAATCAATTGAAAAAATACTAAACAAAACATCACAAACATGTTGCGAAAATTAAAATACTCTTATCTGATTATCCTGTCTTTTCCAATACTTACCATAGGCGCGATTATTTACAGCATTGACAAAGTTAATGCTTTTACAGAGTTATATCGTCCTATGTTTTCTGCTTTGGTTGACATTAAACTTGCTATTCAGGCTATTCATCTTGATTTTGAGGAGATTGGTCAGGAGGGCAATAATAATTTGCTTGAAAGGAAGCGTGCTATCAATAACGAGATTGGTAATTTGTATCTGGCGCTGAATATAGTGACACATAAAAACAATAGAAGACGAGATTTTATTGGCAAGGAACAGCTTGAATTAAAAAGGCTGACAACTAATTTGATGTTATTTATTCAGCTGTCCGAGAAGCGTCTGGATAATTTGCAAGGCTATACTGGTAATAAAAAGCTTGATCAACAATATGACAATCTTTATGTCTCTACAATTGACGAAATAGGTAATATCCGTAATTTCCTGTTTGACGAGTCAGAGCGAGAAATGAATAATTTTACCGTTATATTAAGCGTTATTGTTTTGGTCATTACTCTAATAGTAATTATATTGTCGATTTTGTATTTTATATTCAGACGTTCAGAACTTGATGCCAACAAGTTATTGTCAGATTCAAAAAAAATGTTCCAAACGCTTTTTGATAATTCTTATGATGGATTGCTTTTGATTAAGGATGGCTATTTTGTTGATTGCAATCAGTCTGCGCTAAACATGCTTGGATGTGGTTCAGTTGGTCAGTTACTGAATATGGAACCACATGAGATATCACCTGAATACCAACCAGATGGAACAACTTCACGAGAGAAAGCTGAAGAAATGATACAAATGTGTGTTGAAAATGGACATCATCAGTTTGATTGGGTTCATAGAAAATGTTCCGGAGAGGATTTTTGGTGTGCTGTGGTATTAACCAGACTGGAGGTTAACAACGAGACTTTGGTTCATGTTTCCTGGCGAGATATTACTGTAAAAAAACGTTTAACACAGGAACTGATGGTTGCAACTGAACAGGCAAATCAGTCAAACCGTGAAAAAACAATCTTTTTAGCCAATATGTCACATGAACTAAGAACGCCGATGCATGGTATTTTAAGTTTTTCCAATTTTGGAATTACCAAATGTGATACAGCAGATAGAGGTAAAATAAAACGCTATTTCGAGAATATTCAGTCCAGTGGCAGAAGGTTATTGACCTTGTTGAATGATTTGCTGGATTTATCAAAATTTGAAGCCAACAAGGTTATGTTGGATATACGTTCAAATGATTTGGTTGAAGCATTTAAAACTTGTTACAACGAACAGTTGCAGAGTCTCGAAGACAAAAATCTGAATTTAAATATCACTCATCTGAATAAACCCGTCGCAGGACATTTTGACAGAAATAAAATCATGCAGGTTATGACAAATTTATTGTCTAATGCAATTAATTATTCTGAAGCAGATAAAAACATATTTGTGACTATCAAGAAAACAGCATCTGAAGACTTGTTATTTTCTATTCGTGATGAGGGTGTGGGGATCCCTGATGATGAAAAAGGCGCAATATTTGATCCTTTCATCCAAAGTAGTAAAACCAGAAGTAATGCAGGTGGAACAGGCCTTGGATTGGCTATTTGCAGGGAAATAATAAATTCGCATGGTGGTAAAATCTGGGCCGAAAACGGGGAAGATGGTGGCGCGATTTTATCTTTTAAGCTACCCAGATTTGTGACGATTTCATGATAAATTATGTTATTATTTGCCAAACAATTTTAAGGCAAATGATAATGAAAATATTTCATGCTCAATCAGAAAAAGAAATAGACATCGCCAGAGAATTATTCAGAGAATATCAAAATTTTCTTCAAGTAGATTTATGTTTTCAAGGATTCGAAGAAGAGCTTCAATCGCTACCAGGTAAATATGCAGATCCCAATGGTGTAATTCTGCTTGCGGAACATAATGGCAATATTGCCGGCTGTGTCGCATTAAGACCAATAGAGCCTTCAGATTGTAATTCTCCAAAATGCTCTGACAATAAACCTGTACCAGTTTCAGAAGGTATTGAAAAGATTTGCGAAATGAAGCGCTTGTATGTAAAAGATCAATATCAAGGGCTGTCCATAGGAAAAAAACTGGCTGAAATGGTAATTGAGCAAGCTCAAAAGCTGGGTTACGAAAAAATGCAACTTGATACTCTTAAGCGTCTGGATAAGGCTATGACTCTCTATCGCAAACTGGGTTTTTACGAAATATCTCCCTACTATGCAAACCCGTTGGATGAAGTGGTGTATTGGGAGCTGGACTTACAATCAATTAAATGAGACAGTTCAATTTTTAAAACTGCAAAATAGTTACTATGAATCAGAGCAAAAATCAGCAAGAATTTGTCTTTCCTTTGCGAGTCTATTATGAAGATACAGATGCAGGGGGGATTGTGTATTACGCCAATTATCTGAAATTTTTTGAAAGAGCCAGAAGTGAGTGGTTATTTTATTTGGGGCTGGATCAGGTTGAATTACTGGAAAACGCGGTTGCTTTTGTTGTTAAGCAGGCTGCTATTGATTATATTAGTCCCGCAAGATTAAATGATGCGCTGGAAGTGGTGACTCAATTATCCAGTTTAAAGGCCGCAAGCGTCGTATTTAAACAAGCAGTATATAAATCAGGGGATCGTGAAAAACCATTGGTTGAAGGTGAAATTCAGGCGGCGTGTTTGAATATGAATACCTTTAAACCTTGTCGATTTCCAACTAATGTGAAGGAGGTTTTAGCCAGTGTCTGCTGATATGTCAATTTTGAGTTTGTTTATTCATGCCAGTATTGTGGTGCAAGTCATAATGGTTGGATTGCTGTTGTTGTCTATCGTTTCCTGGGGAATGATTTTGGCGAGGCGAACCATTCTGAAATCTGCGCTAAGACAGAGTATACAGTTTGAAGAACGTTTCTGGTCAGGAATTGATTTAAATAAACTTTATTCGGAAATTACCAGTGGAGGTGTGCAGCCCTCAGGTCTGGATGCACTGTTTTTGGCGGGTTATCGAGAATTTGCTCGCCTAATCAAGCAAGCCGGTACTTCACCTCAAGCGGTTATGGATGGCACTCACAGGGCAATGCGCGTTGCTTTTTCACGTGAAATAGATAAATCAGAAACCAATTTGTCTTTTTTGGCTACTGTGGGTTCCACAACTCCCTATGTTGGATTGTTTGGAACAGTGTGGGGCATCATGAATTCATTCATTGCTTTGGGTGGTGTAAAGCAAGCTACTTTGGCTATGGTGGCACCAGGTATTGCGGAAGCCTTGATTGCAACTGCAATGGGGCTATTTGCAGCAATTCCAGCAGTTATTGCTTACAATCACTTTACCCATCAGGTGCAAAAACTGGAAACCCAATACACAAATTTTGTCGAAGAGTTTTCCGGTATCTTGCATCGTAAAGCGCATAGTCAGTCAAGTGCTACAAGGCAATATTAGTAACGCAATATCAAAAAGGCAGTGGTGATGAATTACCTTTGGACATTAACAAAAAATCGCAGAAAACCGGTTGCCGAGATCAATGTTGTCCCCTACATTGATGTCATGTTGGTGCTGTTGGTCATATTTATGATAACCGCACCATTAATTTCAGCTGGTGTAAAAGTGGATTTGCCACAAGCCAGTGCTGAACCATTACCCAGCAAAGATACACCACCTTTAATAGCCAGCATTGATGCCAGTGGAAATTATTATCTGTCCGTCGGATTATCAGATGATCAGGCGCTTGAGGCACATCAATTGATTGATCTGGTTAAGGCCCAAAAAAAGCAGAACCCCAAAGTTGAAGTGGTGGTTAAAGGTGATAAAAACGTGCCATATGGCAAGGTGGTAAAGCTGATGGTCTTGCTTCAAACTGAAGCAGAAATTGATTCTGTGGGCTTGATGACAGAGGACGAATAACCCCTTTGCTAATTAAAATCGTTATTAGTTGTTTTGACCGATATGAAGGTCTGAATCGTAACGAAAAGAATAATTGTGTTAAAAAACAGGTAATCCATTAAATAATGAAGTTAACAACCGCCATAGTCATATCAGTATTAGTTCATGCAGTTCTGATAGTTCTGGTGGCTTTTAATTTTTACACCATTACAAAAGTTGAAGTAAAGCAAACGGTCAGTAAAGCGCCTAAAATTCATGCCAAGGCAGTGGATAGCAAACAGATTGATAAATTGAAACAACAAAAAAAGGAAAAAGAAAAAAAGGAAAAAGACAGAGTTGAGCGTATTAAAAAGGAAAAGGAGCAAGCCAGATTAAAAAAGCTGGCTGATGAGAAGCTTAAAAAAGAAGAAGCTGAAAGAAAGAAAAAAGAAGCTGAAGAGACAAAAAAACGAAAAGAAGCAGAAGAAAAAGCTGCAAAAGAAGCCCTTGAACAGGAAATGTTGGCTCAGATGGAAGCCGATGTGGCAGAATTGGCTAATGCCAGAGAAAATCAGATACTGACAGAAATAGATAAATATAAAAACCTGATTGACGGAAAAATCAAGAGAAACTGGATAGCACCGGAGATCCGCGGGTTTTGTATATTCAGATTGAAGTTGGCGCCAGGTGGTTTATTACTGACGGTAGAAGAAGTTGAAGGTGATTCGGCGCATTGCGAATCTGGTCAAAGAGCAATTTATAAATCCGAACCATTGCCAGTCCCCAAAGAACCAGATATATTTGAGCAGGTAAGAAACATAAAATTAACTTTAGATAACAGGATACAAGAGCAAGATGAATAGACAGCGGTTTGTTGCCTTTTTACTTTTGATGATAATTCATTTGCCTTTGAGTGCAGAAATTGAAATTGTGATCACTTCGGGTATGGATAGTGCACGTCCAGTGGCGGTACTGCCATTTACCTGGACAGGTAGAACTGAAACCCCGCCTCATGATGTTGCGTCAATTGTAGCATCAGATTTAAGACGAAGTGGCAGATTTAATCCTATGGACAGACATGATTTGGTGCAAACCGTTGATAACTATGCTGCACTGGATTTGGAAGCCTGGCGAAAAAAAGGTATTGAAGCAGTTGTTGTTGGAACAGTTGAGGAACAACCCGATGGAAAAGTTAAAATAAGTTATGAACTTGTGGATGTCTTTCTCAAACCACAAGGTACACAGGGTGTAGCCAATTTAACACCAAACAGACTGGATGCCTATGCAGTAACTGTTGATATGAATGGATTGCGTTTTGAGGCTCACAGAGTTTCGGATCGTATTTATTTTGAATTAACCGGAATGCGTGGGGCTTTTGCCACCAAATTGGCTTATGTCAGTGTTGATAAGAGTTTGCCAAAGCCTTATCGTTTAATGGTTTCCGATTCAGACGGCTTTGATTCTCAAGCAGTTTGGGCTTCAAATGAAGCAATTATGTCTCCTGCATGGTCACCGGACGCCAAAAAGTTAGCCTATGTTTCCTTTGAAAATGGACGTTCAGAAGTTTATGTACAAGAGTTATTTGGTGCAAAAGCAAGACAGAAAGTTGCGTCATTTATCGGTATTAACAGTGCGCCGGCATTTTCTCCTGATGGCCGGATGCTGGCATTAACCTTGTCCAGAGATGGTAATCCTGAAATTTATATTCTCGATATCAACAGTAACCGCTATTCCAGAATAACTCACAGCAACTATTCCATTGAAACCGAGCCAGGATGGTTCCCTGACGGCCAATTTATATTGTTTACTTCAGACAGAGGACGTGGACCACAGATTTATAAACAACATCTGGCCAGTGGTGCGGCTGAAAGAATGACTTGGGAAAGCAACTATAATGCCAGTGGTTCAATAACGCCAGATGGAAAAACAATGGTAATGATCAGTCGCGTTAACGGTGTTTATCATGTGGCCGTACAGGATTTGGAAACAAACAACGTGCAGATTTTGACAAAGACAACCCTTGATGAATCACCCAGTCTGGCACCGAATGGGAGTATGGTAATTTACGCAACGGTTTATGGAAATCGGCAAGTTTTATCGGTGGTTTCAACAGATGGGCGTTTTAAGGCACGTTTGCCATCCAAAAAAGGTATAGTAAAAGCGCCAGTTTGGTCGCCATACATTGAATAATATAGAGTGACGCGCGTCAACTTATTCAAAAAACAGCAAAATAATACTTGTATGATTGTGCTTTGCTGAATATTATATTAAAGTTGTGTTTTATCACGAAAATGAAATTGACTTTCAATCGTTGTTTTGATTAAAGTCATAAGCTTATTAGTCTGCAGCTGTTTGATAGTGCGGTAGGACTGCGCAAAGTTGATGTACAGAATAGTGGGCAAGAATTAAAAACAAATTCAAATTAACGAGTAGCTAACAATAGGAGCACTAAATATGTCAATCTCAAAATTTATGAAAGGTCTTACAGTTGCATGTTCAATCATGTTTTTGTTTGCTTGTGGTGGTCAGGAACAAGAAGCAGTAGAGCCAGTAGATGTTGTTGAACCTTCTGAGCCTTCAGCAGAAGAGCTGTATCATCAGCAAATGATTGCTTTGGCAGAAACACGTGTTGTTTATTTCGATCTGGATGATGACACAGTTAAATCTGATGCAGCAGCAGTTCTTGAAGCACATGCGTATGTATTAAGACAAGATGCAAATCTGGTTGTAACAATCGAAGGTCACTGTGATGAGCGTGGTACACCAGCATACAATCTGGCTTTAGGTGAGCGTCGTGCCAATGCAGTTGCACAAGCTTTGATGTTAAATGGTGTTTCATCATCTCAAATCAAAACTGTGAGCTATGGTGAAGAGCAACCTGCGGCTGAAGGTCATGACGAAAGCGCTTGGTCTATGAATCGTAGAGGCGTTATAAACTATGAGGGATAATCCCCTTTTAATTGTGGCGGCGTTAGTCGCCACAGTTGTTTCCTTTCCAACTTTTGCCAAATCTTCCAATCAATCTCTCGAACAACGTATCGAGAAGCTTGAATTACAAGAAAAAAATCGTACCGAAATTCAAATCCGTTTAAGCCAGCAAGTTGATTCTCTGCAAAAAGAAGTGCAGGAGTTGCGCGCTCTGGCGGAAGAGCAAGGCTATAAAATTAAACAATTACAAGATCGCCAAAGAGACTTGTATGGTGATATTGAACGTCGATTATCCGCGCTTCAGGCCTCAGGCACTACAGCAAAAACTCCGGTTAATAACGCTGCGTTAACCGCGGATAGCAAAATTCCGGTTCAGAAAGGTGAGCGTCAGGAATACGAAGCTGCTTTTGCTCTGGTTAGAGATAATCAATATCCTAAAGCGATTGAAGCATTTGAGGCATTTTTGCAAAAATATCCAAAGGGCAGTTTTTCTGATAATGCCATTTTCTGGATAGGTCAAATTCATTTTGTTCAGGGTGATTTGACTAATGGGGAAAAGAATTTTTCTAATCTGGTTGAAAATTTTCCAAAATCATCCAAAACCTCGGCCGCCTTAGTCGGGTTGGCTAAAATCAAGCAAAAGCAGGAAAAATGGCAAGAAGCCAAAGAGCTCTATAATCGCGTAATTGACAATTATACTGGTGCACAGCAGCAATTGGCGCGTAAAGGACTGGAAGATATAAAGAAAGCGGGCCACTGATTAATCTGCAATCCCTGTAACAATAGAAACTTTTATCAGCATTCATAACTTAGTCGAACTTATCTGCCAAATTGGTTAGAATGCGCTATCCAAAATTTCAAATGTAAAACCGTGACCCGATTACGCATAACCGAAATATTTTACTCCCTGCAGGGCGAATCATCTTCTATTGGCAAGCCAACGTTATTTATTCGCTTAACTGGCTGTCCATTACGTTGTGTCTGGTGTGATACCGAATATGCATTTTCTGGCGGTGAATACTGGCAACTGGATGATCTGTTAGAAAAGGTAGAAAGTTATCAACCGCAAAACATTTGTGTAACTGGCGGCGAACCAATGGCGCAAAAGAAACCTTGCGAAGCATTATTAAAAAGCCTGTGTGATAAGGGTTATTCAGTTTCATTGGAAACCAGTGGTTCAATTGATTTGGCAGATGTTGATTCTCGTGTCATCAAGGTAATGGATCTAAAAGCGCCGGATTCTGGTGAAATGGAAAAAAATCACTATGCTAATATCAATTATTTGAGCAATCAGGATGAAGTGAAGTTTGTTATTAAAACTCGACGTGATTATGACTGGGCTAAAATGCAGCTGGATGAGCATCGGTTAGCAACTAAGGCTAATGTAATATTTTCCCCCTGTTTTGGTGAAATCAATGAAACTGAATTAGCGCAATGGATTATTGATGATAACTTACCTGTGCGTTTTCAAATTCAATTGCATAAAATTCTGTGGGATGATGCGAAAGGAAGATAGATTTCAGGAGCTAGGAGCTAGGAGCTAGGAGCTAAGATTTAAAGTTGCGAGTTACGAGTTGCGGGTTTCGAGAAAAAAATAGCTCCCTCGTCATTCTTGCGGACAAGGTGAATTGCGAAGCAAGAGAGGGCAGCCTGGGCTGGTGGATAGATCTCCGATATTAAATGGAACAATTAAACATTAAGAGAAACAAATGACACAAAAAAAAGCCATTATACTATTATCAGGAGGACTG
>Ga0224506_10002627_pt1 | contig 12152 bp, 13 predicted proteins | sample SF_Jan12_sed_USG_2_FD_169108 | JGI IMG/M metagenome (GOLD analysis project Ga0224506, IMG submission 169108) | Sediment microbial communities from San Francisco Bay, California, United States - SF_Jan12_sed_USGS_8_1 | ecosystem: Environmental > Aquatic > Marine > Sediment | place: USA...
AATCAGGCCGCCATGGAAGGACATACCCCCTTCCCAGACCCTGAAAAAACTGACCGGGTCATTGAGTAAGACCTGGAAGTTATAAAAAAACATGTAACCGATTCGTCCACCGACAATCGCGCCCAGCCCGGCGAAGAATAACAGGTCATCGACTTCAATCGCTTTCCAGTCGATGATCTTTTTTGCGATGCGGTAACGGGCCAGGGCCAGACTGGAAGTAAAACCGAGTAAATACATCAGGCCATACCAGTGGATGGGCCAGCCAAACACACGAAAGGCTACGGGGTCAAAATCGACAAGCATGCGTCACCTGCAAAATTCTCTGTTATTAATGATGCTTGCCGTTCATGCTGGCAGCAATGCGTTTTAATTCTTCATCCATGGTCGTCACCGGTTGCCAGCCCATGATCTTTTTTGCCTCACTGTTATCAACTTCCAGTGATCCTGCCAGCCGTTGCCAGACAGCCTGTTTGCCCAGCAGGCCGGCCACCCAGGCCATAATTCCCGGCGGAAAGTAAAACAGCGTTGAGTATTGACCAAAACTCCGTGCTATACGCCCTATCAATTCTGCCGTTGATACGGCTTCATCATCACACGCCAAAAAAACATGGCCCGCCGCTGCCGGGTGTTCACAGCAAGTCATGATCAGGCTGGTCAGGTTATCCAGTGCCACCAGGCTACGTCTGTTTTTGATCCCCGCCAGAGGCAAGGGAATACGTTTTCTCACCAGCTTGATGAGATTATACAGGTTGGCCTTCACACCGGGACCGTACACCAGTGTCGGGCGAATGACCACAACCTCCAGTCCGGTGTCCTTGCTGATTTGCTGCAGGGCCTTTTCGGCCTCCCATTTGGCTATGGCGTAGGGATCAGAGGGTGACGGGGTATCCTGTGAAGTAAAGGCCTTGCCGTGGGTCGCCTCACCATTGACCTTGATGGTACTGATATAAATGAAGCGTTTAACCCCGGCCTTTGCCGCCGCCTCGGCCAGTGAGCGGGTACCGTCCAGATTGATTTTGCGAAACTCGACCAGTGGGTTATCGGCCTGGTCATTCATGACATGCACCCGTGCAGCAAGATGCACGATCACATCCATCCCCTTAACGGCCTGGCTCCAGTTCGTGTGGGCATCGATTTCACCCACAATGATCGACTCCGCATGCACATCAACACTGCTGCTGGGTCGCCGAACAGCCGCCCGGCAATGGTGGCCGTTTTCCTTGAGCATGCTCAACAACCTGTTACCGACAAAGCCGGTGGCACCGGTGAGTAAAATATTCGACATGTCGCCTTTCTTGTTGTTATTTGAATCCTCACCGCACATGGTACCGTGTTCAATGGCGGTCTGCATCCACCTGACACACAGCTTAACGTGACAGCGCGCACGGCTTTCATTATAGTCGACAAAACCCATAAGGAATTGCCCATGGGGTCGAACCGACTCAGACACGAATCCAGTCCCTACCTGCAACAGCACGCCGATAATCCCGTCGACTGGTGGCCCTGGTGTGAGCAAGCACTCACTCAGGCCAGGCAGGCGAACAAACCCATCCTGTTATCCATCGGTTATTCCGCCTGTCACTGGTGCCATGTCATGGCCCACGAATCCTTTGCAGACCCGACCACAGCCGAGGTCATGAACCAACACTACATCAATATAAAAGTGGATCGTGAAGAACGACCGGACCTGGACAAGATTTACCAGTCGGCCCACCAGTTGCTTAACCGGCGCGCCGGGGGCTGGCCCCTGACGGCCATCCTCAGCCCGGATGATCTGACACCCTTTTTCGTCGGCACCTATTTCCCGCCACAACCACGCCATGGCATGCCGGCCTTCACCGATTTGCTACAAAATATTATCGCGTATTACCAACAACATGCAGAGGAGGTCCGCCAGCAAAACCATGCCCTCCTCGAGGCCCTGCAGCAAGACCTGCTACAAGGCACGGGGCCGCCCGCTAGTCTCTCTCCGGCGCCGCTGGATCAGGCACGCCGGGAACTCGGGCAGAATTTTGATCAGAAAGATGCCGGTTTTGGCAGGGCACCGAAGTTTCCCCACCCCACCAGCCTTGAACGCCTGCTGCGCCACTGGTCTGCCACCCGGGAACAGGCCGACCCTGATACCCAAGCACTAACCATGGCACGGCGAACCCTGCACGGCATGGCCTCGGGGGGGATTTATGATCAACTGGGCGGCGGATTCTGTCGATACTCGGTGGATGGGCAGTGGATGATCCCCCATTTTGAAAAAATGCTGTATGACAATGGCCCCCTGCTGGCCCTGTATGCCGATGCCTGGGCCATTAATGCTGAAACTGACTTCAAGCGTATCGCACTGGAAACGGCACAATGGGTCATTCGCGACATGCAATCCCCGGCAGGCGGCTACTACTCGAGTCTTGATGCCGACAGCGAGGGTGAGGAAGGCCGGTTTTATGCCTGGACGCCAGATGCGGTCAAACAACACCTCAACGAACAAGAATACCGCCTTGTTGCCACTGTGTATGGCCTGGACCGCCCCGCCAATTTTGAAGGGGCATGGCACCTGCATGTCTACCAGAGTATTCAGCAAGCTGCAGAGAAAATCGGCATTGACACTGAATCCGCCGAGCGGCTATTCGACTGTGCCCGGCAAAAGCTGTTGTCTATACGGGAACAACGCCCCCCTCCTGGTCGAGATGAGAAAATTCTCACCAGCTGGAACGCGCTGATGATCAAGGGCATGGCCATTGCCGGTCGCCGCCTGCAACGTCCCGACTTTATCGACTCAGCCCGACGGGCTCTCGACTTTATTCAAGCGACTCTATATGTAAACGGGCGTCTGCTGGCCACCTGTAAAGATGGCAGGGCCAGACTCAATGCCTACCTGGATGACTATGTGTTCCTGCTCGATGCCATACTGGAGTTGTTACAAAGCCGCTGGAACAGCGCTGATCTGGACATGGCGATTGGTCTGGCGGATACCCTTATTGACCATTTTGAAGACAGGCAACAGGGTGGCTTCTACTTTACCGCCGATGATCATGAACAACTCTATCATCGCCCTAAACCCTATAGTGACGAATCCACCCCAGCCGGTAATGGTATCGCTGCATATGCACTGCAACGTCTGGGTCACCTGCTTGGCGAACAGCGCTACCTCGACGCCGCCGAACGAACCCTGCAGGCCACCAGGCTGCAGTTGGGCCAAATCCCCTATGCCCACTGCTCCCTGCTTTTGGCGCTGGAGGAATACCTCTATCCACTGACCACGATCGTGATACGTGGCAAGCAAAGTGAACTGTCCACATGGCAGACCCAATACCAGACCGAATATGCACCCCGTCAACAGTGTTATGCCATACCCGATACCGAAACTCGGCTGCCGGGTTTCCTCAATGAGCGTCCCCCAGCCGACCATACCCTTGCTTATATATGCAGCGCCGGCCACTGCCAGGCTCCCGTCACCGACTTGTCCACACTCAAGCCCATCGATAACTCGATACAAACTTGAGCTTTACAAAAGTTAACAAAAGCAGTCATGAAGCCGGATTAAGTACCTGTTTTTTTTGCCGATACTCTTTAGAGAATAGCCGTTTAGTTATTCCGTAAACCAGGGGGTCGTAATGCACAGTACCTATGTCGGTTCACAACCGATATACACGAGAGAGCTTGGTATCTATGCATATCAATTGCTGTTCAGGAATAACGAATACAATAAAGCTCAATTTTCAGACGGTGACAAGGCGACCTCTGAGTTAATTCTTAACAGTCTGACCGACATCGGGCTGGACAAGCTGGTCGGAACCCACAAGGCATGTATTAACTTCACGCGCAACTTTCTTCTGGGCGAATACCCCATACCGTCCATGAAAAGGCAGATTGTCATTGAAGTACAGGAAGGTACCCTGCTTGATGAAGCAGTGATTGCTGCCTTACATCAGTTATCCGCAAAGGGTTTTACCCTGGCCATTCCAGAACCGTTGTATCGCCAACACTTTATCTGCTCCACAGAACACCCCTATATTGTAAAATTTGATATTACGCAGTATTACAACGGCCAGCTTGTATCCGCAATAGCGGGTATAAAACAGGACAACGTGCATTTGCTGGCAGAAAAAATTGAAACCCAGCAGGAATTCAAGGTCTGTAATGAGATGGGTTTTGACTACTACCAGGGGTTCTTTTTCTGTGAACCAAATATTGTCAAGGGCCGGGGAATCCCTGCCAACAAGGTTCAGATAGTTCGCCTATTACAAAAACTGCAGGATGATGAAACAGACAACAAGGAAATAGATCAGTTAATCAGTGCGGATGTCAGCCTTTGTTATCGCTTATTACGCTATGCCAACTCCAGTATGCTTGGTTTAAACACCCGTATCGAATCCATTCAACATGCCATCTCAATCCTGGGCTGGGATACCATTCGGATGATCGCTACCTTGCTGGCCCTGTCCAGTATCGATGATAAACCAGGTGAACTGATTCACATTGCCCTGATTCGCGCCAAACTGTGTGAAGAACTGGCAAAGTATAAACACCACGTAGATCAAAAAATGGCCTTCACTGCCGGCTTACTTTCCATTCTCGAATCCTTACTGGACACACCTATGGATCAGATCCTGGCAAAATTACCCCTCAACCCTGTACTGACCCGTGCCTTGCTTGATCTTGAAGGTGAACTGGGAGAACTGCTGCAGGACAGTATTATTTATGTCCATGGTAAGCCGGAATATGCAACATCATCCCGGCTGGATGCCACCGTGCTGCGAGAAAACTATCTCAAGGCCCTGGTCTGGGCCAATGCGACTCTACCAGCCCTGCAAAGTTAACCATTAGTGCACAGCGAGTTTCCGTTATGGTATCTTGCCTGTCAGGGCCAGGCAGATATGGTTTTTACACCTTTCGCCTGCTCGTATAATAAATCACCACCCACCACACCGATATCAGGTTGCCCCAATGACATGTGTAAGAAATCCCAACAATTGGTTATTTATTAACCATTTATAACTGTTCTTTCAAAGCATTTGTCGGTTTGATTTACATAATATAAATATATATATACGTTTTTTCTTTAATAATCAGCATATTATAAATTGGCCCATAACTTGCACTTAAGCAAATGTAGTTAGATTTAAACAAAAATTATAGTTACGAACAAATTCAGTAAATATATTAAGGAGTAATATAAAATGAAAAAATTAATCGCTGCCTTGCTCATCGGCTTCAGTGCCAATGTCTTCGCTATTCCAATGGATAACCTGGGCTTTGAAAGCGGCCTGACCGGCTACACCACTGCTGGTGATGTCAGCACCGTAGGTGGTGCTGTTGCTGTTGGTGGCACAGTTTATTCCCCAACAGAAGGTGCCTCTATGGCCCAACTGACAGGTTGTGGTGTTAATACAGCTCAGTATGGCGGTACTTGTGGTGCCACTATGACCACAACTCTGACCCTGTATGCCGGCCAGAGCTTCAGCTTTGACTGGGCCTTCCTGGGTGGTGACTACATTCCGTTCAATGACTTCAGCCTGTTCGTTGGTGACACCGGCTACCTGCTGTCTAACATTGCCACTGTAGGCGACTACGGTGATTCCGGTTGGCAGACTTTCACATGGGTTGCTGCTGCTGACTTCTCTGGTGACATCACCTGGGTTGTTAGTAACTTTAGTGATACCGCTCTGCAATCAACTCTGTTAGTTGACAACATCCAGACTGTTAGCGAACCTGCTATGCTGGCTCTGTTCAGCCTTGGCCTGATTGGTCTGGGCGTAGCTCGCCGTCGCGTTTAATCGCCGACCAAGCAAAGCTTCAAGAAATGGCCTACTTCGGTAGGCCATTTTTTTTTATCTGGTATCAACCATAAAATTTCCGCCAGTGTGATCTCGCTGGCATCCTAGAGAATGGGCTGTAGAGAGAATAGCGCCCTGTGTGGCGAATCACCTTATGTCTAGCGATTTGGCTCGTATTCCTCATATTGTGGTAAGTGACCCGTAATTTCTTCCCAATTGGCCCTGGATGAGACGAAGATATGGGCTGTCGGGCGTTCACTAAGATCTGACTCGATGGTACCCAACCGCACTCTCACCTGATCTGGCAGGGATACAGATTTACTCATGATGGGAGACCCGCAATGCCGGCAGAAGTACTTGGTTTGTCCGGCTGTTGACTCATAGCCGGTTAGGGCATCTTCACCTGACTCAATGGTGAACTTGTCCCTCTCGACGATGCCATTGGTGGCAAATGCACTACCCTGCGCCTTACGGCATTGTGAGCAATGACAATACACAATATTACGAATCCCTGCCGTGATGCTGAAGCGGACTGTGCCACATAAACAACCACCTTTGTACATACTCACCTCCATAAATTACGTTATAAAATAAGTCCAACGTATCATTTGATATTACACATTAGCCAATTGCAACAGCAGACGTAACATGCCATCAATTCCTGCTTGACGCACACATTATATTTGATATTAATATACATAGGCGGGGAACATTATCTGGCCCAAACCGGAACTGTCGAAAAGCCAGACAGTGAAAGTTCTAAACAAAACGGATTACATGTACTGGAGGAAAAGGAGACCTTATGAGCTGTTGTATCGATGGATTGTACTGCGCAGAAACAGTTTTAAGTGATGTGGCTGAACTGCATGATATTCACTCCCCACTCATACCCCGTATCGCTACCGGTCTATGCAGCGGGATGGCCCGCAGTTGTGGCCCCTGTGGGGCACTCACCGGCGGTATCCTGGCCCTCAACCTGATACTGGGGCGTGATGACACGAGTACCTCGGTTGAGCGTAATTACGCTGCCGTGCAGGAACTCATGGAACAATTCAGGGCCGAGCATGGCAGTATCCATTGTCACGAGTTACTTGAATGTGATCTGGGCACTGCGGCGGGGCAACAAAAGTATAATGAACAAAAACTGGGGCAGCGTTGCAACCGCTTCTCACAAAACACCGTAACGATGGTCGAAAAAATCCTGCAATATGCCTGATACTGGGCTGCTGCCAGAAAAAAATAACTATTTAATTATTATAACAATTTTCCATGCCCGCCCGCTGGAACCAGTAACCATTACAGCTGTCACTGCTGACTTCCAGAATTTCCACGCCACTCTGCCGTGCCTTATGGAATTGCTGGATGATGTCTTCCATTCCACTTGATTCCGGACTAAGGCGCACAATGTCGACACCCAGGCTGCGCATAGCGGTGAGTTGGGGTAACAGATTATAGCGACTACCCGACTGGGTCTGGATGCCATTAATGGTAAAGACGTCATCACCTTCCTGGCTCTGCAGGGGCATGCCGTCAGGGTGACGACTGCAGATAAACTCACAGCTGTCTTTAGGGATATTATAGGCACGGGCGGTAAAACAGCGTGCCGAGAATGCCAGAGGCAAGCGGCCATAGCTGAACACCTCTGTTTCAAATTGATCCGCTATACCGAGCTTATTGGCTTCAAGCAGGATTTGATCAAGGGTCTGGCGGGATAATTCAACCGGCATAACCCAGCGTTGCAACCCTTGTTTAACCAGCAATCGCAATGTCTGGGCATTATAAATATTGATGAAGGGTCCGGCGACAAACGGAATGGCTTGTTCACTCAGTAGCTGGACCGCAGACATATCATTTGCCTCCACCAGGAAATCACCATTCTGACAAATCTTGCGTAACTGGCTGAGTTCCGACTCGGCCTCGATCAAGGTAAGAGTGGAGAGGATCACCTGCTTGCCACGCGAACTGAGGGTGTAGGCCAGATCCAGCCAGTCACCCAGGCTCAGCTGCCGTCTTTTGGCACAAACCGTTTCACCGAGATAAACAACATCTACCGGTGTCCTGGCGATTTGTTCATAAAAATCATAAATAGTATTTCTTTCCCAGAAATACAAAATCGGACCAAGCGAAATTTTCATCGACTTATCCTGCATGCTTATTGCCAGGGCCGGGAATAGGCACCCAGTGTCGTCTGGCTGCCTTCGGATACCTTGTGCAGGGCCAGTTGCCAGGCAGCACGTTCTGAGAAAAGCTCGGGTTCTCGCCTATAGCTATCCAGTGCCTCACGCCAGACCCGCACAACCAGAGCAATATAGGCCGGACTGCGTTGTCGGCCTTCGATTTTCAAGGCCTTGACACCAATCTCGTGTAACTGTGGCAATACCGAAAGCGTGTTCAGACTGGTCGGCTCTTCCAGGGCATGGAAGGTATTGCCATTCACCTCAAAGCGCCCCTTGCACAGGGTTGGGTAGCCGGCGTGTTCGTCCTCGTGATAGCGATCTATCAGGACATTATTTAATCTGGATTCGAGTACATCACCATTATTCTTCCAGCTGACCGATTTCGCCGGTGAACACACCCCGCACATGTTGGGAGATTCACCGGTTATATAAGAAGATAAATGACATCGGCCTTCCGCCATTATGCACAAACTACCAAAGGCAAACACTTCCAGATCGACTGGACTGGTCTGGGTCAACCGACCAATTTGCGGCAATGACAGAACCCGCGGTATGACTGCCCGTTTAATATTAAACTGCTGTTGGTAAAACTGCAGGGCGGCATGATTAGTGGCCGATCCCTGCACCGATAAATGCAGATTTAAATCAGGATATTTTTCAGCGGCATAAGCCATTACACCGATATCGGCCACAATCACTGCATTCACCCCCAGATCTACGGCCTTGTCGATGGCATATTGCCATTTATGCCAGGCCGAGGGTTGTGGGTAGGTGTTTATTGCAATATAGACTTTGACATTGCGATCCCTGGCATAGGCAAGGGATTTATCAAGCTTGATATCATTAAAATTCAGGCCGGAGAAATTACGGGCATTGGTTTCATCTTTAAAACCCAGATAAACAGCATCTGCACCATGTGTAACAGCGGCTTTGAGCGAAGGGAAATTACCTGCGGGGCAAACCAGTTCCATTATCTATCCTCTTAACTTAATGCAGGGCACTGCCCTGTCTGGCATGTTCAGCATGCAAACGATCATGTATGGCATTCAGTACCAGCCATTTTTTACCGCACCAGTCCGGTGCCAGTAGAATGTCTTCGCGGGCAGTTGCTGTCAGCCGATGAAATATTATATTGATTGGAGTTTGCTTAATAATGCCGGTGGCGATCGAGATATAATCATTAAACTTCAGGGTAGGGTATTCACCCCTGCGCCATTGATTGGCCAACAAGGTGCCTTTCACGACATGCAGCGGATGCAATTTCAGGCCATCAGTCCCCGCCTCGACCACACGCCGATGGGATTCCAGACTTTGCATGGCCGTTTCACCGGGCAGACCGACGATCAAATGAGTACAGATTTTTATGCCATAATGCCTGGCCCGTTTAATGGCATCGAGATATTCGGCAAAGCCATGGCCACGGTTGACCTTGAGCAGGCTCTCATCAAAGGCAGATTGCAAACCCAGTTCCAGCCACACTTCGTGGCCCTGCTGTTGATAATCCGCCAATAAGGCCAGCACCGCATCAGGGACACAGTCCGGCCGTGTACCAACTGACAGACCAATCACCTGCTGCTCATTCAAGGCCTTGTCATAGTTTTGTTTCAACAATCCAATCTCGGCATAGGTATTGGTATAGGCCTGAAAATAGGCCAGGTACTTTTTTGCCCCGGTACGTTTTTGCACAACCTGTTTACCCAGGCAAATCTGTTGTTTGATGGTCGGGGGTTGCTTGGCATTGGGGCTGAATGAGCGATTATTACAAAAGCTACAACCGCCTATGCCCTTGCTGCCATCTCGATTGGGACAGGTAAAGGCTGCGTTAATCGCAAGTTTGTGTACTTTTTCGCCATATTTTTGCCGCATGGCATGGCCGAACGAGTGGACGACTCCGGGTAAAAACATCAGGTTCCTCTTCCAGCATGCTCACAAATTAATCATTCTTTCACCTGGTATTTTTCTAAATACAAGTTGACGCGGGAGTGTAGCAATGGTCCTGACAAGTCCAATTGACATGGATCAATACAAATCTATATCAATAATTTACGATATAGCGATTTTGTTAAGCATAAATCATCAAGGAATATCTGATGCGCCTACCTCTCGTCTCCTCTTTTCCGTTACCACCCAGACCAGGGTCACTGGTCAGCAAACTACCGGCCGTGCTGCTCAAACCCGCCACGCACAGCCCCTTTATCCTGCAGCGCCTGGTGTTTGAAACGGTGCTCAAACAGGTCTTCAGGGAGGCCATTGCGGATGGCGACTTCGACTTTTTAAAAAATAAATATCTCAAGCTTGAGATCAGTGATCTGAACCTGTGCTGGTTCTTTACTTTCGATGGCCGCCAATTGACGGTCAGCCAACATGGTGGTGCCGATGCCGGTATTCGGGGTGAACTACGCGAATTTCTGTTACTCATCACCCGCCAGGAAGACCCGGACACCCTTTTCTTTCAGCGCCGCTTGCAGATCAATGGTGATACCGAACTGGGTCTGTCAATCAAGAATATGCTGGATACCATCGATATGGACAACATGCCTCGCTTGTTTAGAAAAGGCTGTGAACAATTAGCCGACTTACTGGCCAGATAGACAATACAGCCGCATCATGCCTTTGGCAGCAAAAAATTCTGCCACGGGTATCAAACCCCAACAATGACACATCCCAGCCATGCCAGGCCAGACCCCACCGCCCCAATAACATATTTTTAAAATGGTTTTAAAATCAGGATTTAGTGCCACCTGGACTCAAACCATGACCCATAATGGTCGTTACAGTAACAGGATAACTAAACAGACTGAACACGTTACGGATGCGACATAATTATCTCTTTACTGCCATTGGGCTGACCTTTGTGTACTGGATCCTGGACTCCAGTATCCACTGGTATATATACGGTGAAGAATTAGAAGTCATCCCCCATGAGCCGAATGAATTATGGATGCGAGGTATGATCGCCGGATTATTGATACTGTTTGGCGCCTATGCCGATTATCAAACCAAGCGACTGATTGACAAGGAAGAGGAAAAGCGTCGTATCTTCAGGGCAACCGTCTTTTCCACCCAACATATTCTGAATAATCTTCTCAACCAGCTGATCTTGTTTCAGCTGGAAATGGATAAATCCGATGCCTTTAGTGATGAAATAAAAAACCTTTATCGAGATACCCTGCAAGCAGGTAAGCAGCAGGTCATCAAGCTGAGTGCAGTTGATGAAATAACAGAAGAGAGTATTAAAAACACAATTGAATCAGAGTGACATCACATCAGGGATTTAAGCAGACAAGCCGTAATCCAGCTAATGAGTTACGACCCGTCTGCAACCGATCAATATAATCAAACAATATCATTCCCTAGGCTGCTATTTGCTTGCAGGCCCGAATACAATCCTTACAGGCATCGGCACAGGCGCGGCAAACCTCGTGTTTTTTGGCATGTTTGTTACAGGCCAGTTCACAGTCCTTGCAGACACGCACGCAGGTCATGGCCATCTCAGCCGCATATTTTGAATTATGGCTGGCCAGCTTTTGCATGGCTGTACACATGGCCAGCATTTGATTAACGCTGTCGGCACACTCAGCCATGGAGGTATCACCCTTTTTAAAAAAACTCAGACAGTGATCCAGGCAGGCCTCACCGGTACGGATACAATCCAGTGTCGCCGTAACAACGTCAGGGTATTTACCATGACCGTGGTGATGCTCCTGTTTGGCAAATACATTTGGTACGCCGGCAGCGGCAAGTACAGCACCGGCCCCCAGTAAGACCTCACGTCGGCTTATTGTCGTTTTATTTTCGCTTGATTCACTCATTCATGTCTCCTTATACGCCTATTGTTTCTATAGTGTAGACACGGGAGGATGCAATACCAGACCTTATACAATTAATAAGCCAGACAAATAATAAACCTATAACTGTCTTAATAATTTTTTTACCTGAATAAAAAAGGCTGCTACTCAATGGGAAGAGTAGCAGCCAATGAACTACCTTTGAGGTGGAGGTAGTTTGTTATGCAACCGAAACTGTTTTTGAGTTATCTTTTTTATACCATCCCCCATTTATCATTATTAAGATCCTTTTGAAACAGGCCTGATATCTAATTACCCTTCAACCAACTCGCCAGAACATTACCGGACAATAAACCGCTGATAGCCTGACGTCGGTGTTGACGGTCAAACAGATAACTGCGTGGTAATTCACCATACCA
>Ga0224506_10002628_pt1 | contig 12149 bp, 6 predicted proteins | sample SF_Jan12_sed_USG_2_FD_169108 | JGI IMG/M metagenome (GOLD analysis project Ga0224506, IMG submission 169108) | Sediment microbial communities from San Francisco Bay, California, United States - SF_Jan12_sed_USGS_8_1 | ecosystem: Environmental > Aquatic > Marine > Sediment | place: USA...
GGATTAGAGAATTTTGGAGGGTGTGCAGTAGTTATTTCGCATGATAGATGGTTTTTAGATCGAGTATGTACCCATATTTTGGCATTTGAAGGAGACTCACAGGTATTTTGGTTCGAAGGCAACTGCACTGAATATGAAGAAAATAAAAAATCTAGGCTTGGTGACACAGGCCCTACAAGAATAAAATATAAAAAATTAGTGAAGTAAAGAGCGAAAACTGAGTAACTTAAAATAGTATATTCAGACCAAAAATGAGAATAGAAAAGATCCAAGTTAATTTACAACATGTGAATATCAATAAAATTAAAACCCTATTCTACTAAGGCAACACTCGGAACTTTATCGTATATATATGAAAACAACAGAGGCAAGAAAACCTCTGTGTTTTCTGCGGATAGCTCGTAACCTACATCCAATGAACATTAATAAGGTGTTCATCTATTCTTATTAAAAATCTCCTTCTCCTTAAATCGAAAACCAAGAAATATCTTCAAGTTTGAAGTGCCGACAGCTAAATCAACAGGGCCTAAATCAGTACTGGTAAATTGATTTACAGAAGAAATGCCTGCGAAAAAAAAGTCTGTATTATACCCAAGCGCTACTCTAAAGTTAGACACTCCGGTTACAATTCTGTTGTTACTAATAAAATTGGGGCGTATTTCACGATTTTGTATGCCTGGGCCGAAAGAAAGTGTGATATTGGCATAAAAATGCTTATATAAAAAATTATACCCATATCCTCCTAGTACTGCATACGTTATATAATCTGCATAATTAAATCCTTTCGCAAACGCTGGGATGAACGTTTCATTGGGAAAAAACGATTGGTTTGCATTTACTTTTACATCTGCAAATGTAAATGAAACAATTGGGGAGCCTGCGCTTTTCAGTTGCTCCTCGGACTGGTTATATGCTGATCGGAATGAAAATCGTTTATGATTAAATACATAAAACACGTTAAATAGCAAGTTTTCATATCTCAAATCACTACGCTGAGGATACGCATCCCCTTCTTGCCATGTATCGATATGCCGCTTTGGTTTGTCAAGATAAAACCCTTGATACAATTGAAAGGCAAAGTCTATCCCTATTTTCTGTGTATAGATATTCGCTTGAAGATCGAAAGAATTGGTATTCCCATATTTTTCAGTTGGCCGCTGCCAAGACGAAGGAAATTTTGTAGACACCTCAAAACTAAGTCCATATAAATACACCCCTAAGCCATAGTAACTATTGCCATTAGGGATGTACTTCACCTTCTCAAACCCATCGAAATCACCCTTCAGGTCTACTTCAGCTGAACGCACGGAGAAGATCGGTTTCAGGTAAAACTTATCTTTATATTTTTTTACATAAAGTGAATCTGGTTGTGCCATAGCAGACAGACCTACTCCTATAAAAAAGGTTAAAAAAAAGAGGTTATTTAAGCTTTTCAAGCTTTTAGTGTCTACAAAATAAATTCACTTAAATCTTTGCTCTGCACTGCTGCTTTCAATTTTTCTTTCACCATTTCATCGGTAATTGAAATTTTAGCATTTGGCCCAATCTTATCGGGCACATCAAAAAGAAACTCATTCAACAGTAAACTCATAACCGTATGTAATCTTCTTGCTCCTATATTTTCTACCTCAGTATTAATATTAAAAGCTGTCTCCGCTATTTCTTCCATAGCCTTATCAGAAAATTCTAGGCTCACATCTTCTGCCTCAAAAAGTGCCTGATATTGCTTCGTTAGTGCATTTTTAGGTTCTTTAAGAATTTGGTAAAAATCGTCTTTCGTTAGGTTGTCCAACTCAACACGAATAGGGAATCGACCCTGTAATTCGGGGATAAGGTCGGAAGGTTTTGCAACATGAAAAGCACCAGCGGCAACAAATAAAATATGATCTGTTTTAATTACTCCAAATTTAGTATTCACAGCACTTCCTTCTACAATGGGTAGAAGATCACGCTGTACGCCCTCTCTACTTACATCAGGTCCTCCCCCTTTTCCAGAGCCAACGGCAATTTTATCTATTTCATCAATAAAAATAATTCCTGTATTCTCAGCTCTTTTTATGGCATCTTCTTTCACTTCATCCATATCTATAAGCTTGTGCACCTCCTCTTCTAAGAGTATTCCCCTTGCATCTGCAATGGAAACTTTTCTCTTTTTATTTTTTTTCGGCATCACATTTCCCAACATTTCCTGAATATTAATCATCGATGATTCGTCCATCATACCACCACCAATCATTCCTATTCCTCCTGTAGAAGCTTGCTTTACATCAATTTCAATCTTTCTATCCTCTAATTCACCGTTTTTTATTTTCTCCCGAAACCTTTCCCTTGTTCGCTCATTCAATTCCTGCTCATTTTCTGGCATAACACCATCATCTACAGGAACAGTATTCGTGGCAATTTTCATATTGGGGTTCATTGGAGGAATTAAAGCATCAAGAATAATATCCTCTACAATTTGTTCAGCTTTTTCTTTTACCTTCTCCTTCTTTTCTGTTTTCACAAGGTTCACGGCTTGTGCCACCAAATCACGAACCATACTTTCTACATCTCTACCTACATAACCCACTTCGGTGAATTTCGATGCTTCTACTTTCGTAAACGGTGCATCGGCTATTTTTGCTAATCGTCTAGCAATTTCTGTTTTACCAACTCCTGTTGCTCCAATCATTAAAATATTATTGGGGACTATTTCTTTTCTCATTTCAGGATCTGCACTCATTCGTCTCCAACGGTTTCTCAATGCAATCGCTACATTTCTCTTTGCATCATTCTGACCAATGATATACTTATCCAATTCCTTAACAATCTGTATTGGTGTGAAATATTTATCGTTTTCAATCATTATTATTTGTTTTTGCACCACTTACAAACCGATTTATGTTTGTGGCAATTGTAAAATTATTTGTCCCCCCTCCTACATGGTATCCTCCATGTGAATAAGAAAATTCTATTTTTTTAATTTTTATCATTAACCCAAATGAAATACCTGCTCCTCCTCCTGTTTGTTCTAGTCTCAAGTGCTCTCGTACTAAATGATTATAGCCAATTCTAAGGTTTACATTTTCACTAAATACAACTTCAGTACCTATCACTACTCGGGAGAGTACTTTATCAAACCCATTTGGCGGATCACTACTATTATCACCCGCTTGATAATTCAACACCTGTTTTTTCGTAAGGTTATATCCAGTGATTGTAAACCTGAACGGCATATGTTCAGGTTTATAGCTCACTCCTAATTGTACATCGAAAGGTAATTTAGTAGTACTTGTTTCAGAGTATTCCGACACCACAAAACCAGCATTTTTTATCACTAGCCCTACTTTTAAATCTTTTTCAGGATGAATAAACACGCCTCCAATATCGAACATCACTGCATTCGAACGATTTTCAGCGATGTTTGAAGAAACCCACTTTATACCTCCCCCCATCCTAAAATGATTTATTTGATGAGAAAAAGTCAGCGTGGCATTCATCTCGCCAGACTTTACCGATCCTATTAACACTCCAGAAGGATCATAAGCATCAATTTCACCTAAAGATAAATATTGGAAACCTCCAGAAAGTGTTCCTTTCTCTTTAAAGTGATGCGCATAAGCAAAGGAGCTCAATTGAATTCCTGAAAAATAAGCCAAATAATTGAAACCCATTTCTCCATCTAATGATTGGCCCACTAACGCAGGGTTACTGAAAAGTAGGTTAACATCTTTATCGGCAGAAGAAGTATTAACCCCTCCCAATCCGGTAAGAATTGCTGTATGAGGGATGTTTAAAAATTCATACGATTTTTCACCACCAATTTGCGCCTGTGATTGCACTACAATAAATAATGTAATAATATACAACGAAAAGCGCAGCATTGTTATTTTTTTTCTTCTGGAAAAGTGAAATTCATTGGGTTATTTACTTTATCTTTCATCAAAGCAATTTTCAAAACCTCATCAACGGTTTCTACAAAATTTATATTTAGACCTTTTATATATACTGCGTCTATCTCATCAATGTCTCTTTTATTCTTTTTACACATTACAATTTCCTTAATTCCAGCTCGCTTAGCGGCCAAAATTTTCTCTTTAATTCCTCCTACTGGAAGTACCATTCCTCGAAGGGTAATTTCGCCTGTCATGGCTAACTTACTTTTCACCTTTTGTTGTGTGTAAATAGAAGCCAATGAAGTAAGCATGGTAATGCCTGCTGACGGTCCATCTTTTGGTACTGCACCCGCGGGAACATGTACATGAAGATCGTAATAATCAAAAACGCGATGATCGATATTTAATACTTCTGCATTCGATTTCAAATACGAAAGAGCCGTCATTGCCGATTCCTTCATCACATCTCCCAATTGTCCCGAAAGTGTAAGCTTCCCTTTCCCTCTACTTAAACTAGATTCAATAAACAATATTTCACCTCCAACACTCGTCCATGCCAAACCTGTAACTACACCTGCATAATCATTCCCTTGGTACAGTTCTTTATCGAAAATTTCAGCTCCTAAAAATTCCACCACTTTCTCTGGCGTTATATTAGAATTATACTCTTCTTCTAACGCTACTGACTTCGCTATATTTCGTACAACACCCCCAATTTTTCTTTCTAATGTTCTCACTCCCGATTCTCGAGTGTAGCCATCAATAATTTTCACAATAGATGGTTTTGAAAATTTAACATGGCTTTTAGTAAGCCCATGCTCTTCAAGCTGTTTAGGGATTAAATGGCGTTTCCCGATTTCTGTCTTTTCTTCTAACGTATACCCTGACACATCAATAATTTCCATTCTATCGCGAAGTGCTGGCTGAATAGAATCCAAAGAATTTGCCGTAGCGATAAACAGAACTTTAGACAAGTCATAATCTACCTCTAAATAATTGTCAGCAAACGTGCTATTTTGTTCTGGATCCAACACCTCTAACAAAGCAGATGAAGGGTCTCCCCTGAAATCTGAATTTACTTTGTCAATTTCATCCAATATAAATACAGGATTAGAAGTACCTGCCTTTTTGATGTTTTGAATAATTTTACCTGGTAGTGCACCTACATAGGTTTTTCTATGCCCTCTTATTTCTGCTTCATCATGCACACCGCCTAACGATACTCGGACATATTTTCTTTTCAAGGCTTTAGCTATAGATCGCCCTAGTGATGTTTTTCCAACGCCTGGAGGACCATAAAGACATAAAATTGGTCCTTTCATATCCTTTTTCAGCTTCAGTACTGCCAAGTATTCTATTATTCTGTCTTTTACTTTTTCTAATCCGTAGTGATCTTTATCCAAAATACGTTTTGCCCTATTCAAGTTGAAATCATCTTTACTCAACTCGTCCCAAGGAAGATCCAACATCAACTCGGCATAATTCATGGCTACTGGATATTCAGCAGCAGAAGGATTAGTTCTAGATATTTTATCAAGTTCTTTATAAAAGTGATTTTTCACCTCATCTGGCCATTTTTTCTTTGCCGCCCTTAATTGCAGTTCCTCCACATCTTGGTCGGGACCGTCATGTCCCAATTCATCTTGCAACACTTTCATCTGCTGACGCAAATAATAATCCCGCTGCTGCTGGTCAATATCGGTATGTACTTTTTTATGAATTTCGTTTTTCAACTCAAGCATCTGCACCTCTTTTAGCATGTATTCTAAGAGAAGTGTTGCTCTTTCCATACCATCATTTATTTCAAGAAGTTTTTGTTTGTCTGCGACTTCAGCATTTAAGTTCGAGGATAGAAAATGTGTTAAAAAACCTGCGTCATTAATATTGTCTATCGCAATTTGAGCTTCTTGAGGGATTTCGGCATTTAACGATAGTATTTTTGAGGCAGCTTCTTTTAGCGATCGAATGATTGCTTTTTGTTCTCGTTTATTTTTACTCGGAAACTTTTCCTTTAGCACTTTTATTTTTGCCACAAAATAAGGATCTTCTCCTGTATATTTCTCTACTTCAAAACGTTTTTTACCTTGAATAATAATAGTCGTATTCCCATCAGGTAATACAATCATTTTAATAATTTGTGCTACTGTCCCAACCGTATAAAGATCTTCTTTCGAAGGTTCTTCCACTTCATTATTCTTTTGAGCAACCACTCCGATAATACGGTCTCCTTTATATGCTTTTTTTACGAGCTTTATAGATTTATTTCTACCTACCGTGATAGGTAAAACAACTCCAGGAAAAAGCACCGTATTACGAACAGGAAGTACTGAAAGCTCATTAGGAACATCTGCATCTTTCAAATCTTCTTTTTCATCTCCAGAAGTAAGTTGGATAAACTCACCATCATCTGGAGCCAATTGTGATAACATTAACTGATCAAAAAATACTTTCTCTTTATTACTCATACGCTACTGTGCCATTATGGCATAAATCTAAGGTAAAAAAATTGGAATCCCTTTTAATAATATGTTAGTATATAATAATCAATAGCTATGCCAATGGACATATGTCATGTTTCACTTGTTTTAAATACAATAAAGTAACATCTTTAACTTTAAATTAACAGCATGATGATAACATGAAACGGATCAATTTTCTGTATTCAATCATATTTTTTACATGCTTTTTCTTTTTCATTTCAGCCTCATTCGCCCAAAAGAAGAAAAAAAAAGCAATTATATCCGCTGAACAAGCAATGGATACTATTGATAGCTATAGTTCCTCTGACTTGTTCCATTTCCCCAATGTGAATAAATCGCTCTACTTTCAGGACAAAAAGGCACAAAAAAAAATCTTAGAGTATGACAAGAAAAAAAACTGGGAGGCTCTCTATCCAGTCTTAAGAGAATACATTTCTGATTTTGGTGTGGTTAATTTTTACAGAGACACCTACTGGATTTGGCGTTTGGCTAAAATCACCGAGTTATATGGGAATTATGAAGAAGCAAAATTGCTTTACAAATTGGTATTAAAACATCATAGGGAAGACATAAATATAAATAAGGTGGAGTTGCACTACGATTCACTGACCGCCAATGACAAGGATTATTACGTACCATTGGAATACTATTATGAATTGGTAGACTATAGAAGAGAGGTGGATACACTTCGTCCTCCCCGAGGTGTTTTATTAAATATGGGAAATTTCATTAACTCTAAAGAATCTGATTATGGGCCAACTTTAAGTGCTAATGATGACATGCTTATTTTCACATCAAAACGAAATTCACACAATAGAGGGATTGACAAAGTGAATGATGAAGATATTTTTTTTAGTCGTAAAGAACTCAATAACTGGGGTGATATAGAAGAATTTGAGCATGTGAATACAAAATACAATGAGGGATCGGCCTGTTTAAGTAAGGATGGGAATACATTGTATTTTTCGAGGTGTGACGCCCCTGACTGTTATGGCGACTGTGATATATTTGTCGCAGAGATACAACCAGACAGCACGTGGGGCAATATCCACAACCTAGGGATAAATATTAATAGCACAGCTTGGGACTCACATCCCTCACTTTCACATAATGAAGACACTTTATATTTTGCATCTGACCGAATAGGAGGATTTGGATTGTCGGACATCTATTATTCCATTAAAAATAAAGAAGGCGTTTGGGAAAAAGCACTTAATTCAGGCCCCATTATAAATACTCGGAACAACGAAGTAAGTCCCTTTTACCATCATGTTTTTGATGTATTATACTTTAGTTCTAATGGGCAAAATCTAAATTTTGGAGAGTTTGATATTTACAAATCGTATTGGGAGGATGATTCTTGGGGCGAACCACAAAACATAGGCCCTTTGGTAAACGGTCCAGGGAGTGAATTTTATTTTGCAATTGACTCGCAGTCGAAAGATTTATATTATGCTCGATCGGCTGAAAACAGCATGGATAACCTTGACTTATTTTCATTCCCTCTACCTATGGAAGCACAGCCTGGCGCCACCACTACTTTTAAAGGCTCATTGTCAGACGAAAAAACAGGCGAACCGTTTGACGGGATTGTTTCTGTGATAGATTTAGACAATGGAATTGAAGTAGCTCCTAAATTTCTGCGCCCTGATGGGAGTTTTGAATTTGAATTAATAAATAACAACAACTATCTACTCATTATTCAAGGAGAAGAGTTTTTTCGAATAGAAGAACTTTTTCATTTAGATGGAGAAATGGAAATGAAAAAAATCACCTCACCTATCTCAAGTAAATTAAAGTTTGAATCCGTAGCGTTCGAAAATGGCAAATCAAACCTTTCTTCCGAGATGTATAGTGACTTAGACATGTTGGCTAATTTCATGTTGGATAACCCTAATTTCAAACTGAGTATTGCTGGTCATACCGATTCGGATGGACGTGAGGAATTCAACCTTCAATTATCACAAGAACGTGCTGAAGCCATAATGGAATATTTAGTGTTTTTTGGGAACGTATCAGAAGATCGAATAAACGCTAAAGGATACGGAAGCTCAAAACCTATTGTAGAAGAAATTACAGAACAAGATAAAAAATTAAACAGAAGAGTAGAATTTAATTTATTTACTGAAGAGAATTAAACATTCTATGGTTATAGTATTTATTGGCTATTGACCCACAAAAAAATCATATATCAGTATTAATAACTTCAAATTTAGGGTGATAAAGAAAAATAGAAGCATATAAACTAAATTTATTTCTTAATAGGATTAGATTTTTATCTCAAAATTGGATAGTTTAGAAATCCATTTTTAGATAAAAAATATTGTAAAAAATAAGTACTATGAAAACTACAAATTTAAGACTGTTAATCAGTAATTTTTTAATCTTACTATTAATAGTTGTATCAAGTTCATGTGGGCAAAAATCAAATGAAGAATCTACTAAAAGTAATTCCAAAGAGTTTGATCAGGCAGAAACGGAAGTAATAGATCAAATAGAGACGCTTGCGTATGACATTCCATCTCCATCTGAAATTCCTTTTATGTTAGAAGCAACAGGTGCCGAATTTAATGAAGCATTTATTAATGATATCAGCAAAATTGACAGCTATGAAATCACGAATGATATCGCTGCAATGAATTTAGGAGTTTATTCATCTGACATGGGGTACCTCATCTCTTACAATAAAGTTCAAGAAGCTTTAAACTATCTTTCTTCCACCAAAAATTTAGCTGACCACCTTGGTGTGTCTGCTTCTGTGAATGTGGAATTATTAAAACGGTTTGAAAACAATTTAGCCAACAAAGATTCTTTAGTTTCTATTCTAGACGAAGCAATTGATGAAACCGATCATTTTCTTCAAGACGACAACAGAAATAGAATTGCAGCCCTCTTAATTGCAGGGAGTTTTATCGAAGGTTTATATATTTCTACTGAGTTAGTGAAAACATATCCTAAAGACTTATTACCTGATGATGTTCGTAATGTTGTACTTACACCAATCATAAGAGTTGTTTTAAATCAGCAAAAATCTTTAGAAGATTTAATTGGTTTAATGGAAACCATCGATCAGGCGAACCCTGTTGGAGACATAAAAGAAAATCTAATCGCCCTGAAAGGACTGTATTCATCACTAAATATTGACGATCAAATTGAGAAAAGTCGGCCAGACATGGTCATCAATGATGCTACTTTAGTTGAAATCACTGAAAAAGTAGCTGCTATTAGAAGCTCTATTACTGAATAAACTAAAATAACGCATAAAAAAAGCCAATGTAGATTGGCTTTTTTTATGCGTTATAAAATATTAATTCTAAAGAATCTTTCTTTCAAACAAGATGAAAAATTAGCATAAATTCCATCAAATTGTTTACTTTCAACACTATATCGGACGTAATATTCAAAAAAGCATTCTAAACTAGTGTGGAAAATGTTTTAATAAACATAAATTTCTTGATTTAAGCACCTTGTTTTCAACCACTTTACTTAAATTAAAGACCTAATCTAACCTAATACTCATGAGTGAAGCCCTACTAAAAGCTATAATTAAACTATTTGCCATAGTTGCCAAAGAAGATGAAGTAACGGAACATGAACGAATTCAAATACTCAATTTTCTTACCGAGCACCTAAATGCGACTGCTGTTGAAGGTTATATGCATCAATTCGATGCATACTGTGACTCTTTACCTAGTGGAGCAGATCATGATGAGGAAGAAGAACAACGCAATATCATTTCTATCTGTTCAGAAATAAACAAAGAACTTACACAGCAACAAAAAATAGTAATCATACTTGAGTTAATCGCCATTATTCTTGCCGATGGAGAAATTTCTAAACGAGAAAAAGAATTACTAGACTCGATAGCCAATGCATTTAACGTATCAAATGAAGAGATCGATTTAATAAAGTCGTATGTAGTAGGAAGCAACCCTAAGGAGCTAAATTTTGATAATATATTAATTGTAAATAACGAAACTCCAAAAGACGGATGGTATAAGCATTTACTCCGACCTGAAATTCATGGTTTTGTAGCCATTTTATATTTAGAAAATGTAGATTCATACTTTATTAAATACTTGGGAAACAACGACCTTTTCCTCAATGGAATTCCTGTAAAAACAGAAAAGATAGTTGCTTTTTCTACTGGCAGTACCATTAGAGACAATAAAATGAACCCTATTTATTACAGTGACGTAATAAGTAGTTTTATGAATAGTAATAATGAAACGAGAATCACATTCGAGGCCAACGATATATTTTATAAATTCAAAAATGAAAAAATAGGATTACGTGAGATTAACATTTCTGAAGAGTCTGGAAAGTTAATTGGAATTATGGGGGCTAGTGGTTCAGGGAAATCCACTTTACTCAATGTGCTTAACGGACAAGATTCTCCTTTTTCAGGTGAGGTATTAATAAATGGCATTAATATCCACCAAGACAAAAATAAAGTAGAAGGTGTAATTGGCTTCGTGCCACAGGACGATCTACTTATTGAAGATTTAACCGTATACCAAAACCTATTTTATGCTGCAAAGCTTTGCTTCGACCACCTTTCCAATGAAGAAATTGAAGCACTAGTTATCAAAACATTAAACAATTTAGGTCTGACTGAAACCAAAGACTTAAAAGTAGGTTCTCCCTTAGAAAAAACCATTAGTGGTGGTCAACGAAAACGTTTAAATATTGGACTAGAATTACTTCGAGAGCCTTCTGTATTGTTCTGTGACGAACCTACATCAGGACTTTCTTCTCGCGATTCTGAAAACATTATGGATTTACTCAAAGAGTTGTCTTTAAAAGGAAAACTCATTTTTGTAGTGATTCATCAACCCTCTTCCGACATTTTCAAAATGTTTGACAAGCTGTTTATTCTAGATGTTGGAGGGTATCAAATATATTATGGAAACCCCGTTGAAGCAGTCGTTTATTTCAAAACTATCATTAAAATGATAAATAGTGAGAAAGGCGAATGTATTGAATGTGGGAATGTTAACCCCGAACAAATCTTCAATATCATTGAAACTAAAGTTGTAAATGAATACGGTCGATTTACCGATGAACGTAAAATTTCAGCTGAACAATGGCATACCCATTACAAGGAAAATTCTTCGGCTGAAAAAGTAAAGACCTCTACAGATACACCACCTTCTTCATTATCTATTCCAAATAGAATTTTGCAAACCAATATTTTTGCAAAGCGTGATATTTTCAGTAAACTAAGTAATCATCAATATTTGCTCATCAACTTACTTGAAGCACCAATTTTAGCTTTTGTGTTAGCCTATATTGTTCGTTATTACAATGTAAGCGACACCGTAAATCCTGTTTATCTATTTAGCAAAAACCCAAACATTCCTGCATATCTGTTCATGAGCATAATTGTAGCCTTATTTATGGGGCTTACCGTTAGTGCCGAAGAGATCATAAGAGATCGTAAAATTCTTAAGCGTGAGGCTTTTCTTAACTTGAGCAGAAGCAGTTACCTACTGTCAAAAATATCCATATTGTTTGCGTTGTCAGCCATTCAAACATTTACTTTCGTTGTGATAGGAAACTACATTCTTGATATCAAAGGCATGACAATAGCCTATTGGTTAATTCTTTTCACTACATCATGCTTAGCCAATTTAATTGGATTAAACATTTCCTCTTCATTTAATTCAGCGGTTACCATCTATATCCTTATTCCAATATTACTAATTCCCCAATTAATTTTAAGTGGTGTAGTGGTACGATTTGATAAATTAAACCCTAGTTTGAGTAGTGATAGTACTGTACCATTTGTGGG
>Ga0224506_10002629_pt1 | contig 12149 bp, 13 predicted proteins | sample SF_Jan12_sed_USG_2_FD_169108 | JGI IMG/M metagenome (GOLD analysis project Ga0224506, IMG submission 169108) | Sediment microbial communities from San Francisco Bay, California, United States - SF_Jan12_sed_USGS_8_1 | ecosystem: Environmental > Aquatic > Marine > Sediment | place: USA...
GTGGTATTGTAAAAGTTCATTGGGCTTTCTCCTTTATTCGGTTTTGTCGCCTTCCAGTTTAACCAATTTGGCTAGACTGGCGGAGAAGGCTCAATGAGTATCACGTCGTTCGTGTGGGACAGGCGCAGAGAACGCGCCTGCTCCCACAACTCAACGTTATGTTTTTAAACTCAAAATGACATCAAGGAGGAAACAATGTTAGCTACGCATTTGGATACGGAGCTTAGATACTCGAAAATCAGAAAAGAAGCTCTGAATGCAGCATCAGAAATCTTACGGAATAGGAATGGCACAAATATTGTGCTGTCTGAAATTAATTCAGATGCATTGAAAGCATCAAAAGAATGGCAAAAGTCAAATACCAGAATAAAGAACTGGGACTGGGTTGAAGGATATTCTGTCTTTAAATTTAGATACCCGAAACGATTTGAGATGGCTTTATGGGAAGCAAGGAAGCTTATCGGTTTATCTATGGGTAGACCAACATATCAAGGAACGGCACTAAGGCTGGATGTTGTTGAAGCATCACCCTCAGACCTTGGAGATAGACCGAGTATCTTTGAAACTGTATTGTTGGGATATGGAATTTATGCACGCCTCATCAATGCAAAGCAGATAAGGATTATGCATCCCGTGAATGAGAAAGTCAGAACATATTACGAAAAATATAGTTATAAATACGTTGCATCTGGGGATTACCTGTTCAAGGAGGTTTTATAATGTCTAAGAATATTTCAGACATCAAGAAAGCGCGTCGCAAAAAGCGCGACAAAACCGGCTGGACACTGGAAGAGATAAAAAAGAATGCTGAGAAGGAGCTTGATGAATTTAAAGACATATCAAAAGAAGAGCCTGATGATTTAGTATCAGGAGACATGGATAAAATTATTAGTGGAGATGACAAAGATGACTAAATCAAAACGCCCTTTAACAAATGAAGAAAAGCAAAAAATACCTTTGCCAGGCGAAGTATCACCAAAGGATGCAATTGTTAAGGCTCGTCAATTTGCCGCACAAGAAAAAGCTAAACTACAAAAGAAATAATCTGGTAGAAAAACATAACAACGCCATCAAAACCGACGCCAAAAAGCAGCGCGGTTTATGGCAACGTTAGGCTAATAAAGAGGAAAAGTCTTTGCTTAAAGAAATATCATTTGGCGGGATTGCTGATTCGATAATTGCATGGGCAATAATTGGTATTGTAGGTTTATTTATTAAAAATCTTTATGCTCGATATAATAACAACAAAAAACGCGTTGAAAAATTAGAAGAAGATATAGAGAAATATATTAGTAGTGAGCAAAAGGTTACTATAAGACGTGATTTTACAAGAATGGTTACATTTTACATTAGCGGAATTAAACACCAACAAACCGTTGGTTATTTTTATTTGCTGATATATTTTGTTCTCTTGTTATTTCAGTTAATACTTCAAATATATCAAGAAACCACTATATATAGAATCATTTACCTATCACTGCTTGTTGCTGGGTTTGTTTATTTTGCTTACTTGAGGCACCAAACTGACAATTTGCTTTATCGAGTAGAAAAAAAGTGCATTGAGTGTTATGGGAATCTTATTCCCGAATTAAATAATGATGATAAAGCCTAACCGGAAAAAGGGACGAAGGGATTAAATAATGCACAACTTAGCCAAGCGGCTATGTAATAAATACCCCGTCCCTTTTTACTATTTGAAACCAGATTCAGAATACAACTATCTCTATATTAGAGAATACTCTGTTTCAACCCCATTCAAAAACTTAGCATGGATGAAGATTAAAATTTAAACGGCTTTTTCTTCTTGCAAAATTAAATCCAAGCAAGCCTATACATATTAAAGCGAGTGATGTAGGTTCCGGTACTTTTGTATTCCCTGGGTTAGGGTCATTTATCACTGGTGGCTTATAGTCTATAACTATTGATGATTGAGAAACCGTGATATTGTCACCAGGCATCAATGTAAATCCTGTCGTAAACGCAGTGGGATCTGAGGGATCAAGCATGGCATTTTCTTCAATCCCTCTGACGCTGAAACGTGTTACTGGATCTGAAAATTCATGTTGGTCTCCCCCCAGGATATCGATGCCTGTATCTATAAAATCACCTAACGTAGTATCAAATAACCAGAGATCATATACCCCATCACCAACAGAGACGGGTAAAACAACAGAGGCAAATGAAGTACCAGTTACTTCATAGTCATACCCGGTAACAACGGGGATAGCAAACGAACTAGTGGGAAGAACAGTAAAGCCGAATATGGCTAGTAAAATTGGATATAGTTTTGATTGTATTGTCTGTATTAGCGATCTTATGGATTTAATGTAGAATCTTATTTTTTTCAACATCAGAAACTCCTTTTAATTATTAAGTCAATTTATACTTTTTCTAGATTTCAGTTCCTGATGACACCATAAATTAGTAAATGGTTTAATTAGATGTTAGATATTTATAATAATCAGAGATAGACCACGATTAATTCACATCATCACTAAATTCTTGTTTAAACAAGACCGCCAATTCGTTTTGGGGTTGGTGCCGACTTTGATGGCGCGTGTTTGGGTTTTGGTTTTTTAAAATATAGATAAGGGGCGGCATGGACGCCGCCGCATTGGCAGAGGGGCTGGGATGCCCCTTCTGCCAATGCTCAACAAAAAACCAAAACCCAAACACACGTTTGCGCCATCTCTGGAGGCAATGGTTTTGGTTACTTTTGCCGAAACAAAAGTAACTCGTCTGTCAGGACGAGACCTGACTTAGATACAGCATCGCGATAGTGATTCAATTTAAAAAGTTAAAACCAAAACCCTATCCGATCACCACCCCCTTGCCCCCTCCTGCCATGAGGGGGAATAAAAATAAAAGAACAAAAAAAAGCCCCTTTCGGGGCATTACAAGGGAGGTCTACCCAAGAAAAACCATTTAAGCCGCCGAGGCCTTACTCCCCGACTTACTAAACACCAGTCCATCCCCCGACACATCCACCTTGATCACATCACCGGGCAGGAACTTGCCTGACAGGATGTCCTGTGCCAGTGGGTTTTCCACATGGGACTGGATGGAACGTTTTAAGGGGCGTGCACCATAGACGGGGTCAAAACCGGCTTCACCGAGTTTATCCAGTGCGGCTTCGGTGAGTTCGATGTCCAGGTTACGATCCTTGAGACGCTCACGCAGGTATTCAAATTGAATAGTGGCGATGGAGCGAATCTGTTCCCTGCCTAATGGATGGAATACCACCAGTTCATCAACACGGTTGATAAATTCGGGACGGAAGTGGTTACCGACGATCTCCATCACGGCGCTTTTCATTGCATCATAATTACTTTCACCTGACAGTTCCTGGATCTGTTGTGAACCAAGATTCGATGTCATGACAATGACGGTGTTTTTAAAGTCCACAGTGCGACCCTGACCATCGGTGAGTCGACCATCATCCAGTACCTGTAACAGGATGTTGAATACATCGGGATGGGCCTTTTCCACTTCATCGAGCAATATAACAGAGTAAGGTTTGCGCCTTACCGCTTCGGTTAAGTAACCGCCCTCTTCATAGCCGACATAGCCGGGAGGTGCGCCGATCAAACGGGCAACGGAATGTTTTTCCATGAACTCGGACATGTCGATGCGCACAATGGCCTCTTCGGTATCGAACAGGAATTCGGCCAGCGCCTTGGTCAGTTCGGTTTTACCCACACCCGTTGGACCAAGGAACAGGAATGATCCATTGGGACGATTGGGATCCGACAGACCGGCACGGGAACGGCGAATGGCATCGGACACGGCCTTCACCGCTTCGTCCTGACCCACTACCCGTTGATGCAGGGCATCTTCCATGCGTAATAATTTATCACGCTCGCCTTCGAGCATTTTGGAGACCGGGATACCGGTCCACTTGGCCACCACTTCGGCGATCTCTTCTTCATTGACTGCGTTACGTAATAAGGTGGCCTCTTTCACCTCGGCATCAGATGCGAGGTTGAGTTGTTTTTCCAGCTCGGGGATCCTGCCGTATTGCAGTTCTGACATACGCGCCAGGTCACCGGCACGACGTGCGGTTTCCAGATCCTGTCGGGCGCGATCCAGATCTTCTTTGACATGCTGTGATCCCTGCAGGGCCAGTTTTTCTGAATTCCAGACCTGTTCCAGTCCGTTATATTCATTCTGTAATTGATTGATCTCCGTTTCGAGATTTTCCAGCCGTTGCTTGGAGGCCTCATCGGTCTCCTTGCGCATGGCCTCGCGTTCGATCTTTAACTGGATCAAACGGCGATCGAGTTTGTCCATCGATTCGGGTTTGGAATCGATCTCCATACGAATTCGACTGGCCGCTTCATCGACAAGATCAATGGCCTTATCGGGTAACTGACGATCCGTGATATAACGATGCGATAAGGTTGCCGCCGCGACAATGGCCGGGTCGGTAATGTCCACCCCATGATGGACTTCATACTTTTCTTTCAGTCCACGCAGGATGGCAATGGTATCTGCCACGGTGGGTTCATCTACCTGTACCTTCTGGAAACGTCGTTCCAGTGCGGCATCTTTTTCAATGTACTGACGATACTCATCTAAGGTAGTGGCACCGACACAGTGAAGTTCACCGCGTGCCAGGGCTGGCTTTAACATATTGCCTGCATCCATCGCGCCTTCGGCCTTACCGGCACCGACCATGGTATGCAGTTCATCGATGAACAGAATGACCTGACCTTCCTGTTTAAAAAGATCGTTGAGTACGGCCTTTAAACGTTCTTCAAACTCACCACGGAATTTGGCACCGGCCAATAGTGAACCAAGGTCTAATGAAAGAACACGTTTGTCTTTTAATCCTTCAGGGACTTCACCATTGATAATACGTTGAGCCAGACCTTCGACAATCGCGGTCTTACCGACACCGGGTTCACCAATCAGTACGGGATTGTTCTTGGTACGACGTTGCAGTACCTGGATGGTACGACGGATCTCATCATCACGACCGATGACTGGATCCAGCTTACCCTGTTCGGCACGTTCTGTAAGATCGATGGTGTATTTTTCCAGTGCCTGTCTTTGTTCTTCAGCATTGGGATTGTCCACCCTGGCGCCACCGCGCATTTTCTTGACGGACTTTTCTACCTTGTCTTTTTCGGCACCAGTTTTCTTTAATAAGTCACCGACCTTGCCTTTATCATCCAGCGCAGCCAGTACAAACAGTTCACTGGAGATGTAATCATCCTTGCGATCCTGTGCCAGTTTATCAGTCAGGTTTAACAGACGACCCAGTTCATTAGAGATGTGCACTTCACCAGTGGCCTGAATAATACGCGGCATATGATCCAGTGCATCACCCAGTTGTGAACGCAACAGGTTCACATTCACTTCGGCCTGCATCAATATCTGGCGCACCGTACCACCATCCTGATCCAGCAGGGCCAGCATTAAGTGAATCGGTTCAATGTATTGATGATTTCGACCTATCGCCAGACTTTGTGCGTCGGCAATAGCGGCCTGAAATTTACTGGTGAGTTTCTCCATTCGCATGGCTCATACACCTCGAATAAAATCGTGTCATTAATCTATGCTAGTAGATAGGGCTGATTTGACCAGATTCAAGTCAGTAAAAAAGATAAATTCTCAGGCGCCCTTGAGTTCAGTGAGATCATGTATGCTAGCGGTGCTGACTTCGGGGTAGGGATAAAGTTTATCAAGGGCTACGCTATAACCCGGTTTTTGTACAATCCGGATGTGTTCTCGTTTAAATTCCTTGGCATTTTGTAAACCACAGGAATGGGCCAGACAGTTGATCTCATGATTGACCCAATGTGCATAGGCCGCCACACGTTCGGCCTTATCCTCCACAACTAATCCTTTTTGCATGCGTTTGTTATGGGTTGCAATCCCCGTTGGACAGGTGTCTTTATGACACTGTAAGGATTGAATACAACCAAGGGAAAACATAAAACCTCGGGCGGTTACCGCAAAGTCGGCCCCCATGCATAAGGCCCAGGCCACATTGGCTGATGTCACCATCTTGCCGGAGGCGATAACCTGAATACGACTTTTTAGATCGTATTCCATCAACACATCAACCACCATGGGCAAGGACTCTGTTAAGGGCAAACCCACATGATCGATCAAGACCTGGGGTGCGGCACCGGTACCACCTTCACCACCATCGATGGTCATAAAGTCTGGTACGAAATCGATACCCCGTTTATAAATCGCTTCACATAACTCGCGAGTAAACTGGGATGAACCATGTACGGCCTTGAAACCCACAGGACGACCGGTGATGGTTCGAATCCGATCCATGGTAGTTAAGAGATCATCCACATTACTGATATCACGATGTCGGTTGGGACTACTTGAAACTTCACCCACCGGTATTCCACGAATCTTGGCCACTTCTTCTGTTACCTTGCTAGCGGGTAACACTCCACCCCGTCCCGGCTTGGCACCCTGGGAGAGTTTTATTTCAAAGGCCTTCACATGTTGGGCAATTTCTTTTAGTTTTTGATCATCCAAGTTGCCATACACATCACGCACACCGTACTTGGCCGTTCCGATCTGGTAAATCAGATCACCACCACCTTCCAGGTGATACGATGACAGCCCCCCTTCCCCAGTGTTTAACCAGACACCGGCTTTTGCCGCCCCTCGTGACAGGGCACGCACGGCAGGTTGTGAGATGGCACCATAGCTCATACCGGAAATATTAAAGATGTGTTGTGCCACATAGGGTTTTTCACAACGGGCACCAATGATTAACGGCGGCATGGGGGTCTGTTCTTCTTCCAGGCGGGGAAAAGAGGCGTTTACAAAAATAAACGATCCGGGCTCCCGCATGTCATTGGTGGAACCAAAACCGACCATACCCCCCAGGCCCTTGGCTGTACGATAGACCCAGGCACGAGTGGCTCGATTGAAAGGCATCTCTTCACGGTCATGGGCAAAAAAGTATTGCCGGAAATATTCACCCAGACGTTCCATGCGATAGCGCAGGCGACCAATGACCGGGTAATTACGCCTGACGGCATGGGAGGTTTGCAAGACATCGACGATATACATCCAGACGACGGCCAATATGGCAAGGGCAAATAGCCCACCAAAGATGATACTGATCCAGCTTGCGATTAAGGCTTCCATGAAAGGCCTGCTTTAAACCCGAGGGGTGTTAAAAGCTACATCGGCTAAAGCTGGAAATTACTTAAACGTGGGCCACTTTGAGGTGTCTGGCCAGGGTCTTTAAGCAGCTATGGTGATCCATCCCGCCACAGTCGATGGGGGGAAAGCTGACCAGTACCGGATAACCACGCTGATAAACACTCTTCACCACATGCCCGGCCCCCTTCACATTACTAATGTGAAAGGGATAGACCGGTGCCCCTGACATTTCTGCCAGTTTATAGACACCACGCTTGAGTTTATTACGGGGGGCATGTTCACGATGAATTCCCCCCTGTGGAAACAGGGCAATAATCTGCCCCTCTTCCAGTGCCCTGGCCGCCGCCCGAATGGCACCATCCCCCCGGCCAGTGGTATCCACCGGGATACAGCCGGCCAATTTAAACAACCACTGCACGCCAAACCGTCGGTACTGGTTTTCGGCAATCAGGAAATGGATAGGGCGTTTGCAGGCGGCAAAGAGTAAAAAGGGGTCCAGACCGGAGATGTGGTTACAGGCAATGATGGCCGGACCCTTTTCTGGCAAGTCCACCCCGTTGGTAGTGAGTCGGTGATAACGACGGCAGTACAGTCTCAGCAGACCATCGAGTACATTGGAATGGATCGATCCCCAGTCGGCCTCATTGGCCCTGAGTCCCAGCAGGGTCAGGACAATGACTATGCTAAGTATGATTAACAAAAAGGCGAACAGCATTCCTTTAGTGTAGCCAGTTTAGTGCAGGGTTGAATGGGCCAGGTAGATGACCAGTACGCCGGACACGATGAGGACCACCTGCTGAACCGTGGCCTTCATCTGAGTGCGTTTGTGCAGGCCCGGTATCAGATCGGACAGGGCCACATAGATAAAACTGGCAGCCGCGACGGCCAACACATAGGGCAGGATCTGGTTCATACCCGACAGACTGTAATAGGCCAGCAAGGCACCCACCAGGGTAGTGAGACTCACCAGTACATTATATAAGAGTGCCTTGCCGCGACTGAAACCGTTATTCAGCAGCACGGCGAAATCACCAACCTCCTGGGGAATCTCATGGGTGGCCACCGCCAGGCTGGTGACAATCCCAAGATGGATATCGGTCATAAAGGCCGCGGCAATCAGTACCCCATCCACCAGATTATGCAGACCATCTCCGATGAGGATCATACTGCCGGCGACCTTGTGGTTATGTGCCTCATGATGCTCATGAGGGGTATGGGCCTCACAATGGGTGGTATGACAATGACGCCAGATGACCAGCTTCTCCAGGATGAAGAAACTCAACATGCCCAGTAAGACGGTCAGACCCAGGTCATGGACTTCCATACGCTGGGGGCCGGTGATGGCATGGGGCAACAGGGCCAGAAAGGCCGCCCCCAGCAGGGCACCAATGGCAAAACTCACTGAATGGGGCAGGATGCGACTGCGATGGGGTTCCGGAATCAATAGAAATACCGAAGCGGCCAGGACACTGATCACGCCCCCCAGCAGGCTAAAAATGATTATCCAGTAAATCAGATCCATGGTGTTTGTATCATCGCTCTTTTTTTATGGCCGCCAATCATACCTGAACTCATGGGCTGGCTATAAGTATTATCTTGTCGAATCATTCGTTACTGGATGACATCCAGATCAGGCTGGCCATGCGGCCCGTCACCCCATCGCGACGATAGGAAAAAAAGTCATCCGGTTGGCTATAGGTACAGGCCGAGCCCCCATATATGGCAGTCACCCCTGCCGCATTCAATCGCTGTCTTGCCAGTGCGTACATGTCCATCAGGTATTTACCATCTCCATGAGGTACAAATGGCGTTTCATCATGCATGGGATATTTTAGAAAGGCCTGTCTGACCTCATCCCCCACTTCATACACCTCGGCACCGATACCCGGCCCAAACCAGGCCAGGGTTTCAGCCGGCACCAGACCAGATTGGTTCAGGGTCGCTTCCAGAATACCGTCCACCAGACCCCGCCAGCCGGCATGGGTAGCGGCAACGATAGACCCCTGATGATTGGTCATTAATACTGGCAGGCAATCGGCGGTCATGACCACACAGACTGTCCCTGCCTGATGTGCATAGGCGGCATCGGCCTTGGGTACCCCTTCAATCTGACTGGCATCAACCACCTCAATGCTATGTGTCTGTTCCAGCCAGGCCGGTTCACCGGGCAGCCCCAGCTCCGTTATTAATCTCTGACGATTGGCCATCACCGCCGCAGAATCGTCTTCTACGTGATGAGCAAGATTCAATGAGTCATAAGGAATAGAACTAGCGCCGGGATGGCGCAGGCTGGTACCGGCATGGATGTTTGTTGGTGCCGGCCAGTCTGCAAGGAGCCAGCCGATCTGGGGTTTAGTCATGGTTTGTCCTTTGCATCCTGACGCAGTGATTCCAGTAAATTCACCATATCCTGGGGAAGAGCCTGTTGCCATTGTATGTGTTCACCACTGCCCGGGTGGACCAGCCCCAGTTGCCGGGCATGCAGGGCCTGTCGCCTGAAACCCCTTAATTGCTCGGCCAGTCCCTGGGAACACTGCTTGGGTAATTTTAACCGCCCACCATAAACCTGATCGCCCACGATGGGAAAATGGATATGGGCCAGATGGACCCTGATCTGGTGGGTACGGCCCGTTTCCAGTTTCACACTGACATGAGTATGGGCAGGAAATTTTTCGATAAACCGGTAGTGGGTAATGGCCGTTTTTCCACCCGTTGGTAAAACGGCCATGCGCTTGCGTTGAACCGGGTGACGTCCCAGTGGCGCATCCACCGTACCACCGGCGGTCATGACCCCGCTGACAATGGTCTCATATTCCCGCAAAAAGGCCCGGGCCTGTAACTGCTCGACCAGGGAAGTCTGGGCCTCCAGGGTCCGAGCCACAACCAGCAGTCCGGTAGTGTCTTTGTCCAGACGGTGGACAATCCCGGCGCGGGGGACTTTGGCCAGTTCCGGGGCATAATGCAGCAGGGCATTGAGCATGGTGCCATCCGGATTCCCGGCGGCTGGGTGCACCACCAACCCGGCCGGCTTGTTAATGACCAGAATCTGCTCATCCTCATACACAATATCCAGTTCGATGGGCTGGGGCTCAAACCGGGTTTGTTCTTCTATTACGGCGGTCAGCACAACCTCCTCCCCACCCATGACCTTGTCTTTAGGTCGCATCTGTCTACCATTGACTGATATATCCCCCTGTTTGATCCACTGTTGTAGGCGGGCACGGGAATATTGTCCGAAAATATCGGCCAGGGCCTGATCCAGACGCTTGCCTGCATACTCAGCCGGGATGGTCTGAGTCAAAATTTGAGGGGAATTTTCGGTCATAGGAAACAATCTGCAATTTATTCGGTCTGATATCCAGAGTATACTGTCGGACTTCTGTTCAGAACCCTAAATTTAAATAGAAATTTTAAAATGAATCTACGTATAGCAATTCTCGCCTTTCTGGGTATTTTCGTTCTCAATGGCTGTGCCAGCACCGGCGGTGGTGACCCCGATGATCCCACTTACGGCTTGAGTGCGGCTGAGATCTACAAGGAAGCCAAAACCAATCTCCTGGACGGTAACTACGAAACCGCCATCCAGTTTTATGAAAAACTGGAATCCCGCTACCCTTACGGCAATTATGCCACACGGGCCCAGATGGAAATTGCCTATGCCTATTACAAGTTTGATGAGCCAGAGTCAGCCATCCTGGCCTCGGATCGCTTCATCAAACTGCACCCCAACCACCCTAACGTCGATTACCTGTATTACCTGCGTGGTCTGGCCAGCTTTAATATTGGTGAAAGCGGTGTAGCCACATCATTGGGACAGGATCGAACTGAACGGGATCCAAAATCATTCCGCCGCTCATTTACCTATTTCTCAGAGCTGGTGAAAAAATTTCCCAAAAGCCGTTATGCCAGGGATGCGGTACAACGCATGACTCATGTACGTAATAGCCTGGCCAAACATGAAGTCCATGTTGCTAAATTTTATTTTGATAAGGACGCCTATGTGGCTGCTGCAAACCGAGGAAAGTATGTGGTCGAAAACTACCAGCGCACACCAGCGGTGGCCGATGCGCTGGCTATTATGGTCAAATCCTACCAAAAAATGGAAATGTCAGAACTGGCAAAGGATGCCCTGCGTGTGCTTGAAGTCAATCACCCGGACCATCCGGATCTGGCCAGCCTGAAAAAAGCGGCAAACTAACTAATCAAAATTAACCAAAAGATTTTGAGGTGGTCTCAAAACCCGGGAGTGGGATTGAGACCGCTACTAAATTGCTTCGTCGCCTTCCTCGCCGGTACGAATACGAATGACTCGTTCTACCGTACTAACAAAGATTTTTCCGTCACCAATTTTGCCAGTGCGGGCGGCATTGGTGATGGCCTCAATACAGGCGTCCAGTTGATCGTCTCGTACCACCACTTCTATTTTGACCTTGGGCAGAAAATCGATCACATATTCCGCGCCACGATACAGCTCGGTGTGCCCCTTCTGACGGCCAAAGCCTTTGACTTCGATAGATGTCATCCCTGCCACACCAATATCTGACAGAGCCTCCCGGACATCATCCAGTTTAAAAGGTTTAATAACAGCTTCGATCTTTTTCATATGTCTTACCTGTCTTTACAGACTCTTCCTCGTATTATTTTAGCGTACCTTACCATAGCCGGAAGTGATAGGGTATCGCCTGTCACGGCCAAAGGCCCGCCTGGTGATACGCACACCCGGCGCGGCCTGACGGCGTTTATATTCATTTCGGTCGACCAGCCGAACCACCCGGCTGACGGTATCAGCATCAAACCCCTGGGCAACAATCTCCTCAATATCCCGGTCCTGCTCCACATACATTTCCAGGATCACATCCAGCACCTCATAAGGCGGAAGGCTATCGGTGTCCTTCTGATCCGGGGCCAGTTCCGCTGAGGGGGGTCGATCAATAACCCGTTGGGGGATGACCCGACCCAGGCTGTTGCGATATTCCGCCAGTTGATAGACCAGAATCTTGGGC
>Ga0224506_10002630_pt1 | contig 12148 bp, 8 predicted proteins | sample SF_Jan12_sed_USG_2_FD_169108 | JGI IMG/M metagenome (GOLD analysis project Ga0224506, IMG submission 169108) | Sediment microbial communities from San Francisco Bay, California, United States - SF_Jan12_sed_USGS_8_1 | ecosystem: Environmental > Aquatic > Marine > Sediment | place: USA...
TCTTTTTCTTTAATACCTTAATACGCGTGTGGATTTTAGGTATTAACAGAAAAATTATTCAAATTACATTGGATAAAGGCTATATGGTAGTGGAGGGGGAAGTTTTCCGAGATATCAACTACAATTAAATTAGAAATACGATGAGAAAAATTCTCACCTATCTAATCATACTTTTTTTGATCCCCGGTGTAGTATATGCTCAGAATTATAAGCAGGCGGACTCAAAGGTGGCCAGCTATGGCTTTGATTTTTCTGTTGATTATTATCCTTTAAATCCGGGATCAGGTTTTGGTAGTCATGGACTTGCCTACAGTTCTACAGCAAGGAGCATAAACTTCTCGGCAGGAATCAGATCGGATATAAGACTTTTCACAAGGTTCAGCTTAGGATCGGGTCTCTATTTATCGGTCAAAGACAGCGAGATGAAGTACTACATATTGTATAGTTCTTCATTGCCAGAATGGGAGGCTGAAGGTTTGAAAATGAGATATCTGTTTATTCCGGTGACGGCAAAGTATTACGTCACCAACAATAAGCATAAAATATTTTCACAGGCAGGTGTTGGTTTAAATTTGTTGGTTAATGAAGTGCATACAAATCATGATGTAGATTTATTGAATCAGCGATTATTAACTTATCACATTGGAACAGGGCTTACTTTTAATCCGGTTTCAAGAATTGAAATGGATGTGGGTATTGCATTTGAACGTTTGCTAACAGATTTTGAAAAATCCACATTTTCGGAAATGAATACGTTTAAACTAAACTTTTATATCAAACCTTTGCGATGATTGGCTTGCTGCATAATAATTTGTGGCATATTATACGATGTTACAAAGGCCGTGTCAAATATGAGTCACGCCAAGCCAATGCTTATTTCTCATGTCAATCCCGGTATCAAGATCATATCATCCGTATTGATCAGTCATTTTATACCATTTCGAAGCACATCATCAACAATCCATTGAAATGGCTGGAGGATGAACTTTCATAACCACTATTTCTGTATAAAAAGAAACCATGGATACATTCAAGACACAAATCCTCAGAGGCATCCCTGACCGCCTTCCGGAAAAGAAGGCTTTTGATCCTGTTATCAGCCATGCCCCCCGGCGCAAAGATGTCCTCACAACACTGGAAAAAAGACTCGCCCTGAAAAATGCACTGCGCTATTTTCATCCAAAACACCACCCGGTACTCGCGCCAGAATTTGCCGATGAATTAAAAACCTATGGACGTATATACATGCACCGCTTTCGGCCTGATTACCCCATGTATGCCCGGCCATTGGAAGAGTACCCTTTCCTGTGCAGGCAGGCCGGAGCCATCATGCTGATGATACAGAATAACCTGGATCCGGCAGTGGCTCAGCATCCCCACGAACTGATTACTTATGGCGGTAATGGGGCTGTATTCCAGAACTGGGCCCAATATCTCCTTACTATGCAGTGCCTGGCCACCATGACTGATGAACAGACACTTCACATGTATTCCGGTCACCCCATGGGCTTGTTCCCCAGCCATTGTGAGGCGCCCCGCGTAGTTGTGACCAACGGCATGATGGTGCCTAACTACTCCAGGCCGGACGACTGGGAACGTTACAATGCCCTGGGCGTAACCCAATATGGCCAGATGACAGCCGGTTCATATATGTACATCGGTCCACAGGGCATCGTACATGGTACGGCCATCACGCTGCTGAATGCCGGGCGGAAAATAGGAAAGCATGGATTGAATGGTAAAGTTTTTGTGTCTTCGGGCCTGGGCGGTATGAGTGGTGCACAACCGAAAGCCGGAAACATTGCCGGGTGCATATCAGTGATCGCGGAAGTGAATCCAATGGCGGTGAAGAAGCGCTTTGAGCAGGGATGGGTAGATGAAATCTATGATCATTTGGATCAATTGGTAGCCCGTGTGCAAAAAGCAAAGTCGGGCAAGGAAGTGATATCCCTGGCCTATCAGGGTAATATTGTCGAAGTGTGGGAATATTTCACAGCGCAGGGGATCTATGTGGATATAGGCTCAGACCAAACCTCATTACATAATCCCTGGTCGGGGGGGTATTACCCGGTTTCGTTAAGTTTTGAAGCTGCCGGAGAAATGATGGTGAATGATCCGGAGGCCTTTAAGGAACACGTCCGGACATCTCTCCAGCGGCATGCCCGGGCCATCAGGCATCATACCGACAAGGGTACTTACTTTTTTGATTATGGCAATGCCTTTCTGCTGGAGGCTGCCCGGGCGGGTGCAGACATCACCACAGCAGATGATCGTTTTATATATCCTTCTTACGTGCAGGACATCATGGGCCCCATCTGTTTTGATTATGGTTTTGGTCCTTTTAGATGGGTATGTGCCAGCGGGAGGGCAGCGGATCTGATCCTGACCGATCGGCTGGCTGGAGAAGTGCTGCAAGATATGTTAAAGAGTTCACCGGAAGAAATAAGCCAACAACTCAGTGATAATTTACGATGGATAAGGGCAGCGCATGGCAATAAGCTGGTAGTCGGGTCACAGGCCAGGATACTCTATGCCAATGCCGAAGGCAGAGTGAAAATTGCCCGCGCATTTAATCGGGCGATATCCCGCGGTGAGATTGGCCCGGTGGTATTGGGTCGGGATCATCATGATGTGTCAGGGACGGACAGCCCTTACCGGGAAACATCCAATATATACGATGGTTCTCAATTCACAGCGGATATGGCCGTGCAAAATGTGATAGGTGACAGCTTCAGGGGCGCTACCTGGGTGTCTTTGCACAATGGCGGTGGCGTTGGCTGGGGCGAAGTGATCAATGGTGGGTTTGGAATGCTGTTGGATGGAACCAGTGAGGCGGACCGCAGACTGGAGGAAATGCTCTATTTTGATGTAAACAATGGCGTGGCCCGGCGAAGTTGGGCTGGAAACACAGGTGCCAGAAATGCAGTTCGTCGGGAGATGGAAAGTAATCCTTTGTTGAAGGTCACCATTCCCCATGATGCTGATGAAGGATTGATTTCAGAAATGTTTTGATCACCTAACCTGAATAATTCATGCAATACCAGAAAGTGTTTTCAATCCGGCTGATCCGGTCGGAATTGAAAAGCATAAAAGAACAAACGTTAAATTTGTAGACGGATTTAAGGTAATAGTTATTACTTTAGTATTGCTAAATTCGTGTTGTGTCACGAGACATGATACTAAATTCACTTAAAGTATTTAACCATGAAAAGACTATTTTTGATAAGTCTGGCTATCATATCTGTGCTTTGGTCATGTTCCGACCAACATCAATCCAAATTTGTTGCCAAAACCGCTGAAGAGGGAGGATATTCATATGAATACGTTGAAGGCGATCCGACGAAAACCCGGATTTATACGCTTGATAATGGACTCAAAGTGTACCTCAGTGTATACAAGGATGAGCCCAGGGTGCAGGTTTACCTGCCTGTGAAAGCAGGTGGTAAAAATGACCCGGCAGAAAACACCGGCCTGGCGCATTACCTGGAACATATGATGTTTAAAGGCAATGACCAGTTTGGGACGCTTGATTATACAACCGAAAAGGTTATGCTGGACAGCATTGAGCATATGTTCAATCACTATGCTACTTTGACGGATTCCCTGGAACGAAAAAATTACTATGCATTGATAGATACCGTATCAGGGGATGCGGCCAAACATGCGATACCCAACGAATATGATAAACTGATATCAGGAATAGGGGGTAAGGGTTTGAATGCATACACGACGGAAGACCGGACAGTTTATACGGTGGATATTCCCGCCAACGAAATAGAGCGGTTTTTGGAAATAGAAGGTGTACGGTTCAGGAATATCGTTAACAGGCTGTTTCATACGGAACTGGAAGCCGTATACGAAGAGAAGAACAGGTCATTAGACAGTGATGGCTGGAAGGTGTTTGAAGCGCTGATGAAAGGGCTTTTTGAAAAACATCCCTATGGAACCCAGACCGTCATCGGTACCATTGAACATCTTAAAAACCCCAGTATCACAGCGATAAAAAAGTATTTTTATGACTATTACCGCCCAAACAATGTGGCCATTTGCATGAGTGGTGATCTGGATCCGACCAGTACAATACAACTTATTGATAAGTATTTTGGAGACTGGCAGCCTAATGAGCAGCTGAGTAAAGCACAGGTTATTGAAGAGGATTCAATCACTTCACCACGAGCCACTGAAGTGTATGGCCCCGATGCCGAACGGGTTTCTTTTGCTTTCCGTTTTCCGGGCAGAATCCATCCGGATCATATCAAACTGGAAGTAGTGGACATGATTTTAAACAATGCGGAGGCCGGACTCATTGACCTCAATCTGGCCCAAAAACAAAAGGTATTAAGTGCCGGATCATACGTAAATACAATGAATGATTACTCCATGCACGTATTTAATGGTACTCCTAAGGAGGGGCAAACACTGGAAGAGGTAAAAGGCCTGATCCTGGGTGAAATAGATAAAGTCAAAAAAGGAGAGTTTGACGATTGGCTGATTAAGGCGGTAATCACAGATTTTAAGAAATCGGCCATGAGTGGGCTGGAGAGTAATAGATCGAGAGCAAATGGGATGGTGCTGGCCTTCACTAATGAGATGCCGTGGAAAGACTATATCAGCCGGCTGGATCGTATGGAAAAGCTGACCAAAGAAGATATTGTTCGTTTTGCCAATGATTACTATAAGGATAATTATGCCCTTGTTTTCAAAAGGACAGGCGAAGATCCCAATAAGTTAAGGGTGGAAAAGCCACAGATTACCAAAGTACCCTTAAACCGGGATGTCCAGTCTGCTTTTTATCAACATGTGATGGAAAATGAGCCGCCTAAATTACAACCTGTTTTTATTGATTTTCAGCAGGACATTGCCCGGGGAGCATTGAACGGGGGAGTAGAGGTATTATCAAAAAAGAATCAGGAGAATGAACTTTTCAGCCTTTCATACCTCATTGATGTAGGTGGAAATAATGATCCGGCCATGAAGGTGGCTGCTTCCTACCTGGAATACCTGGGTACTTCAATGCTGGATGCCGAGTCCTTTAAGAAGGAACTTTACAAGCTGGGGTGTAGTTTTTCGGTCTTTGCAGCTGACGAACGCACTTATGTTACACTCAGTGGCCTTGATGAAAATATGGAGGTGGCAATGGATCTTTTTGAACAGCTACTGTCAAATCCACAGCCCGATCAGGAGGCGCTTGAAAAGCTGATTGACCGTTCGCTCAAAGCACGCGAAGACGCAAAAAAGAACAAAGGGGGGATCCTTTTCAGCGGACTGATGAACTATGGGCAATACGGCCCAAAGAATTCCTTTACCAATGTGTTGTCCAATGGGGAATTGACCAATCTTCAGCCGGCTGAACTCATTGACCGGATCAGGAAAATAACTACCATGGAGCACCGTATCTTGTACTATGGCCCACGGGATGCGGAAAAAGTGCTTGAGGTGCTCAAGGCCCATCATCCCATAGCAGAGGAATTGGCTCCCCTCCCCAATTTGGTAGAATTTAAGCAGGTACCCACGGATCAGCCAAAAGTGTATTGGACACATTATGACATGGTTCAAACAGAATTTATCATGATGCATAAAGGCAACAGATATGACAAGTCGATTGCTCCTCAGGTGAGGATGTTTAACGAATATTTTGGTGGGGGAATGAATTCCATTGTCTTTCAGGAAATCAGGGAAGCGCAGGGTTTGGCCTATTCGGTTTTTTCTTCCTATTCTACACCCTCAAAAGCCAGTGAAGATGATGTGTTGTTTGCCTACGTAGGTACGCAATCGGATAAGCAACCCGAGGCCATGAAGGCCATGAAGGAGCTGTTGGACAATATGCCTGAATCTGAAAAGGCCTTTGATCTGGCACGACAAGCCATTCTGAGTAAAATTGAAAGTGAGCGAATTACCAAAGCGGGGATATTATGGAGCTATGAAAGTGCCAAACAGAAGGGTTTGGATTATGATATCAGAAAGGATATCTATGAAAAAGTACAAAGTATCACCTTTGAGGATTTAAAGAAATTTCATGCAGCGTATGTGAAAGATAAATCTTATGTCACTGTGATGATCGGGCATCGTGATAAGATCAATTTTGAAGACCTTCAACAATATGGAGAGGTAAAGGAGTTAAGCCTTGAGGAAATTTTTGGTTATGATAAAGTTGAAAAAGTCGATTTGGAGCTTGAATAGGAGGTTATTTGTCGGTGAATGATTTCCTGGTAAATAAATTTGAAATTTTTAATCAATTTTCTTGGGGAAATGGAAAAATTAATGTTTATTTGTCCTGACTAAAGCCAACTATAGACGACACGAGTACCCTCCAAAGTCAAGGACGATGGAGGGTATTTCTTTTTTAAGGGGTTGATAATATTTTATATCCAAAATAGTAGCCCCAAAACCTGCTTACTTTCTGAACAAATATTCTTGCCGGATGTTATTTTAATGCATTTACTGCTATTGCGGTGATGGCCTACATCTAAATATTGAATATAAATGCAACAGTATGACCTGATTATTATTGGGGCAGGGCCGGCGGGGTACGCGGCAGCCATGCGGGCGGTTGATTACAAGAAAAAAACTTTACTTATCGAAAAAAAACGGATTGGAGGCGCTGGAATAGAGAATGGTGCCTTGTCTTCCAAAACCTGGTGGGAATTGGCCCGGGAGACCCGTGTCATGAACAAAACCTTTGAGAATTATCATATCGCCCGACCTGAAATCAGTTTTTCAGAGTTGAAAACACATGTACACAACGCCATTACAGAACGACGTTCCCTGCTGGAAGAACATATTACACTTCTGGAGCAGTCCAAATGTAAGGGGTTACTTACCCTCAAGATTGGACATGCCAGTTTGCTGAATGAAAATGAAGTGGAAATTGTCAATGATGGCCTGGAGACCGTATACGGAAAGTATATCATTCTGGCCACCGGCAGCAGGCCCCGATATTTGCATGGCATACCCATTGATGAAAAAATTATTATGACCAGCGATGGCATTGAGCAAATGCAGAATTTTCCGGAGAGCATGGTCATACTTGGAGCGGGTGTTATCGGTTGCGAATTTGCCACAATATTTTCTGGATTTGGAAGGACTAAGGTGCATTTAATCGATAAAGGAAACCGAATTTTACCCTTTGAGGACGATGATATCGTGAAGGTGATTGAGGATAATATGGAAGCGGATGGTGTACTTATTCATCGTAATTCACGTTTGACAAAAATGGAAATAGTGGAGGGAAAGGTGAAATACCAACTGAAATATGAAGATGGGAGGGAGGAGGTTTTTTATGTTGAAAAAGCCCTTGTTTCAGTGGGGCGGATTCCCAACTATGACAACCTGTGGAATGGTAATATTAATATTGGCCTGACCCCCCGCGGGATAACTGATCAGGAAACCCAAACCAGTGTGCCCAATATTTTTGCCGTTGGTGATCTTACTGCTGACATAGCCCTGGTGAATGTTGCAGAGTTGGAAGGGCGTTACGCCGTGGAGAAAATATTTGGTGACCCGGAGCGTAACCTCGTCTATGAGAATATTTCCACGATTATGTTTCTCAACCCGGAAGTGGCTGGCGTGGGCCTGAATGAAAATCAGGCACAGGAAAAAGGGCTCGACTATAAGGTGGTTACCCTGGATTATAAATGCATAGCACGGGCCATTGCGGAACGCAATACGCAGGGATTTATAAAGCTATTGGTGACCAATGATGATGATATGAAAATACTGGGTATGCGGGTGGTAGGCAACCATGCTTCCAATGCCATCCAGGCAGTGGCCTTGCTGATATCTATGGATAAAGGCATAGAAGAACTCGCTGAATGTGTTCACCCTCACCCTTCAGTTACAGAGGGAATTCAGGAATGTGTGCGCATGCTTATGGGAAAATCCATGCTTAAACCTTCAGCCTTTGAGGTGAGGCTGTCCTGCAGGAAGTATCAGGACGGAAAATATCACCACCTTGAGTTTTAGCATGACAAGAAAGGATTGATTCCATTTACAATTCTCCCATTCTCATCACTCAAATAACATCTATTCATAAAAAACACCCACTTCATTTAATCCCTTCCTTTTAATATCAGGCACCAGGGCATCTTCGGCCGGATAGCCAACAGGAATAAGCAGAAAAGGCCTTTCATTTTCGGGTCTTTTGAGGATTTTTGTGAGGAAATTCATCGGGCTGGGTGTATGCGTGAGGGACACCAATCCGGCCTGATGGATGGCCGTGAGTAAAAAACCACAGGCCAGGCCAACAGATTCATTGACGTAGTAATTGTTTTTCTTCTTCCCATGTTCATCCAGTTCAAAAACTCTTTTAAAAACAGCAATCAGGTATGGTGCATCCTCCAGAAAGGGTTTCTTCCAGTCGGTACCCAGGGGAGCCAGGTCTTTGAGCCATTCTTCACTCATGCGGTGATGATAGCTTTCATATTCTTCCTTTTCAGCGGCCTCCCGTATTTTTTTCCTGATCTCCCGATTGGAGATCACGCAGAATGTCCACGGTTGTTTATGGGCCCCGGATGGAGCCGTTGAAGCGGATTTGATGAGGTTTTCGATGACTTCCCTTTGGATGGGCCTGGCCGATATATCGCGTACCGACCTTCTGCATTGCAAGTATTGGAAATACTCGATTGATTTTCTAAGGGATTCTTCAGGTGTGAAGGACAAGGACTGATAGGGGATAAATGGATGACTTTTCCGATAACTATTTTTCATGCCTTTTTTAGATTAAATGAATGGATACTTGTTAAATAACTCCTTCTTATAAAATATTATATTCGAACAGTATTGAGCAAAATTAGCTTAATTCATTAAATGTCATCACTGTAAAAGGCAGGAAGATTGTTTTAGACTTTTAAGCAAAAAGTGGTTTAACTCCCTAATCCTGTAGATCGGGAAAAACGAAAATCTCCATTGATACTTCGGGACTCTGCCCCGGAGTAGTTTTTTTGAATGGTTTATATAAGATGGAAAAAAGTTTGTTAAAATGATTAGGTAAGTGATAAGATTTTACTAAATTACATTAAATTTTGACTATAAAAACGACTTAAAAATGAGAATATTATCTGGAAAAATACTGACGACGTTGTTGTTTACTGCGTCTTTGGTGCTAATAGGGCTAAATGGTTGTAAAAAGGAGGACGAGGGTCCAACACAAACTATTTGGGAAATTGTTGAAGGAAATGCCGACCTGTCACAAATGATGACAGAGCTACAAACTGCAGGATTGGATACTGAATTGAAGTCCTCTGCGGGTAATTATACATTGTTTGTGCCAAGTAACCTGGCAATGAATAATTTACTGGCCACACTGGGATTGGAGGATTTTACGCCGATCAAAGCAGTGGTTACCCAGGCTGTGTTGGAATATCATATTGCCAATCAAAAATTACTGCTGGCGGACATGGTTGAAGGCAATGAAATAACTACTCAACAAGGGGAAAAAATTGCGGTGATCGCTGGCCAGCAATTGCAAAGCGGAGCTTCGAAGCCTTCCGGTTTTGAGCAGGCAGACCTTGAGGCGACCAATGGGGTAGTGCATATAATCGATGTAGTTCTGGTGCCCCCGTCTATTGGTGCTATCGTGCTTCAAACACTGGGTACTGTGGCGCAACCCATTTTCCTGGGAGCTAATTTTTCCGTATTAGCGGAAGCCATTGTTGTGGCAGACGGTTTTGCGATTGGGGCTACTTTGCCCTCCATTACTTCTTTGCTCATCAACCAGACAGCGGGCGTAAGTTATACGGTTTTTGCTCCGGTTGATGGGGTTTTTGCGTTAGGAGGAATCACCGTAGGCAGTTTCACCGGGCAGGAATGGTATGGGCTTATCCTCAATCATATTGTGGCGGGTAATTATGGAAATGGAGGAAGTGGTCAAACGGCCTTTTCACCCGGGATGCAATTGGATACACAGGCGGGATTTAAACTGACTGTACTCGCCATTGATGCGCCGTTGGACGCTACGAAAGGCATTACTTCAGGGGTGGTCATTGACTCGAATGGGGATATTACACCCGAAGCACAGATTGCGGTTGAAAACGCGGCACCAGCAGGTAACGGGACGGTTCATGCATTAGCCGGCATTCTCAGTCCCAACTAATCAGCAAGAAAAAATACAGTGATATAAAAATTCCCGACCAGCTATCGGGAATTTTTATTTTCCGTTGATCAACCCACAAGCGAGTATGGGATTGGAATGCGTATGATCAGGAATATGTGTGGAATCACACTCCAGTATAAAATCATAGGGATTATAGTGTATGGCCACTAACTTCCCCAAAATATCGGTATTATTGCCACTATCTATGCTCCATAGATCGGTTTGTATAGTCAGGGTACCCCTGCCTTCATCATCGATGAGCATATTGCCCACATCACCTGCCAAAGGCTTGCCCCATGACTCGCCCATACTCAACACTTCACAGTAATTGTCGGTCGTTTCCATGTTCCAATACCCACCCGGATTATCACAGTCCCCCTCATGGAGATGTACAGCCCTGATGGCTCCGGGCCTTTGTCCGGAAACGGTGATTGTCATCTGTACCGCCCCGTCTTTTTGTATAGCAAATACACTTCCGATTTCCTCAACCACCCCATTATATATTGCAAAAGAATAAATGGAACCACCGGCCGTTACCGGTTTTTCTTCTTCGTTACACCCCGATGCCGTTATCGCGATTGAGAGGGCTATCAGTTGGATCAAATGAAGGAAGTTCCGGTGTATATGGTTACTTGTTTTGAACATCAAGGGCAAAGTTAATGCAAATAATATTATTACAATTTATACTTGTCCTGCCATTTGCCTCGTTGATATGCTTTTGCCTGTTATCCTGACCCAATCACCTCAGCAACTCATCAAAGGTAAGCGTCACATAATACATCGCCCCGATATTGGGCCCTCCCAGGCTCATGAAATATTTTTTGTTCATGATATTGGAACCGCCCAGTTTAATCTGACTTTTCAGATTTTTAAGTTTATAGCTGACCTGGGCATCCATGGTGCTGAAAGCCGGTACGGAACCATTGGCTGATAACGTAAAGGAGGATTCCCACCAAAATTCTGATTGCCAGCGGTATGATACATTAAATCCCAGGTTCTCTGTGAGTTTGCGGTTGCCAAATGTGAAATTGACCTTATGCTCGGGTGTATTGAACTCGGCAATAAATCCCTCCGGTACATTGTTGATAATATTCCAGCTATAATTTGTTCCCAGGTTGTAACCTTTTAGTAGTTGATAGGTCAATCCCAAGGCCAGGCCCTGGGACGTGATCTGGTGGTTTATGTTAGAATAAATCTGATATGTATTGAGGTTGGTTCCGTTGAGTAAGGTGGCATAATTGGGTGTGCCTTCCAATGCCGGATCCGGATTGTAAGAGTACCCATACCCATCCGGGTCGTCTAGGGCCTGGATTGTGGTAAATTCTTCGGCCTTACGTACCCTTATCCCGGCAATAAAATTGTTGTAAATATTATAATACCAGGAAAGGTCGATCATGAAACTATTGTTAATCAGGCTTTTGTAACCGATTTCAAAGGCTTTTACCTTTTCCGGTTCCACGGGTTTTGCTTCAGTAAATGGTTTAAGCATGGTCAGGTTAGCGGGATTGAAGATGTCACCTGGCCGGGCACCTGCCTCAAAAACGGCTGTTGAATAATCCTGAACCGAATAACCTTCATATCCGAGTGGTATTCCTTTTGAGGATAGTTGGGTAATATTATATGCTTCATAATATTGCGGCAAACCTCCCAGCAATCGGGCAGACAATATATTCAGGTCAATGTGTTGGCCCTGTGTAGTGGGGATGCGAAAACCGGTCTGGTAAGAAAACCGTAGGTTATGACTTTTGGCCAGTTTAAAAACTGTGGAAATCCTGGGGTTCACCTGACCTTTAAAGTTTTCATTTTTATCATAACGTACCGATCCCGAAAGCTTTATTTTGTCGTTGGCAATGGGTTTCGCAGCCTGGAGGTAGGCTCCGAATTCACTGATGGTGATGTTATTTCCTAAGGTGTCGGGGAAGATGGTTCCGTTGGAGTTCAGATCATATAAGCGGAAAGAGGCTCCGGCCTGAAGAGCTATGAAGTCAATTTCGTTTTTAAAATCGTATTGGGCCTCAGTCTGATACATCCGGGTATTGTCATTAAATTTAGGGCGAG
>Ga0224506_10002631_pt1 | contig 12140 bp, 11 predicted proteins | sample SF_Jan12_sed_USG_2_FD_169108 | JGI IMG/M metagenome (GOLD analysis project Ga0224506, IMG submission 169108) | Sediment microbial communities from San Francisco Bay, California, United States - SF_Jan12_sed_USGS_8_1 | ecosystem: Environmental > Aquatic > Marine > Sediment | place: USA...
TTATTGCAAGTAAAATAGCTGACAAACTTAATCTATCATTTCAAAACCCTAAACTGTATTTTTAATTTAATCTTAGTGTAAAACTAAGATGAGTTGAAGAGATTGTTTTTCCTTATAAAGGTTTAAGCTTCTGCCTTCACTGCCTTTCGGAATAATAGACGCTCATAGAGGGAGTCTATTGGTTTCAGCATAAAAGCAATAAAAATTTTAGAAGCCAGACCTAGGTATTGATTATCACTATACTGCTCAATGATGGGGTCAAGGAAAACTTCTGTTAGTATGACAAGCACTACGAGAGTAATAATACTAAAAAATAAAGCCTTTCGAGATACTTTGATACGTGCCAGCTCATGCAGTGTATTTTTGAGTTCCGCATGTTTTTGTTCAATTTCATGGTGTTGATCTGCAATGAGTTTGTTTTTCAAATGGAATATATTCTTACTCTGTTGGGCATGAATTTCATTCTTTAGATCATTATATAAGTGGAAATATTTATTAGCCTCAGAATAATTTTCTTGTTTTTCAAGCAAAGTTCTCATTTGTTCATATAAATGAAGCTTTTTTGTAGGTACATTATATTTTTCCACCAGAGTTTTTGCTTCATTCAAAATTTGCTCAGCTTGTTCCAAACGATTCAATTTTATCATACACTGCCCTTTATAAATCAAACTAGTGGTGTATGCATCTTCCAGATTTTGTTCCTGACGAATGGCACAACTTTCTTCAAAATAAGAAAGAGCTTTTTCTGGATTTTCTAAATAAAGGATTCCCATATCACATAATCCACGAGCTCGTTCTGCTTGAGATATTCCATTAACTTTTATTGCTGTCTGCAAATATTTTTCTGCCTTTTCGAGCTCACCCATTTGGTTATGACAATTCCCTAGTGCATCATTTACCCTAAATCGTACCGTAGGAAAATTTGAATCACTAATGGATTCCATAATAGATTTTGCCTTGAGGTAATATTTCTTAGCTTCGTCTAATTCTCCAATATATGTATGAATTTCACCTAGCATTCTAAACACAAAAACATGCCATGGATTAGCTGGATCTTCTTTATGTATTAGTTGCGAAGCCATTAAACTATCCTCCATGGTTTTATCTAATTTGCCAAGGTTTCTGTAACAAACCCCTCTACCCATGTGTCCTGGCCCTCTAATATTCCTGAATAGCTCTGTCTTATCACAACAATCGAACACCTTGTTAAATTCATCCAATGCCTCTTGGGGTTTGCTCAAAAAGTATAAGCTAAAACCTTGTGTAATGTGAAATAATGCATCTACTGTCCTGACAGAACCCTTCCATTTATTCAATACACGGATTACCTTATCCAAGTAAAAATCAATCCAATCCGTTTTACTTGAGGAAATAAGGTTTGTGTAGCTCATTACTAAAACCCATAACTTAGTAGTATCCTTTTCCGCTTGTATAAGCAGATGATTTAAGGGATCATTCGATTCAGAAATTGGGTTATTAATTTCCACAATAGCTAATTTTTTAGTGGATAAAGATAGAAGAATTTGGTTAAAGGATTACGGGGTAATGGATTATGATATTTAAAATTATTAGAAAGAATAACGATTTTTTACTCGAGCTACCTGCTGCTCCTGATATGAATAAAAAAAACTATGTAATTCAAACTGATTCATGACTTAAACCTCCAAAAACATTTCTATACTCTTCCAAACTATTTCAGGACGTTCGGCATAGGGGAAGTGAGCAGCATTTTCAATTTTATCTAACTTCGAGTTTGGTAGATATTTTACCCATTCTTTTACCATATCCATAGGTATTGACTCTTCAGTGCCATGAATAACTAAAACGGGCATATGAAGATTATTCAATTGAGGACGATAATCCCAATTTCCTAACGATCCAAAGGTAATATTACCTGTATACCCGTAGCCAAATCTGATTGCATCTGAAGAAGAAGAACAACAATCTCCTTTTATTACATCAATGGGCAATTCAGAAGAAATTCGTGGTTTTAACCCAATTTTCCAGTAAGCTATACAAGCTTCTTGCGGATTTTCACCTTCAACCATTTCCCTGCCAAGTGAATCCATAGTGGAAAGCTCTTTTTCCGATAGCCGGGAAGTCAAACTCTCATCGTATCTTTCAAAAAACTCACCTTTATAGGGAGGAATGGGGCCTATAAAAATCATTTTATCTACTTTATCAGGAAATTCAATCGCATAATTCACCGCAATTGCAGGTCCGAAGGAATGAGCCAGAAGTGTTATTTTTGATAACCCAAAGTATTGCCTCAGAGACTCAAGATCAGCCACATGACGATCGATGTGCAATAGTTCTTCTACATGGCTGGTATCTGGCAAATCAGAATGTCCTCCTCCTCTTTGATCATAAAACAACAAAACATGGTTTTCTTCAAGGGCATCAAAATCATTGATCATGTAGCCTGCATCCATACCAGGCCCACCATGGATCATTATGAGCGTATCAGTTCCAGTTCCCCGTATTGTATAAAAAAGTTTCAAAGAATCTGCTCCCATAAAATATCCTTCAGAAGGAATTGCTGTTTCAATTGATTGAGCTTTATTACTGTCCGAATTTGTGCATTGAAAAAATAATATTAGGACAGAAAAGGTAAATATTAACGATATAAAGGATGATGGTTTCATAAATAATTTTGATTCAATTGAATGTAATAATACTTATTATTGCACTTATTTAAGTGCATTTGTTACATTTTTATTATTCAACATGCTTCTACATTTGGTTTATGAGAAAAGTATTCTTTCTTAGTCAAGTGCTCTCGATCTCAATTCGTATTAACATATTAGCATTATAGGTAAGCTAGTGGATTAGTTGAGTAGGTGGTTCACTCTTTGTTTCTCTTTTTTTATAAAATCATTATATTTGATTAATATAAACAAGGTTTATGCCATCTATTCTAACCAACTACGAATACCTACCTGACGGCTATGGATGGCAGGCAGGCGATATTTTACAATTAAAAATGTGCTTAAGCCAACGATAATTTCTGGTTACGAATACGACATCTTCATCAGCTATCAGCATAACGATAATCATATATCACTATTAAAGAGGGCGTCTCCGTTTATTTTTATGAAAATTATTTTTTTTGCAATAACCTTATTCTTTCCCTATCTTTTCTGTCTTAAACCTAACTTAATTCACTTATGAAGATTTTTGCCTCAATTCGGTTTTTATTAATAAAAAATCTGTTCCAGCTTTTATTTTTATTTTCCATTCTACTTTTCATACAAGCTTGTAATAAACCAACATCAAACACTACTACAACTGAACTTACTATCGAAGAAAAAATGCTCGTAAGGGCTGATTCATTCGAGTTGGACACTCCTTACGAACCTGTTCCAGGTGACGCTTTATCACATCATGCCTCTGGCTTTGCAAAAATCTTATGTTCAGCAGTTTTTATTACAGGTCTTGATTTTGATTTTGCCGCTGAAAATATTGGTTACTTCTCTGCTCCTTACAAAGAAAGAGCAAAATTCACCAAGCGAGAACTAGATACCATGAATCAGGCTGTTCACATTACCCTTCCCAATGGTGTAGTTCGAACTGCAAAATATTATGGAGACCAAGGGTGTATTTGTCTACCAGAAGGGAAAGATGAATTGTTTTTCGAACCTCAAAGTATTACTTCTTCCTTACCAGATCCATCTACACAACCATGGCCTATGGGCGACATACTACCCGATGCCCCTTTTCCAGATGGACTTGATATGGAAAAAGTTTCAAAAGCTGTTGAGGCTGCCTTTGAAAACCCCGAAGGTCTTACAGCCGCCTTGGTAATTACTTGGAAAGGACGGATCATAGGAGAGCATTATAAAGACGGAATTGACAAAGATACACGTCTAGAAAGTTGGTCTATGGGTAAAAGCCTTACTGCCACACTGATGGGTACTTTAATCCAACAAGGAATTTATACACTTGACCAGCCGGCACCTGTACCTGAATGGCAGGAAAAAGAAGGAGATCCTCGTGCCAAAATTCGTATTTCTGATATTATGCACATGTCTAGTGGCTTGCGATTTCGCGCTCCACAAGACCCTGATTTTGATCCAGAATTGGGGTATCCCGATCATTTGTATGTCTATACAGGAGCTGTTAACTCCTTTAAATGGGCTGCTACTCGACCTCAACAGTGGCTTCCTAACACAATTGGGAGATATCGAAACTCTGACCCCGTTTTAATCAATTACTTGGTGCGATTGGGCGTGGAAGGAGTGGGGCAAGATTATCTGAGTTACCCTCAGAGGGCATTGTTTGATAAAATAGGAGTTCAAAACATGACTATGGAGACCGATCCTTATGGAAATTATCTGTTGCAAGGGTATGAATTTGCACCTGCCAGAGATTGGGCGAGATTGGGTAACTTGTACCTAAACGATGGAATGTGGATGGGAGAAAGAATTCTCCCCGAAGGTTTTACAAATTTCGTAAGTACTTTAGCTACACCATGGGAAAAAGATGGTAGACCTATTTATGGTGGTTTCTTCTGGATCAATGGTAATGAATCTTTTCCAATCCCTAAAGATGCCTACTACATGGCTGGTGCTGGCGGACAATTAACTATCATTATTCCTTCTCATGATCTTGTAGTAGTAAAGTTAAGCCATTATAAAGGATCAAGAAAAAGTGGAAAAGATTTAAATAAAGCACTGAGAATTTTGATGGAGGCCGTTCCCCATTAATTCCGATGGTAGTAGGAGTGGGGTGTGGGCTTTTAATAATATTGGACATGTTATAAATTAATCGAAATAACAATGTGTTATGGTGCTGTTTAATTTATTGTGTTCAAATCAAGAAATTACACTGTTCAAATTTATCCTTTCATATTATTATTTATATCCATTAAATACCCGTACCTTTGCGCCTCATTTTTGAACCGTTATGGAAAAACTAAGAAATATTGCAATTATCGCCCACGTTGATCATGGTAAAACTACTTTGGTTGACAAAATGCTTATGGTTGGGAAGTTATTCAAGGATCACGAAACTCCAGGTGATTTAATTATGGATAATAACGACATTGAAAAGGAGCGTGGTATTACGATCCTTGCTAAAAACGTTTCGGTTCGTTACAAAGATTATAAAATTAATATTATTGATACTCCTGGTCACAGCGATTTTGGTGGAGAAGTTGAGCGTGTACTTAATATGGCTGATGGCGTATTATTATTGGTGGATGCTTTTGAAGGACCTATGCCACAAACGAGATTTGTGTTACAGAAAGCAATTGAATTAGGGTTAAAACCTATAGTAGTTGTTAATAAGGTAGATAAATTGAATTGTACTCCTGATGAAGCACATGAGGCAGTGTTTGATTTGATGTTTAGCCTTGATGCTACGGAAGATCAGTTGGATTTCCCAACAGTTTATGGTTCGGCAAAAAACGGTTGGATGAGCTTAGACTGGAATAAACCAACGGAGAATATTATACCATTAATGGACAGTATTGTTGAGCATATTCCTGAGCCTACAGTAGAAGAAGGTACTTCGCAAATGTTGATTACTTCATTGGATTATTCTTCATTTATTGGCCGAATAGCTATTGGGAGGTTAAATAGAGGAACACTTGTGTCAGGAAAGCCTATTTCTTTAGTAAAGAGAGACGGAAGTATAGTAAAGAGTCGTATCAAAGAACTATATGTATTTGAAGGATTTGACAAGAAAAAAGTAGAGCAGGTAAACGCAGGAGAAATTTGTGCGATAGTTGGTATTGAAGGTTTTGAAATTGGTGATACTGTAGCTGATTTCGAAAACCCTGAAGGATTAGCATCTATTGCTATTGATGAGCCTACCATGAGTATGCTTTTCACTATAAATGATTCTCCATTCTTTGGTAAAGAAGGTAAATATGTTACTTCTCGTCATATTAAAGATCGTTTAGAAAAAGAGCTTGAGAAAAATTTAGCACTACGAGTAGAACCTACAGGCTCAGCAGATGCATTCAATGTATATGGACGTGGTGTATTGCACTTGTCAGTATTGATTGAGACCATGCGTAGAGAAGGCTATGAGCTACAGATTGGTCAGCCTCAAGTAATCATTAAAGAAATTGATGGTGTAAAGTGTGAGCCTATTGAAGAATTGACCATTGACTTGCCTGAAAGCGTTTCTGGTAAAGCGGTTGAAATGGCTACGAAAAGAAAAGGTGAAATGAAAAGCATGACACCTAAGGCAGACCGTATGATTTTGGAATTTGAAATACCTTCTCGAGGTATTATTGGAATGAGAAATAATTTACTTACTGCCACAGCAGGGGAAGCGATTATGTCACATAGATTTAAAGAATTTCAACCTTATAAAGGAGATATTCAAGGTCGTTTAAATGGTTCTTTAATAAGTATGGAAAACGGAAAGTCCATTCCTTTTAGTATGAACAACCTTCAGGAAAGAGGTAAGTTTTTTATTCCTACAAATGTAGATATATATGAAGGACAAGTAGTAGGGGAGCATATCAGACCAAACGATTTGGTAGTGAATATCACCAAGATGAAGAAAATGACAAATATGCGTTCTTCAGGAGCTGATGATAAAGTGAAATTAGCACCTCCAGTAATATTTTCATTAGAAGAAGCATTGGAATACATTCAAGGAGACGAGTATGTAGAAGTTACACCAGAATCTATTCGGTTAAGAAAAATACACTTGAAAGAACACGAACGAAAAAGAGCTGGTAAATAAAGATATAGGTGAGTTAGGTTTGTTAGCCCTATTTTCGAATTAGGGCTTTTTAATTAAATGGAGGAGTACGAATCTAAATTATTTAACTTATTGCTCTTCTTTTTAATTCTGTCTTAATTAGAGTCAATTCTCTTCCACTTTGCCCAGCTACAGATGTGTTTTCTTCTGCTCTTCTGAATAAATAGGGCATTACTGATTTTACAGGTCCATAGGGAACATATTTGGCTACGTTATAACCTGCTTTAGCAAGATTAAACGAAATATTATCACTCATTCCGTACAGTTGTGCAAACCAAACTCTAGGGTCATTGTTTTTCATACCATGTTTCTCCATTAAGAGTGCTAGGTAATAGCTGCTATACTCATTATGAGTACAGTTAATAACATTGATGCGTTGCTTATTATCAATACAAAATTTCAATGCTTGATTATAGTCTTCATCAGTAGCTTGTTTGACAGGTTGGATTGGATCAGAATACCCCATTAACTTAGCCCTTTCTCTTTCTTTTTCCATGTATGCTCCTCTTACAAGTTTTACTCCAAGGAAATAACCATCACGAACAGCTCTTTGAAAGGAGTTTTTCAAATTTTGTAAAGAGGAAACCCTGTACATTTGATATGTATTAAATATTATTGCTTTTGACTTGTTGTATTTAGCCATCATTGTATAGACAATCTCATCTACAGGATCCTGTATCCATGAGTCTTCAGCATCAATTAGAAGAGGCACATCATTTTCAAATGCCTTTTTACAAATGTCATCAATTCTTGATTTCGTTCTTTCAAATTCAGCTTGTTCTATATCCGAAAGTGATGTGCCTAATTGTATCTTTTCTAATAAATGTAATGAGGCTACTCCTGTTGGTTTGAATACGCAAAACGGAATATTTTCATTGTTTTTAGCATTAGTAATTGTTTTTATGGTTTCTACTTTAGTGTTGTCAAAAGCTTCTTCAGTCTCTTTTCCTTCAACTGAATAATCTAAAATAGTACCTACGTTATATTTGCTAAGTGTATCAATAGTTTGTTTACTTTCTTCAATAGTTTCTCCTCCACAAAAAACTTCAAATACTGTGTTTTTGATAATTCCTTTAATAGGAAGACCCAACGCCAATGCCAATTTAGCTGTATTAGTAACCAATTTACTAATAATAGGGTTTCCTACAGAAGCAAAAAGCACCCTAGCCTTTTTGATTGCCCTGTTCGATCTAGATGAAAATGCTATTTCAGTATTTTCAAATGATACATTCGATTTTAATTCCATAATATCATTACTTATTCGGCAAATATACTCTGTGGTTTACAAAAACAAAACAGCTATTTGAACTGGAGTTAAAAAAGCATATAGCCATTTGCTTTACCGAATGAAAGACTCTTATTTTTTATCCTGATTTTTCACTCTACAAATCATAGATGTTAAAGTTTTAATAAGCTATCTTCTAAATAAATATATTTTTGTATGATTTAATAAATGAGAGTAATCTATTTCCTGAAAAAATGTGGAGGACATATATCGTTTTTCGGACGACTAAGTTATACCTTAACTGATATTTACTAAGTTTTAAATACGTTTGTTCCATGATAAACTAGGCAGTTTAGTAATAATCTATTAAATTAATTTTTCATGAGTCACATGCACCATCACGATAATGCAACAAAAAATATTAGAACAGCATTTGTATTAAATATGCTGTTTACCATAATTGAAATGGTAGGAGGACTATATACAAATAGCATTGCTATACTTTCGGATGCTGTACATGATTTGGGAGATACAATAAGCTTAGGGCTATCGTGGTACTTTCAACATCTGTCAAAAAAGAAACGAGATAATGCATATTCGTATGGTTATAAAAGATTTTCCTTATTAGGAGCAATTATTACATCTATCATATTATTGGTGGGGTCACTATTTATTGTTTCTGAAACTATTCCTCGTTTAATAAATCCTGAAGATACCAATACAGGAGGAATGATGATGTTAGCAATATTAGGAGTTATTGTGAATGGTGCTGCAGTTTTAAAATTAAGAAAAGGAAGTTCTATAAATGAAAAAGTGGTTTCACTCCATCTATTGGAAGATGTTTTGGGTTGGGTGGCTGTATTAATTGGAAGTATTGTGATGCATTTTTGGGATTTACCTATTATCGATCCATTACTGTCAGCGTCAATAGCTATTTATATACTTGTAAATATTTATAAAAACTTAAAACAGAGTTTTAAAATTATTCTTCAAGGCATCCCTGAGGATATTGATCTAGAAAAAGTGGTTGATCTAATTACAGATATGAAGGAAATTCATTCTGTACATGATTGCCATGTTTGGACAATGGATGGTGAGTATAATGTATTTACAGCTCATGTTGTTTTGTATGGTAATTATGACATCGATTTTATTGAAAAAGTAAAATCGGACATTAAATTAAACTTGCAAAACGAAGATATTCATCATATTACAATAGAATTTGAAAATGCTGAAAATGAGCCTTGCCCCCAAGATGTTTAAAATTATTAGTTATGAATTTTATACTAGTACATTTTTAATGTATACAGGCGAAACCTAAATTTATTTTTTTGCTTCGCCTGTAACTTATAACAACACGTTAATTTTTCGTGAATGTCCATATTGTTGATGAGCCACTAGATAATGATCCAGTTTTTGTATCTTTTATAGTTCCATTTTGTAAAACTCTTAAGGTAAAACTAGATGAACTACCGCTAGTTATACAACTTTCAAAATGTTCTACCCAATATTGGTATACACCACTTGGAGAACTCCCATCTTCTGGCCAATAAATATTTTCGTTAGGGCCTTGTGTGCAATCTCCACATAAACAATCTACATCTAAAGTACCCCCAGATGTAGAAAAAGTATTTCCATAATATATTTTTTCACCATTTGGATCAATCACATAAAGGTCTAAATCAACATTTTCTTCATTGGTAAAAACAAGATTGAACCTAGGATTACCAGGATGACCTACTAATTGAGCAGCTATATCTTCTTTTTCTTCTTTACATCCAGTAAGCATAAACACAAAACTAAGCGTAAAGCCAAGTATTAATTTAAAATTGAATTTTTTCATAATCATGTTTTTTTGATTTTTTTACTTATTATTATTATTTGTAATTATTTATACAAAGGCTATATCAATTGATAATTTAATACCTTGGTATTATTGTTTCAAAGGAAGTGTTAAGTATTGAATGAATCAATACCTTAAATGGGGTATTTTTGCTTTAGATTTGATACCTCAAAAAGGTATAATTGATATGGGAAATTTGTTTAAATACTAATATGGTGTCAATATTTTTTATTTGTTGTTAACCAAAGTGATGTTAACATCTATGAGTTTCATGATTTATGTTTTAATATGTTAGAATATTTATTTTATTTTTTTACGTTTTGTACTGTTGTGCAAATTCTCTTTCTGTTAGTATATCTTATTACCATTGGGTTCTATAGTAGAAAAGGGAAAAAAGATGTTTCGCCTATTTCTATAATAGTATGTGCTAGAAATGAGATTGAAAATCTTCGACAAAACATACCACTTTTGTTGGCTCAAGATCATACAAATTTCGAATTAATCGTAGTTAATGATCAATCTACGGATGGCACTTATGAGTATTTACTAGAATTAAAAAAACAGTATTCTAATTTTAAATTAGTACAGATAGATACAGTTCCCGATCATATACAAAGTAAAAAATATGCAATTACATTGGGGATAAAAGCAGCAAGCAATGACAAAGTTTTGCTTACAGACGCAGATTGCACACCAAATTCTACCGATTGGGCTTCGGAAATGACAGTTGAAAACTCCTTTGCCATAGGAGTTTCCTTATACAATAAACGTAGAGGTATTTTGAATTTATTTATTAGGTTCGAAACTTATCTTACTGCTATTCAATATACCGGTAATGCATTGTTAGGTAAACCATATATGGGTGTAGGTAGAAATTTAGGATATGACAAAAATATCTTTATTAAAAACAAAGGGTTTAATCAAATTCAAGGAGTGATTGGGGGAGATGATGACTTGTTTGTAAATCAACATGCAACACGAAAAAATGTTGAAGTAGTTTTAGGGAAAAAGGCACTTGTTTTTTCAAAACCAAAAACGAGTATCTCTGAATTTATAAACCAAAAAAAGAGGCATTTATCAGTAGGGAAATATTATAAGTTTTCTGATAAAGTAATTTTGAGTTTTTTTTCTTTTACATATATAATGTTTTGGATTTCAGGTATTGTTATAGTGATTAATGAACCAAGTATACCTGTACCTATTGAGAATTTTTCAATTAATTCAGCAATGGAGGCTATTAATTCAGCAATGGAGAGATTTTCTATAAGGCTTGTTTTAGGGGGCTTTTCTATCAGATTAGTTTTATTGACGATACTTTTTTATGTTTCATCAAAGCGTTTTGGACAACGATTTGTACCTTTGATATTACCAATTTTAGATTTTCTATATGTCATTTACTATATCTTGATAGGAATTGTTACCACTTTTTCGAAAAAAATTAAATGGAATTAAAAAAGCAGTTTTCTGATAAAGCACTTCAAGATTTTAAGTTGATAGATGATGCTGTTAAAGAAGCGGATCAGCAATCGTATGCTATCCTGATGGAGCGGTATAAAAAACCTGTTTATCATATGATTCTAAAGATGGTTCGTAATGTTGACGATGCTGAAGATTTAACAATAGAAGCATTTGCTAAAGCATTTAAAAATTTACACCGCTTTAAAAAGGATTTTACATTTAGTACATGGCTTTTTCGTATTGCTACTAATAATGCTATTGATTTTATACGAAAGAAAAAACTAGATACATTTAGCATAAATACAGCATATAGTGATGATAATGGTGATGCAGTTTCTATTGATATTGAAGACAAAAACTTGAATCCTCAGGAAGAAGCTATAAAAGCACAAAAAATTGAATTGATTCAAATGTTTGTAACAAAGTTACCTGCCAAATATCAACGATTAGTTAGACTTCGATACTTTCAGGAGCTTTCTTATGAAGAAATTGCTAAAGAACTGGAAGCTCCTTTGGGAACAGTTAAGGCTCAGCTTCATAGAGCTAGAGAATTAATGTATGATTTAGTAAAAAATAAAAAAGACCATATTTAGCTACTAATATTCTTAAATGTTAAGCACAACATTAATACCTAAGTATTTTCCCAACCTTACCCAAAGTCAAAATAATCAATTCAGTCAACTTGAAGAATTGTATATTGAGTGGAATGAGAAAATTAATGTGATTTCTCGTAAGGATATTGACCAATTGTATTTGCGTCATGTATTACATTCTTTAGGAATAGCAAAAGTTATTAAATTCGAACCCAACACTATGATTCTTGATGTGGGTACTGGAGGAGGTTTCCCCGGAATTCCTCTGGCAATTATGTTTCCTGATTGCCAATTTCATTTA
>Ga0224506_10002632_pt1 | contig 12140 bp, 16 predicted proteins | sample SF_Jan12_sed_USG_2_FD_169108 | JGI IMG/M metagenome (GOLD analysis project Ga0224506, IMG submission 169108) | Sediment microbial communities from San Francisco Bay, California, United States - SF_Jan12_sed_USGS_8_1 | ecosystem: Environmental > Aquatic > Marine > Sediment | place: USA...
TTGCCTCATGGAGATGTATCACTTTGCACTTTAGGATAAAGTCTATCCAGATTCTGGCCAACCAGTGCCTCCAGTTTTGCCCAGGCCAGGGCAATATCAAACTGCACTTTTTTTAAATTTCGTTGCGCCTCGGATACCTTGACCATGGAATCGCCCAGATCGGTTTTCACTTCCATCTCATATAAGGCCCGGCTTCTATCAAGATACAGTTCTCGGTAATCGGCAACGGTTTCCATTTCCTGCAAACGAATGCGCAAGGCATCAAGCTCCAGCCAGGTTTCCAATATGGCCTGATCAATTTTTATCTCCAGCTCACGCAGTCTGGCACGTTGCCGATAAAGATCAGCCTGAGCACTGGCAAGTTTTGCATCACTGCTACCCCCCGTCCATAAGGGGAATTCCAGAACCACACCAGCCCGCCATTTATCACTGGAACCCAGTTCACGTTCATATTCAAAAGCACCCAGCTCACCTATCAGGCGGGGATTGTTGCTGGCCCGGGCCTGATTCACAGACTCACTGGCTGAATCCAGTTTCAATCTTATGGCCTTAAGCAGACTGTTTTTCTCAAGTGCCGTTTTCTGATAAACCTCAACCTCGGCCAGTTTACGTTTCAGAACTTTAACTTCTGGTATAGAAACTGTAGAAGGTAGTTTCCCATGTCGATTCAGTGCCTGGGCAAGCCTTGCCCGCGTCATACGTTGCTCATTCTGGCTTTTATAACGTAAATGGCGAATACGTTGGTATTCAGCTTCAGCCTTTAAGACATCAAGGTCTGATGCCTGTCCCAGTTCACGCCTGTCTTTGGTTCGATCCATGGATATAAAAACAACAGCCATTTCTTCGTTATACCGATAGAATTGCAGGTCTGCCAATACCACAGCGAAATAACGTTGCATGATCAGGATACGTTGCTGCTGCCTGGCATCGGCCATTTGCAAACGACTAGCAGAAAGATTAAAGCTGGCGGCATTTTCAGCCGATGCGCTATAGCCAAAATCATACAGGGTTTTGTTGGCAATTAATCCAAGGCGATGATCTTCATCACCAAACTGTCTCACAGAATCTGCTGGCTCAATCCACCTTGCTCTGGCCTCCAGATAGGCATTAAATCCATTTAATGATTCAGCCTGTTTGAGCGCGGCTTCTGCAGCAAATACATCTGCCTGATATTTCTGAATGGCCGGTGTCATCTCTTCAGCAAGAGAAAGTGCATAGTCCAGAGTTAGTGGTTCAGGCAGGGAAAGAGTAGAGCTACCGTTCGGTTCGGCCCGAACAGAAAAGTTAATTACGGATAATAGAATAACCGCTAAAATTGCTTGCGGTGCCGTCATCACGTTCAGCCCTTAGCGTTTTTTTTGCTGACGTTTATAACGCGTAAATGAGGTTTTTTTATAATGACCATCGACAACATATTCTCCCATAAGCATAAATTCCCCCACACCAGATGTTTTGCCCGTATGCCGGTGAATCGGTTTGCCATCCAGCCCGATGATCATAATAACCGGTGTTGCCCTTACCCGAAACTCCTTGAAAGCAAAATCTTTTTGTCGGGTGGTCTTTCCTTTTAGGTTGACCATTTCAACATCACCCTCAATATCGACAGAAAAATTCAGAAAATGTTGTCGAAAATACTCCTGTACTTTAGGCTGGTTAAGAACATTTTTTTTCATGTAATGACAAAAAGGGCATTCATCCATTTCAAAGAAAATTAATATACCTTTTTTACCCTGTACTTTAGCATTTGCCAGCTCTTCCTTATAATCACCCCAGGTTTCATTAAAGAAAAACTTATAAGGATCTCGAGGAGCAGCATTGGCCTGACTCATCACCAGTAACCCAAGAAACAAGACTAGTTTTTTCATTGTAGAACCCTACTTCTTTTTTTGTGCATTGTTTGCTAACTGTTGCCTGAAATAGGCAATACTTTCTTCCAAATCGGCCTGCGTTACCCCACCCGTTTTACTGGCAACGAGTTCTCCTGAAGGAGATAGTAGAAACGTGGTTGGCAGGCCATGAATCATACCAAAAGGGCTTTTTGAGCTGGGCCTGGATTTAATGATTGGGTATGTAATAAAATTTTCATCAACAAACTGTCGTAGGAATTTATCATCAACCGTCTCAAAATCTATGCCCAACACCACTGCATCCTTGCTTTGGTGTTTTTCATGGAAAGCCACCAACTCTGGTATTTCATCTAAACAGGGTGGGCACCAGGTTGCCCAGTAATTTACAACAACCCATTTTCCTGCATAGTCCTTTACAGTATGCGTATTACCCTTGATATCTTTTAGGTTGAATTGTACGGGCTCTGCCTGTACATAAGCACAGTTGGCTATCAAACAAAAAATCAGGAAAGATTTGCTAAGAAACTTCATAAGTTATTAGTACCCATACTGCTAAAAAGATTCCATTGAATGAGCATGATATCACTCCATTCTAACCCGGGTTTATTACAGACTGCATCAATAACCGTAAGCAATTAATTTCAAATAAGTTTCAACTCATTAACCAGTTCGACTCGTAACTGTTCGACCGGCATTTGACGGGATTTTTCGGTTAACTTGTATTTTTCATTTTCACTTTCCTGAACATAACCCGAGCTGACTAGCCGCCTAAGAATCCGCAAGACTCGCTCCCTTCCCAGATAGGCCCAACTGGCTATTTGATCAACCGTAGCCTGGCCATCACGTGTTCGGTGAAAAAAACCTAATAGTTGTCGAGCCGTCAAATCTGCTTCATCGACACCATATTGATAGGTTTCTAGACAACGTGCCGTTTCAGCCCCTATAAGCACAACCAGCCAGGAAAGATATAACCAGATCAGAGTCAATGGCACAGCTGCCAGTGTTCCATACAGAATGTTATAAGTTGGCACCCAACGTATATAAAGCCCAAACCCCCACTTGGCCATCTCAAACAAAACCATGGTCAGTAAGCCCGCAATGCCTGCATGCAGCCATCGTACGTGGGTATTAGGCACCCATCGATAAACCGAAGTGAACACCACAAATGTTACCAGCCAGGGGACACTGACTAACCAGTTCATACCTGTTGAGCCTGACTCTATTTCGGGCCTTGATATAATATATGTAGTAATAATCAAACTAATACCCAGCAATATAGGCCCAGTTATCACAACTAACAAATATGATAACAACCTTAACCATGTTCGTCTTCTATACTCTACCTGCCAAATACGGTTCAAAGTATCATCAACGGTGTACAGCATCATGATTGCTGTAAAGAACAAAACAATAAGGCTAAGTAATGGCAGCCCACGTCCTTTAATAATTACCATCTGAATATATTTTTTGACTTCCAACCCAACATCAGGCGTAAAGATTTGCAGTAAAATTGATTGGATGTTATTAACCAGTTCAGGGAAAATCGGAAATTCTCTAAGTATTGAAAAACTGACTACCATGAATGGGATAAAAGCCAGCAGACTGGTATATGTAAGAGAAGCGGAAATTTGGCCACAATGGTCGCGATAAAGACGTCTACTGACAAACAAACAAAAATCAATAGACTTGTGATAAGCCAGTCTTGAAAGTAGCTTAACTCTTATTTGTCCATTCATCACAAGCAAATTCTATATTCATTACCCCAAAAAGAAAAAGGGCCCTATACGGGCCCTTCGTAAAATGCGCAATTTGCTTATTCTTAACGCAAATAAGCTTTATCAGAGCTTTCCACCGCTCCAATAGACCAGCGGCCACGAGTCTTGGCATGGTGAACCGCTGCACCCACTTCACTAGAAGATGGATTATTATCGATATTGAATACCTGACCAGGATAGATGAGGTCAGCGTCTTTAATTTTGTGACTGTTGTTCTTATAAATCAGTGGCCACTGATACGGGTTAGCATAGACTTCGGCCTTACCGGAAATAGCCCAAAGATTATCGCCACGTTCTACCTGATAATCGCTATCGCTTTTTGTCGTTGACGTGGCCTTTACGGGTTCAGGAGTTTCCTCTTTCTCCGAAGAACCAGAACAACCCACAAAAATAAGGGCTGTTGAAATCAGTACGAACGTTTTAAAATTCTTAGTTATCATTAAATTTACCTCGGTACAAATTGCGCGTTTAGCCTGTAATTATTTTATTTGACAATAGTTTATAACAGCAGGTGCGAAACTATCATCCCTCCTAATTCAGGTCAAGGAACATCATTCAGCTTAAAGAAAACAGAATATCCACTTACAGAATAGAAGTTTTTGCACACTCTGCAAGGAGATTACTGAGTTCCCTGTCACTTTTTCTGATGATTTAAAGCCAGTAGATGGGCCTGTTTGGCTTCATTTGCTGCCTGCAGAGCAAGCCGTCTTGCCTCATGATAATCACCAGAATTCAACTGGTTAACGGCTTGATCCAGAGATTCTTGAGCCCTTAGGTACTGATCCTGGGCATAAATTTCCGCTTTTGCGACTTTTGCCAGCCTTAGAGTCTGCCTTGCATTGCTCATTTCCTGTACGGGGGCCAAACTGGCACATGAGGAAATCAGTAAAAGCGCAGCCAGAAAGATAGATTTTACAGCCATTGTAAGGTTATATTCTGTCATTGCTTATTTAGCGCCGCTTTATCATTTTGTATCACGCTATCACCGGATCTATTAGTCTGTCAAACCATCTGGTTGTAAAATACCGTACTGAGTCACAGCACAAAAAGAGAACATAAATGACTGTAACAATTTACCATAATCCACTCTGTTCCAAGTCCAGACAAACCCTGCAGTTACTTAAAGATAATGCAGTAGAACCTGAGGTTATCGAATACCTGAAAGAACCACCAGATCGCCAAACTCTGCTTAAGGTACTGTCATCCCTTGCAATGGAGCCACGGGATCTGATGCGTAAAAATGAGTCCATCTACAAGGAATTAAACCTGGCCGATAAAAGTTTAAGCCGTGATCGATTAATTGATGCCATGTTAGCAAATCCCATTCTTATCGAGAGACCCATTGTTGTAGTGAATAACACTGCCGCCTTGGGCCGACCTCCCGAAAACGTACTGAAAATTATCGAGTCATGATGGATATTCTGGTTCTATTCTACAGCCGAGACGGTGCCGTTGCTGAAATGGCTCAGCTTATTGCGCAGGGCATTGAGTCTATCGATTCCTGCCAGGCAAGAATTCGTACTGTGCCATCAGTTTCAGCCATCTGTGAGGCCACTGCTGATGAGATACCCGAGCAAGGTCCACCCTATGTTGAGCTGAAAGACCTTCAGGAGTGTGGTGGTCTTGCCATGGGGAGCCCTGGCTACTTTGGCAATATGGCCTCGCCGCTGAAATACTTTCTTGAAACGACAACCCCGGCCTGGCTAGCAGGTCAACTGTCGGGAAAACCTGCCGCTGTTTTTACCTCTACAGGTACCCAACACGGTGGACAGGAGTCGACCCTGTTAAGCATGATGGTGCCGCTATTGCACCACGGCATGATCCTGCTTGGTCTGCCTTATAGCAATAGCGCCCTGAATGAAACCTGTACCGGTGGCACACCTTATGGCGCCAGTCATGTAGCGGGCGTCGATGGTAAAGGGAAAATATCTACTGATGAAAAAACCCTCTGTCTGGAATTGGGCAAGCGCCTTGCCCAAACTGCCATCAATCAGGCTAATTGAGTCAAGCTGATGAGTGGGTTAAAACTGGCACGCTTTTCCACGATCGGAGCATGGTTTGGATTGTTTATTCTGACCTTACTCTGGTCTACGGTCTATACTCCCTCTCCTCGAATACCTGTAAGCCTGATGCTGGTCGTATTTGTTGGCCCGCTTTTAATTCCATTACGAGGTTTGCTGCATGGCAGAACCAAAGCACATGTCTGGACCAGTCTACTGGTATTGCTTTATTTTGTTCACGGAATTGTAGAGGCATGGGCAAGCCCATCTGAACGCTGGCTTGCCAGTCTGGAAATTGTATTCAGTATCATTCTGTTCGCCAGTTGTTTTTTCTATGTGCAGTTATCTAAAAAACAATCTGAAACATCATAGATGTTGCCGAATAAAAGGTATGGTCAGACGACGTTTCTCCGCTAAGGAAGCTGTATCCAGTTTCCTGAGTAAAGCAAACAGACTGGCCATATCCCTTGGACTGTGTTTTAACAGGTAGTCAGCCACCTCTAGTGACAGATTCATACCAAGCTGTGCCGCTCTGGTCTGCAGAGCATCGATCTTATCACTATCCTGTAAACCATTAATCTGATACATCACTCCCCAATTTAGTCGCGAGCGTAAATCGGCCAGTTGAATATCTATGGCATTTGGGGTGGCCCTGGCGGAAACCACCAGACGGCCGGCACGTTCCTGAATGGCATTGAATAGATTAAACAACATTGATTCCCACTCAGCTTGACCGGCAATAACATGAAGATCATCAATACAGACCAGATCCATTTCCTCCAGCCCGAGAAAAATATCTGGTTCTGTGATCCCTTCATCCATCAATGGGATATAAACGGCAGTCTTACCTTCCAGCCAGTCTTGTTGACACAGTGCCTGTAATAAGTGGGTTTTACCAGAGGCATTCTCACCCCACAGATAAACATAGGGTTCTTCAGTTTGACATAGAGTATGCATGATGGCTTCATTACCATGAGCAACAAAATTACTGAATGTTGCATCAGCACGTAAACGTAAATTAAGGGGAAGCTGTTGATAAACCACGATGTGAACCTGCTACTGACCCTTACCGTACATCCCACTTTCAAGATAACGCTCATGGGCGTAACGCAGTAAGACTGCAATAATCGCAGCAACCGGCAAGGCCAACAGTACGCCGATAAAACCGAATAACTGGCCACCGGCCAGTATGGCAAAGATAACAGCCACTGGGTGCAAACCAATACGGTCGCCCACCAGCAATGGTGTCAGCAACATTCCCTCAACGGCCTGACCTAAACCAAAGACAATCGCAACATAACCAAGATGTATAACATCCTGATACTGAACTATTGCCGCTATACCAGCGAACAGAATACCCACGATGAAACCCAGATAAGGCACAAAACTAATCAGCCCAGCTGTTAAACCAATAAGAACGGCCAGATCCAGCCCTATTATACTCAAGCCAATAGAATAAATGGCGGCCAGTGCCAACATCACCAGCATTTGTCCTCGTAAAAATGAGCCCAACACTTCATCAGACTCTTTTGCCAGACGAGCGACTACCGTCTGAGAACGTCTGGGTACCAGTTCATTAATCCTGTTTATTATATGGTCCCAGTCTCGTAACAAATAAAATGTCACGACTGGAATAAGTAGCAGGTTGGCCAATAAGGCCGCAAAAGCCAGACCAGAACGAGTGACTGAACTTAATGCTGATTGAGTAAAACCACCAGCCGTACCCCAATAGGTTTGTAGCGATGATTTCAGATCAAATTGCAGAGCATCTTTCTCATTGATACCTAACAACTGTGTCAACTTGGGTAGAACATTGTACTGAATAAGATTTATATAGGTCGGTAGTTTCTGGGCAAATACATCAATCTGTCGCTCCACCATTGGAATCAAGACAAGTAAACTGATCACGGCAATCAGCGTAAGACCGGTAAAAACCGTTACAACTGCAATCGTACGAGGAAACTTATGACCCTCCAGAATATCTACCAGTGGATCACTGATATATGCAAGAACAGCTGCTACCAGAAAAGGGGTAAGAATTGGTGATAATAAATATATCAGGATACAGACTATGACTAGTCCTGCAATCCCCATCCATTTATTAGACTCTGTCATATTACCTGCTTCCCTTTATTTTTTTCACTAACAGCACGCCGTCCCCATAACCAGATATAAATAACTCCACTGGCTATGGTTGAAACATAGACAGACAAAACAAACACATTTATTAATTCCGCTGAAATCAGTTTTGAAAAAGATACTTCCGAAAGGTGAAATAATAACAAAACTACCAGAACAATTTGTAGCAAAGTATTTAATTTACTAATCATTACAGGTTTTATAGACACTTTTCCAATATAGACATGATACATCACTGCACCTGTCACAATAATGATATCTCTAAATAACACTAGAAGTACAAGTAGTACCGAGATATGCCCTAACCAACCAAGTGCGAGATAACAACAGACCAAAAGTAATTTATCACCAATGGGATCCAGTAAGGCCCCCAGCCTGGATTGCCAGCGAAAATATCTGGCCAGAAATCCATCAAGACCATCTGATGCCCCCGCGATAAAAAACAGGATTAAGGCAAGTAAATACTTTTCATTTATTAAATAGTATACCGTCGGCGCAACCAGAATAATGCGCAGAATGCTTATCAGATTGGGGATATCACTTGCTTTCACTGAACCAGCTGATAGGCAAGATCCGCTACACCAGCAGGAGGCGCAGGAACCTGCTCAGCAAGTCTATGCCCCAGCTTTATGGCCTGTGCCACACTCAAACGTCCCCCTTTTGTAGCCATTTTGAATGTTGCATAGTTTTCTCCCACCATGACAGGGCTTACGCCGGTAACCGCCGCTAGTGATTGAAGATACTTGATGGTTTGATTAAATTCTTTCAGTCCATTTATACCTGATACACGTATAGTCACGTCCTCCCTAACTTCTTCAATATTTACCAAGGCAAATCTTTCGGCTAATTCTTCTGCAGTACTTGCTACGATGGGTGCCACGGCAACATAGATATTGCGTTCTCCATTCGAGTTCATATCCTTTCGACGTCCCTCCTGATAAACCGACCATTTGCTACTCCATTCTCCTTCAGTTGATTTATAGAGACGTCCTACAATGATTGCCTCAGGGTTATAGCGTTGCGATGCAGTTAAAACACGATCCTCAAAATTCCCCCAGATATCACTCATTCCAATACTTCCCCTGTCAGTCAGATCCATCAAAGGGAAGGTCAGCGGTAAACCACGTTTATTCGAAATCCATTTCATTGCCGTTTTGACTTCGTGCTTTTCGGTATTACTGAGCAGCGTTCTGCGGCCATTTTCAGAGATAACTACCCATACCAGAGTCGATGGGCGAGTATGGCCCCATACTGGCAAGTTATTGGTTTGTAGGAGGTTATTTACGGCTTTCTCGTCATATTTGATCCACAGATTGAGTCTTGAATTGGCTTTTTTGTTCTTCCGATAACGAAACTGGCGAGTAAAACGGGTTGGATTCTGAATGGCGATTGCGATGGGGTCTTCTGGATCCTCACTCAGTTGAATAGTTTTGCCACTGACTCGAGTAATCACCTCGATTAATCCTGTGGTCAGGGCCGTTTTTCTCTCTTCACGACTCTGGGTATTTACCGGGACAAGGGCTTCATAAAGGTTTTTAATCACTACCGCCTGGGCAGGCAAGGCCCACAAACTGGAGAGGCCGGTGAGTAACAACAGTAATAATTGGATCTTGCGTCGCATGGATTAAGTCTTTCCTGAATATTTCGTTATTTTAGCTTAAACATTTTCCCCGGGTACATTCCCTGAAATAGCTCTTATTTGCTAGACTACCCGGGTTTGGCAATGTACCAGTTTATTTTATCGTTCTACATATTATGCACTGATTTCTCAGAAATCGGAGCATTTCATCAAATCCCGGAGTACTTTTGTGTCTCAAAACGATGTTTCCTCTGACAAAAAGGGTAGCTCATCCCTGAGTTATCGCGATGCAGGTGTCGATATTGATGCCGGCAATGCCTTAATTGACCGAATCAAGCCGCATGCTGCCGCAACCCGCCGAGATGGGGTCATGGACCAGCTAGGTGGGTTCGGGGCCCTGTTCCAGCTCCCCCTGGATCGTTACAAGGAACCTGTTTTAGTCGCAGGGACTGACGGTGTAGGCACCAAATTACGACTAGCCATCGATCTTGGCAAACATGACAGTGTCGGCATCGATCTGGTGGCCATGTGTGTCAATGATCTCATTGTCCAGGGGGCAGAACCCCTGTTTTTCCTGGATTACTACGCCACGGGAAAACTGGACGTGGATATCGCCAGCGACGTCGTAAAGGGCATCAGCGAAGGCTGTATCCTGGCCGGCGCCGCCCTGGTTGGGGGGGAAACGGCTGAAATGCCCGGTATGTACACAAAAGGAGATTATGATCTGGCAGGCTTTTGTGTCGGTGTAGTCGAAAAAAGCCGCATTATTACCGGCCAGGAGGTCAGTGAAGGGGATGTATTAATAGGGCTTGCTTCAAGTGGCCCCCACTCCAATGGTTATTCCCTGATACGCAAGATTATTGAAGTCAGCAATGCTGATCTGAACAGTCCCTTTGATGGTGCCACACTGGGCGAACGACTCCTTGCCCCAACCCAAATCTATGTCAAACCCCTGTTAAAGCTGATCGAAACAGTCAATGTCAAAGCCATGGCCCATATCACCGGAGGTGGTTTGCTGGAAAACCTGCCCAGGGTGATGCCCGAAAAAACCCAGGCCCAGATTGATAGCCAGAGCTGGAGTAGACCGGCCATTTTCGACTGGCTGCAGGAAAAGGGTAATGTTGAACCCAATGAGATGTACCGAACCTTTAATTGCGGTATCGGAATGGTACTGGTCATTAGCCCCGATGATGTTTCTGATACGCTCAGCATCCTGAAGGAACATCAGCTTGCAGCCATGCAGATTGGTAAAATCACTCCACTAGCTGCCGATCAGGAACAGGTTGTCATCAACTAGTGAACAGCCCCTGTCGTATTCTTGTACTGATTTCGGGTAATGGCAGCAACCTGCAGGCCATTATTGATTCAGTTCAATCAGGTCAGATCAATGGTAAGCTTGTTGCGGTATTCAGTAACAAGGCCGATGCATACGGCCTCAAACGTGCTGAGCTTGCAGGGATCCCAGGCGAAGTCATACCCTATGCAGATTTCAATGACCGCCAGAAATATGATCAGGCACTGGTAAAGGCCATTGATACATACCAACCTGATCTGATCGTTCTAGCAGGTTTCATGCGTATTCTGACCGATGAGTTTGTTAATCATTATGCAGGGAGAATGTTGAACATTCACCCTTCACTACTCCCCAAATACAAGGGTTTGAATACCCACAAACGTGTACTTGATGCTGGTGAAAAAGAACATGGTGCCAGTGTCCACTTTGTCGTTCCCGAACTGGACAGTGGTCCTGTTATTCTACAGGGAAAAATATCCATCGCTGAAAATGAGACGGAACAACAGTTAATAGAGCGCATCCATGAGATAGAGCATAAAATCTATCCAAAGGCCGTAAGATGGTTTGCCGATAGGCGCTTAGCATTATCTAAAGGTATAGTATTATTTGACAACAAACCTCTTACGCAACCTAAACTATTATAACTGGTGCTTAATGAAATAAATGATACACTTATTGCCTATGCGATGGCGCCTATCATTTATTCTACTTATCTTTGTTCCACCCCTTCATGCTAATCCATTGTTCAGTGGGTTTACGGCTGACTATGAGGTCAGTAAAAATGGAACCATACTCGGAGAAAGTCATCGCCGCCTTATTTCCAGAGAACATGGAAAAATATTAAACTATGCCTCCACAACTATTCCAACTGGAATCATCTCATTGTTTGTATCAGATAAGTTTATGGAACATAGTGTCGTAGAAATTTCAAAAAATACTATTTTACCGAAAAAATATGAGTATCAGCGTACAGGAGGAAAAAAGGAAATCACCTTTAAGGCAACTTTTGACTGGAGAAAAAAACGAATACAGATGACAGGTCATAACTCACCAGAAGAATTGAAACCTGATACACACGATCTCCTGAGCTTCCAGCTTGCCTTAATGAAGGGCCTCATGAATGGTCAACGATCATTCCAGTTCCAGGTAGTCGATCATAAGCGGATTCAAACCCAGACACTGAAATATACCCGCCAGGAAAAAGTTAAAACCTCAATGGGCATCCTAAATGTGCTGCAACTCGATCATCGTGCTGAAAAGAGTCAATATCATTTTACTTTCTGGTGTGCCCAGGAACTGCATTATTTACCCATTAAAATCACCAAGACCGAACAGGATGGCGACATTATCCAGTTAAAACTCAAGCGCTTTAACAAAACACGTCTTGATTTCAATGGTGACTCCAATGGAAATCACTAGTTAATCTACTGGTTTTGTGACCTTATATATAAAGTATTTGTCCCATATACCGTTATATCTGTGCAGGAGTAGCAACATAGTGGGTAA
>Ga0224506_10002634_pt1 | contig 12136 bp, 12 predicted proteins | sample SF_Jan12_sed_USG_2_FD_169108 | JGI IMG/M metagenome (GOLD analysis project Ga0224506, IMG submission 169108) | Sediment microbial communities from San Francisco Bay, California, United States - SF_Jan12_sed_USGS_8_1 | ecosystem: Environmental > Aquatic > Marine > Sediment | place: USA...
AATAGAGAATCCCTGCCTTGCCGGCCAGGCAGGTATTACATCCATAAAGCACTGTGAAATAGACACTTCATTTTGATTATGCGCATCACCATAGCGGTGCTATGCTTCTTTGCATAACCACCTATTTCTTTGTGCTTTATGGCTTCATTACGAATTCTATTGCATAATCCGGGTTTAAAGTCTTTCTAACGAATTATTAAGATTCATGTTGCTGAAACGTAGTATTTATTGTGACTGATAAACAGATAAGTATTAAAATGGAATAGTGTTGTCTATAAGAATGGGAATGAGTTACTTATGAAAGTATTAATTGGCAGAAAACGAATAGCCTAACCTACTCGTTTTTATTTTTATCATTTTCAAATTTTAAAATTAACAAACGACCTAATAGCAGCCTGAAAGTATTATGTAGTGTTGAAATTTTATTAATTTTTGTGTTAATATAAATAAAGGGGAATATGAAAAATAACAACCATTTTGATGTGCTTTGTTTCTTGTCGATGTTAATATCAGCAGTTTTAAATCCATTTTTAACAGCAACATAATTATATTGATCTATAGTTAAAGAAGCCACATGTTGTAGACCATCATAGTTGGATAACTCTAAAGGGTTAAAACTGTAATAAAATCCTTTGAACAAAAATCGTATTCTAGATTTTAAAGATAGAATGTTTGGTGTAGTTAAAAGAAGTTGACCATTTGGTTTTAGAATTCTACTTAATTCTTTGAAAAAAACTTCATGATCAATTATGTGTTCACTCACTTCTACGGCAATTACTACGTCAAAAGTATTGTCTTCATATGGGAATTTCTCTGTTATATCAACTTTTTTACATTCAATTTCTTTATAATTAAAAATTTCCGGAAATAAATCGCATGCAGAGGTATCGTAGCCCATTTCATACAATCTTTTAGTAAAAGCACCGTGACCAGCTCCTACATCCAATATTTTGAAAGACTTATCAATTTGTTTCTCTTTAAAAAATTTCAAGAAACTCTGATGTGTTCCTGGCATTGCAATTGGCTTAATTTCTTCCATTTGTTGTATTTAATATTGAGAGTATTGCTGATGTATTACTTCATATGTAATATCATTATGTTTTCAAAAATATATACTTCATCTATAACTTGCTAAAAACTACTTATTTTTCTTCTGAGGTGAGTATATATAACACCCTTTATTTATGATCTTTTATTTTTCCATAGTTGGAAGTTAGCTTTATTACAGTAAGAAACATTTTCACACTATCTTTAAAAACATTCACTTTAGATCCTGATTTTTCATTCCATACAATCGGAAGCATTTTTATTGATGTATTTTGCTTATTAAGCTTAATAATAATCTCCACATCATGAGCAAAACCATAATCATGTAAATTTTCAAATGCTTTTTGAGCAGTGGGAGTAGGATATAGTTTATAGCCACATTGTGTGTCACGAATTTTAATTCCAGTAAAAAAATTTATCATTAAATTAAAAACGAGACCAATATTCCTTCTTATCCACGAAGAAGAGACCATACCTTCTTCAAATCCTTTTTCTCTAGAACCAAAATATACAGTATTCACATTTTCTAAATCAATGAATTTTTTATTCATCCAAGTGGTTAATTCATCTGGCTTTGCTGCCATATCGGCATCTAGGGTTAGGCACCATTTAGTTTTGCAGTTGTCCACCCCCTGCTTTATAGCCCATCCTTTCCCTATATTTTTTTTGTAACTAATAATATCAACACCTACATCATTAAATTCTTTATTTAATTTTTGTTTTATGTTGTTGAGTAATTCTAGTGTGTTGTCATTACTGCCATCATTGACAAAGATGATAGTGCCATGAAAATTTGTTGCACGTATAAAATGATTGAAGCACTCCTCAGTCTGTAATAACCGAGAAGACTCATTATAACACGGGATAATAAACGTTAAATTACTAGTCGACATTTTTTTTAGCAACACAATAAGTGGATGTACCAAAAGGAAGGGAGAGAAAAGTAGAGATGTACATCTCTATGTCTCCGATAAATTTTAATATTCCATTTAGTAAAGGGATGATTCTTAATTCGTCTTGTTCAATTTTCTGTCCAGATTTATTAGTGAATTTCGCAAATAATTTTCTTAACAAATAAGTGGGCACAAACAAATGCGAAAAGAAATAATTGGACTTTAAAACCTTGTAGCCAGAGTTTTTAAACAATTGAGTAAATTCATTTTTTGAATATCTTATCCTATGCTCTAGAAAAACATCTCTGTCACTCCAAATATTCATTAGAGCAGGTACCGTAGCTATAATAATTCCATCTGTTTTTAACACGTTTTTTATTCGATCTAAAATCTTGTCAGGTTTATCTAAATGTTCCAAAACATCCATCAAAATAACAATGTCATATCTGCTACTTTGGTCTATAGACTCTAGTTGGCTAATATCCTGTAATTGTAGAACCGCTTTTTTTGTTCTTCGTCTTACATTTATTAGAGCATTGAGGTGTCCATCTATCCCTGTTATTTTTGATTTTGAATATGCTTTTTCTAAAAATGAAATAATACTGCCATTGCCACAACCAATATCGGCTAAACTAAAATCATTATTCCTGACAAACTTCTTAATTAGTAATTTTAATAAGTGTTTTCTGTTTTTATGCCAAAAATGCTTGTCCTCCGACTCGTCAAGCTTCGATAACGAGTCCAAAGTAAAATGCATATTTAATAGTTTGATATTATCGAAATATTGAATATTGAATTTTGAAGTGGTGAGTTTTACTTCTTCGTAATTGGTCATATATTAAAAAATAATAAGCAGCAAATGTACAAAAGTTAGATTAAAAGGTTCTTTGATTTTTTCATAACTTGTGCCGTTATTTTATAAAATGAGTTTACGTGTAATTTAATGAATAAACGAAATATACTGAAGGGTTTAATAGTTGCTAACTTAATACTAATTACATTTTATTTAGTTACAATTAATCATAGATACATTAATATTGACGAAGCTGTAATAGGTGAACAAGCTTATTGGCTTCAGAAAGTAGGAGTGGTAAAAAGCAATTTACTTTCAGGACTTGATTTGAAATGGGAAGATCGAGTATATCACTATCATAAACTTTTTGTTGTTTTAGGAGCTGTAATTACTAAATTATTTGGTTTCAGTTTGATTAACTTCAGATTAATCACGTTATTTTTCTCATTATTATTCTATTGGACGATGTGGAAACTTATCGTAGTTCACAAAGAATTTGTAGATAAAAAAATAACATTTCTAATAATCTCATTCCTTTTTTTAGTCAACACATTGTTCTTTTCATTTTCGTATCTGTATCGACCAGAAGTAATGGTAATGACTTTGGGGTTTATCAGTTATTATTTTTTGAGAAAGCACATAAAAAGTAACAATACGAGAGAAGTAATATATAGCGGAATTTTTGCTGGGTTAGCTGCATTAACACATTTAAACGGACTTATTTTTATTGTGGCTGGGTTTATATTATTACTTATTTATAAATATTATATCCAAAGTGTGGTATTTGGTGTAATAGGTACATTTGTCCTTTGTTTTTACTTTTTTGATTTACTATCTCCCGAATCATTTCAAGGATTTTTATTTCAATTTACAAATGACCCTAATTTAGAAAAAGCAGATTTTAGTTTACTAACGCCTTTTTTAAAGATATTTTCAGAACATTTACGATTTTTTCATGGTCTCAAAGAATCAATTTTCTCTTTGTTATTTGTTTCTACATTGATTTTTAATTTCAAGTACCTCATAAATGAACATAAAAGTCTTCTTATATATTCTTTGCTAACTATTATTTTGCTTGCAGGTATTGCTCACGGATCTACTACTAAATATGCTTTACTATATTTTCCCTACATATTTATCATTATTGGAATAGGTATTAACAGAGTCGGTACTCTTTCTCGTTTCCCAAAATGGATAGTTACATTGCTGCTAATAACATATTCAGGATATCATATGTATAGTACTATTAGTAATAATGTGAACCTTGATATAGATTATAATAAGAGAAATGCTTTAATCAATAAATTAACTAATAACACTACAGCCCCTATTATCACAGATGAAAGTTATGTGTTTAATGAATTAGAAAATGGAAAAACGATTCATAGTTTACTTCTACTTTCTTATTTAAAGGAATATGAATTAGGAATAACAGAAGATCAACTTGTTTTTGATGACTATGCTTTAAGAAACGACAATAAATTTGTATTAATAGACAAGTTAACTGAATCTGATCAATTCCTTTCAAATATTGGGTTTGACAAACTTCAACAAGGAGACACAGTTTATCAATATGTTGTGAAAGACAAAGTCGATGATATGATAGTTTTTGAATTAATTAAATAAGAGTTTCAATTACCTGAACACTTTTCTCTAAAGTAAATGAGTTCAAAAGTTTTTGATAACCATAATTCCCCATTTCTTTTAATTTCGTTTTATTATTATTTAATTCAATGATTTTGTCCGTAAACATATTTATATCATTAACGGGCACTAAATAACCATTTTTATCGTCTTCCACTAATTCGGGATTACTGGTAACATTGAAACCAATAATTGGTTTTTTGCATGCCATTGCTTCTGTTAAAACATATCCAAAACCTTCCCACATAGAAGGGAAAACAAAAATATCAATGCTCTGCATGAAACTTTTTATGTCATCCACAAATCCTATAAAATCCACCACATCATCAACATTCATTTTAATTGCTTGCTCTTTTAATGAATCCTCTAATTCACCAATCCCTGCAATTAGCACTTTTACATTTACACCCTTTTCTTTTAATAGTTTAGCTATTTGTAAAAGATAAATTTGACCTTTTTGTTCTGTAAGTCTTCCCGCATTTCCTATAACTAGTTCATTGTTCTTTTTGGTGTATAAAGGATGACTTTTTCTTTGCATGAAATCTTCAATGGGAAATCCATTATATATTACACATACTTTATTTTCAATTTCAGGATAATTGATAGTTATTGTTTTCTTAGTTTCTTGTGAATTAGCAATAATATCAGTTAATAAATAATTGAAAATAAACTTATTAAGCATTGATTTCTTGATAATATTAGCTAAACCTCTTCGATAAATTACTTTAGATACACCTGCCCATTTTGCTGCAATGCTACCCACTTTTACATCTGTTGAGTCATTGAAGATTACTAATTCGATTTTATGTTTCGTAAATATATTTTTTACTTTTTTTAACTTTATAATATTGATGAAATCAAGTTTCCTTATTGAAATCGACTCTAATTTTATTCCTTTTTTATCTTTCAGGCGATCAAAAAGTTTACTATTTTGATTAGTAATAACCAATACATTGTAGCCATTTTTACTTAAAGCTATTGCGTGTAAGTAATGCCAAAACTCTCCCCCTCCCCAGCTTTTGGTAGAATTGAATAAACAAATCGTTTTTTTATAGTTTTTGTTTATCATTCTGGAAGTGATAAAGTTTGCGGTACTTTAACATGGTATAATAAGCGGAGCTAATAGCAATGTACAGCCCATCCCATCCATCTAGAAAACCTCTTTTAAAAATATATTTTTTTAAAAACTTTCCCATTGCATGTATGTAAATTCCTATTTGGGATATTTTTTTACCTTGTTTAAAAGCAGACTCTGCAGCAATTGAACTAAATTTTTCAATCTGTAAATTGTACTCTGATATGGTATGGAAAGAGTAATGTAACAAGTCACCTTTTAAGTGTCCAGTAGGTAAATTATCAGTCATAAAAAATTGGTCATGTGGGTTATCTCCACCCCAACTTCCTTTGTGCCTATTCCAAAGTCTTAATTTTTTATCGGGATACCAAGAGTGTTTTATCCATTTTCCACAAAAGGAGGTAAGGCGGTTCATGAAATACCCTTCAAATTTTAATACATCAGTTTTTTTAAGAGTAATAATACTATTTTTAAGTTCTTCTGAAAGCTTTTCATCTGCATCAAGAGAAAGTACATAGTCATATGTAGCTTGTTGTGCCGCCCAGTTTTTTTGCTGAACATGACCTTCAAATTCATGCTTAATGAACTTAACTTCTAATTTTCTGCAAATATCTTCTGTATCATCTGTAGAAAAAGAATCTACGACAATTATTTCGTCTACTACACCTTTTAAAGAATCTATGCACCTTTCGATATTTCGCTCTTCATTAAAAGTAATAATGACAGCCGAAATTTTCTTTAAAGGCATCTTTGTTTGATTCATTGCGCAAAATAATAGTTAATTTACAATCTCATTAACATTTACTCTTATAATTAATATATGAAAGTAGTCGGTTTCACTTTTATTAGGAATGCTATCACTTACCAATACCCTATTGTAGAGGCAATAAGGTCAATTCTTCCATTGTGTAACTCAGTAATTGTTGGAGTAGGTAATTCGGAAGATGAAACTTTAGAGTTGATAAAAAGTATTGATTCTGAAAAAATCATTATTCATGAAACTGTATGGGATGATACATTTAGAGAAGGTGGACAAGTTCTTGCTCAAGAAACAGATAAATCGTATAATTTAATTCCTGATGATACTGATTGGGCATTCTACATTCAAGGAGACGAGGTATTGCATGATGACTATATAGAAAATATACGTAGTGCAATGGAAAAATATAAAGATAACCCAAATGTAGATGGGTTATTGTTTAAGTATAGACACTTTTATGGCTCTTACGATTATGTTGGAGATTCCTATAATTGGTATCATCGTGAAATAAGGGTCTTAAGAAAAAGAAATGATATTTTTTCTTTTAAAGATGCTCAAGGATTCAGGAAAAAGCCTAATACTAAATTAAAGGTAAAGTTAATAGATGCTTATATACATCATTACGGATGGGTGAAAGCACCGGATGCTATGCAACGAAAACAAAAATCGTTTCATAAATTGTGGCACGATGATGAATGGATGGAGCATAATATTTCCAAAGGAGATGAATTTGATTATAGTCAAATTGATTCATTAAAATTATATGCTGGAAATCACCCTAAAGTGATGACTGAATACATTAAAAAGCATAATTGGAAGTTTGATTATGATATAAGTACCAACCATTTAAAAATGAAAGATAAGCTCAAAAAAGTAATTGAAAAGTTAACAGGAATAAAGTTGTCGGGGAATCGTAACTATAAGTTGCTCAAATAAATAAGAAGTAATTTTAAGGACGAGGCTTCCTTTTTTCATCTCTTACTTTTAATTCATTTTCAATCATACGGTTATTATACTGCTGTATATATGCCTTGTAAAAGGTCATTAATTGAGAAAAATCTTCACTTTTGACTAAGTTATTTTTAAGTAAACTATCCTCCTTATATTTATATAATGATAAAGGTTCATCATTCTGAATCTGTAAGAAATAGATAGAATCCATAATTTGAATTTTTTGTCCGTAATAATTAATAGCAAAAGATTTGCTTTCAGAATCAAAAACAGAATTGCCAAAACATAATACAGTATCGGGGATACCTAAATAATGTAAAACAGATGGAAAAATATCAGTTTGCTGAACAAGTGATTTAGTATATCGGTTCGACAATAGTGTATCTAAAGGGGAATAGAAAGCAATGGGAATATCAAACTGACCTAAACTATTTCTACCTCTTGGAGAAACTCCTTGGCTGGTATGATCAGCAGTAAACACAAATAATGTATTATTGAACCAAGCTTTTGTTTTTATATTATCAAAAAACTTTCGAATGGAAAGATCGGTATATGCAATGGCTTGTTGAATTTTAAGTTTTCCACTTGGTAATACATTTTTATACTTCTCTGGTATATTATAAGGATGATGTGATGATAAAGTAAGAGTAGCAGCAAAAAATGGATTAGGAAATTCATTTATTGTTTCTGCAAAATACTGTAGATAAGGCTCATCTTCAATTCCCCAATTTCCATCATAATCATCTTCATTAGAATATTCATTCAAACCATAATATGATTGAAATCCAGAAGAAAGTGCATAAGAATCGAAGTTCATGGTTCCATTTTTCCCGCCATGAAAAAAAGCAGTTTCATAATCATGCTTATTTAAAGTACTTGCTAAACCTTCAATCTTGTTTGCTGTATAATTACCATTTATAAACGACTCATTAGACAATGAAGGAAGAGACGAGAGGATAGCTGGGATACCTTCAATACTTCTTTTGCCGTTGGCTGTAGCTGAAAACACAAGGCTATGTTCCAATAAACTATCTAAAAATGGCGTGAAACTTTCATCATGGTTAAAATAACCAAAATGCTCAGAAGAAAAGCTTTCTAGTATTATTAAAACCACATTTTTAACAGACTGAGGAACTCCTTCCAAAGGTTGATAGGACTGAATAGGGTTATATATTTTTTCAACTTCTTTTTTAGTAAAATCAGACTTCACCTGTAACCCTTTGAGTCCATAAGACTTCATTATAGTAAAAGGAGTATTAAGGACTAAAGGTGTAAGAGGAATAGAGGTGTGTTTACTAGCATCAATAGTTGTTATTGGTTTGTATTGTGATTTTCCAATGCCTCCTCTTATCCCCCATACAGTAATAAATGTCAGAAATGCCAGCATAAGAATATTCCAACCATAAAAATACCATCCTTTTACTTCTTTTTTTTCTTTCATTTTTATTTTAATGAAAGAAAAAATAAGCATAAAAATTAGAATGACACCAATAATAGTAACATACCAAAAATCAATCAAAAACCTTGGTGCAACCTCTATAAACCCTCCATTCTCATTCAAATAATGAAAAATGTCAAAAGTCATTCTTTTTAATGTGAAACGGTAATAAATAGCATCTGACAAATTGAGAATAATAGCTACAGAAATGATGGTAAGTGTAATTAAATTAATAAGTTTCTGGTATATGTTATTTCTTCTAAAACTAAATGGCAGTGCATTTCCCAGAATGAGTAGTATGGAAAAAAAGAATAAAACACTTATGTCAAATCTAAAACCACTGAGGTAAGCCATAAATATTTCTTGAAAAGAAAAATCGATAAAGGAATCGATATTAGTAAAGTATAGACAAATACGTGAAATACTTAATATAAATAGAGTTACAGCTAGGCGTAGAAGTAAAACAAAATATACATTATTCCAGTAAATAAAGTCAGCTTTTAATATTGATTTTCGCAATTTTATAGGGGTTCTAATATTTTAGAAGAAATCAATTTGAGTGTGTATGTTATATACATTTATCTATGAAATAATAATATAGCAAAGATACAAAATAACCAAATGCTTTTAAAAAGTTATGTATCTATATCCTACTTCGAAGAGATTTTTTCTTCTAAGAACTAAATTTTGATTTATTAATATATACATTTTGTATTGAATATATTTCACTATTTTTGAAGTTCATGTCTAATGAAGAAAAAGATATAAATAAACACACTAAAAGTGAAAAAGATCGAGTTTTTAATGAGGAATTTTTACCTCATATAAACTCAATGTACAACTTTGGTTATCGACTTACTTTTGATGAAGATGATGCCAAAGATTTAGTACAAGATACATACTTAAAAGCTTATCGTTTTATTGATTCTTTTCAAGAAGGAACTAATGCCAAAGCATGGTTGTTTCGAATACTGAAAAATAGCTTCATAAACGACTTTCGCAAAAAGAGTAAACAACCTGCTAAAGTTGATTATCAGGAAATAGAATCGTACTATAATTCCGATGATGTAGATAAAACTATTACTACCGATTTAAGAGTAGAAACAGTTCAAGATATGATTGGTGATGAAATATCTAATGCACTAAATTCATTAGATGTTGATTTTAGAACAGTAATTATACTTTGTGACCTAGAAGGTTTTAAATATGATGAAATGGCCAAAATTCTAGACATACCTATAGGTACAGTACGGTCAAGATTGCATAGAGCAAGAAACCTTCTCAAAGAAAACTTACGAGATTATGCTAATAAAATGGGATATAAATAAGCCACTATGAATTCCTTTCTATCAAAATTCGTTAAAAAATTCAAAAATAATGCAGAGTGTCCTGAAAAGGAAAAATGCCTAGAAATATTGTCGCTAGTTGTTGATGGAGAAGCGAACTCTGAACAAAAAACATATGTGAAAAACCACATTAAAGACTGCATGCCATGCAACAAAGAATATGAAGTAGAAAAAGCTATTAAAGAATTACTTCAGGAAAAATGCGTAGGGAAGGCTCCCTCAGATTTGTTAGAGTCTATTAAAACTAAAATCAATCAATCTCCTATTTAAATCATGTATAAAGGGAAAGTAATTATCTTCTCAGCTCCTTCAGGGTCGGGTAAAACTACTATAGTACATCATTTACTTGAAAATAATGAAAATTTAGGTTTTTCTATTTCTGCATGTACACGAGATAAACGAGGTCGAAAAGAAGAAAATGGTAAGGATTATTATTTTTTAAGCCCTAAAGAGTTTCGTAATCGTATTGAGAAAGACGAGTTTATTGAGTGGGAAGAAGTTTATGAAGGTAATTTTTACGGTACTTTAAAATCGGAAATTCAAAGAATTTGGGATAGTGGCAAACATGTAATGTTTGATGTAGATGTAAAGGGCGGTTTAAGTTTGAAAAAATATTTTGGAGATGATGCATTAGCTATTTTTGTTAAAGTACCCTCTATGGAAATATTAAAAGAAAGATTAAATGATAGAGGTACAGAATCAAAAGAAAGTTTGTCAAGAAGATTGTATAAAGCAAAATTTGAAATGGGGTTTGAGGAGCAATTCGATATATCATTGATAAATGAAAAATTAGAAAACTCATTATTAGAAGCTCAACAATTAGTCGATGACTTTATAAAAAAATGAAAATAGGTCTGTTTTTTGGTTCATTTAACCCAATTCACATTGGACATTTAATTATTGCCAATATCATGGTAGCAACTACCGATATTGATAAAGTATGGTTTGTTGTTTCCCCACAAAATCCATTCAAGAAAAGAGATACACTATTACCTGAATTCGATAGACTAGATTTAGTCCGACAGGCTATATATGACGACTTTAATCTAGAAGTGTGTGATGTAGAATTTCATATGCCAAAACCTAGTTATACTGTTGATACCTTAGCATACTTGATGGATAAACACCCAAGCAAAGAATTTAAATTAATAATTGGAGAGGACAATTTATCTCATTTTCATAAATGGAAAAATCATGAGCAAATTTTGGAGCATAACTTATATGTATACCCAAGACCCAATGCTAAGCACACAGACTTTCATGGTAGCTCTCAAGTAAAAATGGTTGATTCACCAATGATTGATATTTCGGCTACATTTATTCGGAAATGTATTAAAAATAATCAATCGATAAAATATCTAGTTCCTGACATTGTATTAGAAATAATAGCTGCAAAAGGGTTTTATAAGTAGTGTAGTTGTCTTACTTAGAAAATTCTACCAACCATTTTTCAGTACATTACCTTCAAAAATCACTATAAATATATTAGCATAAATTTCCATCCTCCTGTAGTAGGATGATTGTGGTGTGTTAATCTAATGACAACATAGGGCATTTATGTAGCACTAATATTTAGAAGCAATTGAGAAATAAAACGTACTACCCTTACCTAATTTTGATTCTACCCAAATCTCACCATCGTGAAGTTCAACAATTTTTCTACAATGTGCCAAGCCTATACCAATTCCTTCATACTCATCTCGTGCATGTAATCTTTGAAATAACACAAATATTTTATCTTTTTGGTCGGGAGGAATACCAATGCCATTATCGCTAATGGAAAACTCCCAGCCTATATAAGTTTCTCTTGCTGAAATAGTTATTTCAGGGTCAATATCTGGTCTTTTATATTTTAAGGCATTGTTAATAATATTTTGAAATAATAATCTGATTTCTACATCAAAGGCAAATAAGTTTGGTAGCTTGTTAACTTTAATTTTTGCATTAGAGGCTTTTATGGACGAGCTTAAATCTTGTAGAACCACATCTACCATTTCATTAAAATCTATACTTTTAACTCTAGGAGTTTCACCTAAGCGAGCATAATCCAGTAAGCCAATTATAAGGCTATTCATTCTACTAGCAGATTGAGATATTAGATTTAATGTCTCAAAAGTTTCTTCATCTAGTTTATTTTTTTCATCTTCTACCAATAGTTTTATTAAAACAGTAATAGAATTTAAAGGTTC
>Ga0224506_10002635_pt1 | contig 12134 bp, 7 predicted proteins | sample SF_Jan12_sed_USG_2_FD_169108 | JGI IMG/M metagenome (GOLD analysis project Ga0224506, IMG submission 169108) | Sediment microbial communities from San Francisco Bay, California, United States - SF_Jan12_sed_USGS_8_1 | ecosystem: Environmental > Aquatic > Marine > Sediment | place: USA...
GCTCCTAACGATTCAATATTGTAATCGCCACTCCCAAATTTAGTGTACAATTCCTGCGTTTGAGGATTGACACAGTGTTCAAATAACTCCTGGTATCTTCGTAGTTTTGCTCCATGGTAACCTCCTACCGATGCATGGTAATAGGAAGTGCGGCCTTCAGAAAGTGCATCCCCGGCAATATTATAGACCCTAAAGTCAGATTTATCTGCATTTATTTTTTCACTTGCCTTCGTAAATTCTATCTGATCTATGGATTTTCGAACAAATAGGTCGTTGATTAAATAACGTTTATCAACTAAATACATATCGAGAAAAACGATTAAAGTAAGAATTCCATAAACCAATGAGGATTTTAAAATTTCTTTCTTGTATAAAAACAACAACGCTATGGTGGCTGCTATAAATCCCAGAGATCTTAAGGCATCACTTCGCATCAGGGATTCACGATCGTCCTGAAGAGCAAATAAAAACCAATTTGGAAGCTGGGATTCGCCTTCTTTCATAAAAGAAGCCAATCCAGCAAACATCACTACCAGTAAACAAAACCCACCGGCAATGCCCGAGGCCATCCAGAATTTTTTCCATGTATTTTTATCCTCTGTTGAATTCAGAAAGCCCGATAAGCCTAATGCTCCCAATAAAGGGAGGGCAAACAAGGGAAGGAGCAGGGCAAAAGTTACGGATCTGAATTTGTTATAACCAGGGAAATAATCGAACATGAAATAGTTAAACGATTCGAATGTGTCTCCCCAACTTAGCATGATTCCAAGTATTGATGTAGCTACCAACCACCATTTTGCTTCAGAAGGAGCAAAGAAAAGCCCTAAAACGGCCAAAAACACTATGATGGCTCCTGCATAATAGGGAGCTGAATAGGATTGGTTCCCCCAATAGCTGGAAGAATAACGGGCGAGTTGCTGAGCCATTTCAGGGTTATCAGACCTGCTTAATGCCTGATATACCTTGCTGTTTTGATCAGAAACAAGATAATTCCCTGCCGATCCTCCGAAAAAATCAGGTATAAAAAGAGTCATGGGTTCAAGTATCCCGTTGGAGTATTGAAAGGCATAACTTTTGGATAAACCTTCTTGATTACTGTCTTTATTTAAACTTTCCCTAAGTTCACTTTTTCCCCGGATTGAGTACTTACTATACTCGTAGGTACTCCAAAATTTACCAAAAAAGGTGCCCAGAGCGATTATACCTGCCAAAGCCAATATCCCAATACCGGGCAAGTATTTCTTGATGGACTTTTCTTTATAAGCCTTTATCAGGTAAAAAAGAATGTAAAAAAGTCCTATCAGTAAAATATAATAGGTGATCTGAAGGTGATTTTCCCGTAAGTGCAGTGAAATGGCAAGGGTACTTAATGCCAAACCACCCAATTTGTATTTATAATGCAGACAATAATGAATTCCTGCAAAAACCAGAGGGACAAATGCTATAGCTCCTATTCGTGCATTATGACCGGCAATTACACCTATGACTAAATAGGAGGAAAGTCCAAAAGCCAGTGCAAAGGGTATGGACAGGTAGGGATTTACACGAAAAACAAGTAGCAATATATAAAACGACAACATTGCCAGGAAAATATTTCGATAGGGGTGAGGTATAAATAAACTTCCTGCTATCTTAATATTGGTGAGGATTTGATCGTCCCATTCCACATTGACCAAATAAGCCGGCATGCCGCTGAACATGGCATCGGCCCACAAACCTTCATTGCCCGTTTGGTCCCGATAATCACGAAGTTCTTTCGACGCTCCCTGCCATTGATTGATATCAGGCTGGTTGAGGTCTTTATTTCCTGTAAAGGCAGGCCTGAACAAAATCATGGTGACCATATAAAACACCACAACCGAAATGAGGTGAGGAAGAATGTTTTTCTGAAAATTAATCTGCATAAATTTTATTGGTTTTGATGCAAATTAAATAAAAAAAAATAACGTAGAGACAAATGCATTGTGTCTCTGCGTATTATGATGTATGATCGGCAATAATTACCCATTTGCCATCGATTTCTTTCCACGTAAGTGTAAATATCCCGCCTATATCTCCGACGTTGCGGGTGAGGTGCCAGGAACCTACCATCAAGTAGGTTCCATGTACCACTTTCTTCAACTCCAATATTTCAAATTTCAGAATTCCCATTTTATCCCGGGAATCATAGTTGGTGAGGTATCTTTTTAAGGTATTGTCAAAACCATAGGTAATGCCATTTGTTCCTATAAACATCAAAGAATCATTTTTCCAGTATCCTTCCATAAATTGGTGGATATCGGCCGAGTTCCATGCTTTTTCCTGCATGTCCATCACAGCCCTGATGGCCTCACGGTCCCGGGAATCGTCGATATTATTTTCAGAAATTTCCGTTTTGCACGAGAATACTATTCCCGTAAGGAAGAATAAAATAATGGTGTACATATTGGATTTACCAACTTTCATGAATCCTTTGTCGATCCTTCTATGCAATCCTTTTTCAATCCTGGGTAAGTTCCTCATAAGCAGCGGTTAATGGGCGTGTAATTCCATCACCAGACCAACTAACCCCGGGGATTTCTGTTCTGGCTAAAACATCCTCTTTGGATTTTCCTGCCGCGATGTCTGATTTCACTATTTTCAATAAATTTTCAAAATAAGCTTCTCCAGCCTGAATGTCTGATTTCCCTACTTTTATATCATGACCTTCACCACTGTGTCCGCAAATAAACTGCGTGTCTTTATCGTAATGTTTTTGGATGTCCTGAAGAACTTTTATCCAGTTTTCTATATTTGCGCCGGCAGATCGATCTATAAACGGATGCCTGCGGTTAAACAATAAATCTCCTAAATGTGCCACATTGGCATTTTCGAAATGGATTACCGAATCACCGTTGGTGTGGGCTGCTCCAAAGTAGGTGCAGGTAATTTTTTCTTTACCCGATTTGCCTTTCCATTCGGATTCAAATGTAGTGTCGGGATAGAGTTGCTCATTTTCATTTCCCTTGTTTTTCGCAGAGTTGATCTGGTTGGTTTTGGAATTTTCATGTGCCACCACATTTTTCACCAACCCTTTAAAAGCTATATTTCCGGCACTGTGGTCTCCATGATGATGTGTGTTTATTAGGTATTTGAATGGTTTTTCTTTTAAACCATTTAAATGGGAAATGAGTTTAGCCGCATAATCGGGGAATTGAGTATCGACCACCGAATAACCATCTTTTCCATCGAGCCACATAATGGTGCCACCGCGGCCTTTAAAAATGCTTACACCATTTCGAATAGATTCGGTAGTATAATCTTGTTGAAGAACCCGACTGAATAATTCGAGCGGAGATAATCCGGCGACCAAAGTGCCTAAACCTGTAATTTGAAGAGCTTTTCTACGTGATATTTTCATGATTGAAGGAGTTAAGGTTACTAAGATAGAAAAAATGGTTAAATGTAATGTTATAATTTCGACTTTGGGGCTGAAGGTGTGGGTTATCCTGTGTTTTTGGTCCCTTCCTACCGGGTTGGTCCGGGTGTCCACCCGGTCCTTCATACCTGCGTCCGGGTGTCCACTAGTCCTTCCTTCCTGCTTTGGTCCTGACGTCCGTCCGGTCCTTCCTTCCTGCTTTGGTCCTGACGTCCGTCCGGCCCTCTAACATTACGTCCATCCGATCCTGTTAATCCTAAAATCCTGTAAATCCTGATGCAGACAATTAGCCACGAAGATATTCAAGCACAACGGATGGTTGTTTGCCCGATATCAGGGAGTTCGACCCCGCTGGGGTCGTTCATATAGAATGCTGGATTGTCTATAAATATGCGACCCCGCTGGGGTCGTAGACATAATGTGATAGTTCGCTACAAATATAGGACCCCTCTGGGGTCGTTCGAATAGCCTGATAATGTTCCATCCCAATCCCTCCCTACAGGGTTGGTCCGGGCGTCCACCCGGTCCTTTCTGCCTGCTTTGGTCGGGTGTCCATCCGGCCCTTCCTTCCTGCTTTGGTCCGGACGTCCGTCCGGTCCTTTAACATTACGTACATCCGATCCTGTTAATCCTAAAATCCTGATGCAGACAATAAAGAATGACAAATCCTTATTTAGCAAAGAGCAAAGAAAAAACCTTGTTGAGGTTAAATAATTCAAGGCCGGGCAATTCTTCTGAAATTACATTTACGGGTATTCCCATTTCATAACCACTTCCCATACCCAAACATACTGAGAGAATTGCCAGAGCTGCTCCTGTTACTAAAAGAATATAGGTTGATTTTTTGTTTTTCATAGCACACAACACACCTCAATTGGCGTGCCATATCAGTTTAAACGTTTTTTGGCAGGTTTTTGTTTATTTTATTTGCGAAAATGGACATTATCATGTCCAATAACGGACATGATAATGGAAATTCTGTTGTTTTTGAAAGTTGTATCTTGAAATTATATGCCCGATACGGTCAGATAAGTAGCACTTTGTAATTAAATTAGATTTGTTCTCTTAATTTTTTGAACAACCTGGAAATCTCTTCCGATTTTGAAATGATGGCCTTATACAGGGCAATTTGGTTGATTGTTCTGTCGTAGTTGTGCCGGGGGTATTTTACTTTGTAATAGATATCCCCATTTACATAATCAGTAAGGAACCTCACGGCCTGAATGTAGGTAACAAAAGCGGCCCCTTTTTCCAGAGAGAGCCACTCCTTTTCTGTTAATATAGATCCAATTCCCTCTGAAAATCCCCTGATCAATTCTTCCAGGATTTCCCATGACATTATGGCGGGGGAAATGTTTACCGAATCCTCATTTTCTAAATTAGTGTAGGATCGAACCATTTCCGAGAAATCATAGACAACAGGCCCGGGCATAAGTGTATCCAAATCTATAATACATTCGGGATCTCCTGTGTTTTTATTGAAAAGAAGATTGCTGATTTTCGCATCGGCGTGAATTACGTGCCAGGGGCAGTCTTCAATAAAATCGAAAAATGAACTCCAGTTTTTATATTCCCTCACCAGATAGTCAATTTCCTCACTCATTTCCTGTTTACGAAGTACAGGATTTTGTTCGATGGCTTTTTGCATATTGGTAAACCGCCCTCTAAAATCCATAAATCCGGGCAGAGCTGGTTTCACTGCTGAATGGTCCAGATCATTCAGGGATTTTATGAAATCACTAAAGGCCAGAGCGGCTTTATAGGCCTGTTTTGCGTTTTTTGCCTTTTCAAATGTTTCTGTATGGTCTATAAATTCAAAAATGCGCCAATATTCACCTTGGTATTCAAAATGTGGTGTTCTGTTTTCCGGAACAAATGGTGTAAGGATCCGGTATTGGTAATCTTTGTTTTTTAAATGTTGTGTAACTACTTCGATGTTTTTGGAAAGTTGGATGGGGTCAAAAACATGGGTATTGATGTTTTGAAGTATATACTCTTTGCCTTCCAGACTTATTTTATAAGTACTGTTAATATGTCCACTGGAAATAGCTTCAATGGAATCACAAGATTTTCCAGGGAAGAAAAAGTCAATAATGGCATTATCTAGCTCCATAAAGGGGAAGGGTAAATTCCATTTTTAACCAATTGTAAAAATGAATCCATTACAGTTTCTTTGTCTTCTTTGTAAGTTACACCAAACCATTTGTCTTCAGATTCCAAAACTTTTAGTTTGATAATATCCCTTTGTAACATATCATTTACATAAAGGGGTATAAAAAATTCAGCCTTAAGGTTGTTTTGGTTGGCCATTACGAAATCATTGAATTGCTGCTCTATAAAAGGAAAAACAGTTGGGTGAAAACCCCAGAAGTTCATCGATACAATAGTTTCAGGAGCAAGCGGGAAACTTTCCTCGCCCTCAATGTATATTATACTATTATTTGTTGATTTTTCTATTTTGGTACGTTCCACAACATCGATCAGGTAATTATCAGAATCCATAGAACAAACACCACGCGACACCGAACCATGATCGGAAAGGGTGTTTTTTATTCTATATCCAACCATTGAAAATTCAGATTGGGAACATTGATTGGATAGAAATTTAGCCATTAGTTTAAAACCACTTTGGCCGTAATAATCATCGGCATTGATCACTGCAAAAGGTTCATCGATAACATCTTTGGCTACCAAAATGGCATGACCGGTACCCCAGGGCTTTTCTCTGTTTACTTCAATGGGTACCAGGGAATCGAGTTCCTGAAATACATGAACAACTTCAATTTTACTTGAAAATTTATCGGAAACCTTATTTTTAAATTCCTTTTCGAAGTGTTTTCTGATGATAAACACTACTTTTCCAAAGCCCGCTTGTATGGCATCATGTATGGAATAATCGATGAGGGTTTCGCCGTTAGGTCCGAGGGGATCCAACTGCTTAAGACCACCATAACGGCTTCCCATTCCGGCGGCAAGGATTAGCAATGTAGGTTTCATTATCAAAACTTTTGTTTTAATTATTAAAAGATGCGTTTTTTACTATTTTGGAGTGCAAAAGAACATTAAAATAAGCTAAAAGTCAGGGAATAGAGGTGATTTTTTAAATGGAATGCGAATTATTTGCCTGAAAGTTTGCAATATTGTTTAAGCGGGGGATTGTATTTGGAAAGGTTTAATATATTTACGCCCTATATCACAGATGTTTTACTAAACTTTAAATAAGAAATGGCACTAAGTACGCTCGATTGGGTTATTGTCGCAATATTTTTTTCAATTGTACTCGGGATAGGCTGGGTTGCCTCGCGCACCGCGGGTAAGAATACTTCCGAGTTTTTTCTAGGAGGAAGGGGAATGCCCTGGTGGTTATTAGGTATCTCTATGGTGGCCTGTACATTTTCGGCAGATACTCCTAACCTGGTAACGGGTATGGTACGTGAAGACGGGATTGTTAAAAACTGGGCCTGGTGGGCGTTTTTGATTACCGGTATGGTAACAGTATTTATATATGCCAGATTGTGGAGGCGTTCCAATGTAATGACAGATTTGGAGTTTTACGAATTGCGTTACGGTGGTAAACTGGCAGGCTTTTTAAGAGGTTTCAGGTCTTTGTATTTAGGAATACTCTTCAACTGCCTGATTATGGGAAGTGTTACTCTTGCTGCTATAAAAATAGGCGGTGTGATGTTGGGACTGGATCCTGTAACTGTTGTTGTAGGAGCCTCTGTTGTTGTGGTGTTGTATGCTGCTTTAGGAGGAATTAAAGGAGTAATTTGGGCCGATTTCTTTCAGTATGGTATGGCCATGGTAGGTGCGGTGATGGCTGCTTATGTTGCTGTGAAACAACCCGAGATTGGTAGTTTGAATGCTTTGTTCACTCATCCGAGTGTTGCAGGGAAACTGGATATCATGCCAGATTTTTCTGACCCATCTATTTATATACCTTTACTAATAATTCCTATTGCTGTTCAATGGTGGGCAGTTTGGTACCCGGGTGCTGAGCCTGGTGGAGGAGGATATATTGCGCAACGTATGCTCGCTGCCAAAGATGAGAAAAATGCGATTGGTGCTACTTTGTTGTTCAATTTTGCTCATTATGCATTGAGACCCTGGCCCTGGATTATTGTGGCGCTTGCTTCCTTGATTATATTCCCCGATTTGGCTTCTATTAAATCTGAATTCCCAAATATTACAGATCAATATTTAGGTCATGATGTGGCATACCCTGCTATGCTTACCCGTTTAGGGCCCGGTTGGTTGGGATTAGTGGTGGCGTCGTTAATTGCTGCCTATATGTCTACCATAGGAACTCACCTGAATTGGGGGTCAAGTTATGTGGTAAATGATTTTTACAAGCGATTTATAAAGCCCGAGGCCAGTGAAAAGGAATTGGTGGGAGTAGGAAGAATTACTACGGTATTGTTGATGATAGTTTCAGCTATTTTTTCACTTACCTTCCTTGAAAATGCTACACAAGCCTTTCAAATTCTTCTTTTGTCGGGAGCAGGTACAGGAATGATATATATTTTGAGATGGTTCTGGTGGAGAATAAATGCAATGACTGAAATAGTTGCTATGGTTGTAGCTACTATTATGGCTATGGTAATGGTATTAGGTGTTGAAGATGAAACCATGGCCACTGAAGTGCTTGATGGCGCTACAATGAAATTGTTAGTGACTGTGGTAGTAGTTACTATCAGTTGGTTGCTTACTACGTTGTTTTCGCAACCTGAAAATAAAGAAACACTTCGTAAATTTTACCGACTGACACATCCTGGCGGTCCAGGTTGGAAGAAGGTAATAGATGAAGCTGCCGCTGAAGGGATTAATATCAATGAAAAAGAAGAAGGTAAGGCCTGGGAAATGCCAAAACAGATATTGTTGGTGTTTTTAGGTTGTGCCGCTATATATAGTAGCTTATTCTCTATTGGTGCCTTTATTTATGGTGATTTTATTCGCGGTTCCATACTGGGAGTTGTTGTTGCAGTTACAACTTTTTACTTATTCAGAATCCTGAATTCGTTAAGGGTAAGTTAGTGGAATAGCTAAAAAGTGTATATATATTTAAAATAAAAAAAATCAAAACCCGAAGTAAACACGACGGGTTTTGATTTTTTTTATTTAGGATTAATTCATAGTTAATCACAAAGTTTTTTATATAACTCCAATGCCTCCTGATCGTAAGGTTTAATGTAAAGTAAGTCTTTACATCCCTCTGTGGTTTGATTGAGTTTAAAATAGATGGCAGCTCTGTTAAAATAGTAATTTAAGTTGGAAGGATAGCCTTCAATTGCTTTTCCATATGAATTTAGTGATTTCTCTAGTTTGCCATTAATTGATAATTCATTTGCTTTACTAAAAGAGTAAGCTGAGGATTGTTTTTTGGAAAGGGAAACTTTACTGAAATCCACATAAACTACTTTTGTGCTTGGTACAGGTTTAATATTCTTTATTTCTGGTTCCCATCGGGGCATTATTGAATAAAGTCTTATGGCTTCATCGTCAAATTCTTTACTTAGGCCCTTTATTACTTTTACGTCGTTAATATATCCCAGCTCATCAATTTGTAATTGTAGTTGCACATGATCATTTTGGTTGTTTGGAGGTAACTCACTTTCTATTTCACGTTTATGATCCTTCATAAAAATGGTGAAGGCTTTTTCACCTCCGGGAAAATGTGCCGGTCTTACTGCTTCTGAAAAATAGGGTAGCCCAATTGTGGCTTTTTCCCTAACTATGCCATGTGCTGTAATAACTACTCCTGAATCTTTTTCGACTATTTTATAATCTTTTTTATTCTCTTGAAAACCTGCCAGTTTAAAGGTAATAGGAAGAACAACATTTTGTGTGGTAGGTTGACCATCCTTTTTTGGTGGATCCCAATTTTTAGCAAGAGAAACTACCCTTACGGCTTCTTCATCACAACCTCCACCAATTCCCTTTGCTGTTTTAATATTACTTAAAGATCCGTCTTCCTGAACAGTGAATTCAATAAAAACCCTTCCCTCAATACCTCTTTTTCTGGCCTCTGCAGGATAACTTAAATTAATAGCAATAAATTTGTAAAATTCAGCATATCCTCCTTTGGGCATTGCGAACTCTGTAATATCTGTAATATCAGTAACATTTCTATTTTCCTCTTTATCAGTATAATTAATATGAATTCCAAAGTATTGTTCTGTTGGAGTGTTTTGAATGGCCGGATGAAAGGAATCTAATTTTTCAAAAGCGCTGAAAATTATCGCTTTATTAATCGTAGAATCTTGAAAAGCATGGAGACTATCTAATACACCTTGATGATTTACTCTAAATAATAATTTCAAATCAAATTCTTCAGCGATAAATAAACTATCCTGAACTATTGAATTGCCTAAGTCTGTGAAAAATTTGAACCAACCTCCTTTATATTCTGCATCTTGTTCTTTCACAATTTCATCTTGGGAAAAAACCTTATAATTTTTAGAATCTTCATTAATTGGAGTTTTAGGAAAGTCAATTAATTCAATTGCTTTTAAAATACGAGGTTCGGGATCAAGTGCGATTTTAAAAACATTAACCTCAGGTATAAAAATAGTACCACTTTTGTATCCAATATGAGAGACTTTCAATGCTGTGGATCCTTTAGCTAAATCCAATTGGAAATACCCGGTTTTATTAGTTGTGGTTCCAAATTTTGTTCCTTCAATAATTACCGAAACATTTTGGATGGGATTATTGGTTTCTGAATCAACCACCAAACCCGTAATCGTCCTTATTTGACCAAAGGAGGTGTAAAAAGTACCGAAAAGGCAGGCGAATAGAAGAAGGACCAGTTTTATGTGATAAAGTGATTTTATTTGTTTATATTTTAATTAATAGAAAACATTAATATACTATAAAGAATGGTTATTTTGGGTAAAAATTGTAAATAAATTGGAAGGGGCCGGGGGTTGAGGTTAGGAAAATACAAGGTTCTGGGTGTGTAAATCTCCAAAGTGGCAACGGGGCATCTTTCTCGTGGTTTGAATCACTAATTTACACGGAATACGTATGAAATTTCACGGAGAGGCCTTTGCTACCTCAACTTCCTTCACATCGTTTCGGACGGTGATGATACCCGCTTCAAGTTTTTAATTTATCTATTTTTATTGGTAAAAAAACTGAATCAACCACTCTAGAAAATCTCAGTTCTCAGTTCTCATTCTCTATCTTAATCCCAATCTCAATCTATTCATCAACACCCTGTTCATCCCATAACCTGATTCAGACTTGTGCAGTGAGTAGTTTGCTTTTTGCTATTCGATTCCCCGAAGTAGGTAAACTGTAAACGGGCTTGCTGTCGGTTCCCCGATTATCCGATTGGCCGAGGTATTACTCACCCTACCTACGATTTGGTGGACGTACCAACCATCCCCGCTAGCCGCTTTCCTGAAACCGGACCCAAACTTAAGCCCATCATCGCATGGCCGGTGTTCAAATAAGCATTCTTATATGGGGCCAGCCGTCCAATAATGGGCAGCCCGTCGGGTGTGCAGGGCCGCAATCCGCTCCAGACTTCCTCCTGTTCAAAGGCTAAATTTTTGTAGTCAGGGAAATACCGGGGAATGCTCTTGAATATTCCCGATAAACGCTTTTTATTCACACGGTCCAGTTTGCCTCCCAATTCCATGGTGCCCCCAAATCTCACCCCATTCACCATCGGTGTATATGCAACCCGTGCCTCGGTCAATATTCCGCAGATTTCAGGACGAGGAGTTACATCCTTCATAGTAACGCTGTACCCCTTTCCGCTGATCATAGGCAAACTTACGCCTAAACTTTTTGCCAACGACACCGACCCCATTCCGGCTGCAATCACATATTCGTTTGCATCGTTGATGGTGTGTTCATCGGCCTGAAGACTTGTGATTTCATTGTTTTCTGAACTAAATTGTATTTTTTTGATGTTTTTGATGAATTCTACCCCTCTGTTTTTCAAAATGATCTCTAAATTACTCAATAACAATCCGGGAGTCAGGAAAGCGTCATTAGGGTAATAAACACCTCCTAAAATGTCCAATTCCAGACCTCCATTTAATTTTTCTGCTTCTTGTTTTGTAAGTATATCAGCCTTCATGCCCAATTCCCAACTCTGTTCTGCTAGTATTTTTTCATGATTCAAACCCTTTTCAGTTTTGCATAACATGATCAATCCCCTGGGTTGAAATCCCACTTCTATTTTTTCTTTTTGAATGAACTCTTCATAGAGTTTTCTGCTTTCAAGATTCAGTTCATATAAAAATTTGGACTTTTCGGCGAGGTCTTTTTTTCGTGAAGCACCAATAAATTTCAAGCCCCAACGTAAAAAATTCATGTCCATGGTGGGATGAAGGGCAAATGGTGAATCCGGTTTGAGCATCCACTTCAGGGCCTGGCCCATTACACCCGGTGCGGCGAGAGGAGTAAAATGCGAGGGAACAATCATGCCAGCATTTCCTATAGAAGCACCCGCCGGACCTTCCTCTTTTTCGAGTATAGTTACTTTCCTGCCTTTCTCCGTAAGGTAGTAAGCAGAAAACATACCCACGATCCCGGAACCAATTACTACTGTTTTCATTTCAATAGAGTTAAATTACCTGAAATCCATGAGCGTACGGATCATCCTCATCGTCAATAATGATGTTGTTGTATCCTGTAATGCGTGCCCAACCTTCAATGGAGGGTACGATGGCAGGAAAATTTCCCACCGTGGTTTCTTCTTCAATCTTTCCATTAAAAGTAG
>Ga0224506_10002637_pt1 | contig 12127 bp, 5 predicted proteins | sample SF_Jan12_sed_USG_2_FD_169108 | JGI IMG/M metagenome (GOLD analysis project Ga0224506, IMG submission 169108) | Sediment microbial communities from San Francisco Bay, California, United States - SF_Jan12_sed_USGS_8_1 | ecosystem: Environmental > Aquatic > Marine > Sediment | place: USA...
AGTTCATTATACTCAACTAAAAATGAAAAACAAAACTTTGATTTGTGAAACCAGTATTTAGAACCGAAATAAGCCAAAAAATAACCCTTTTTGATTGCTTGTCCAGAGTTCACAATAACGTTCGTTTAAGTGAACTCTCTAGGCATTTTTTGAGGAACTGAGCAAAAACCTTTAAATCAATAAAGCGATTGCGTTTTGCATGTTTTAAGCGTTATTATGCAGTCATGGCTAATGTAACTGTACAATCCCGAGTGGAACCCGAGCTAAAAGAAAAAGCTCAACAGCTTTTTTCTGCTTTGGGTATGAGCACGGCAGATGCAATTCGTATATTTTTGCAACAGTCTGTAAATGAAGGAGGATTACCTTTTAGACCTCTTCTAAAGCAACCAAATTCAGAGACATTGGGTGCAATGGAAGAGCTGGAGAGCGGAGGAGGAAAGTGTTACTCGACTTCTAAAGAAATGTATGAGGATTTGGATATTTAATGTATTCAGTTCGTACCTCTGCTAAATTTAGGCAAGACGTCAAGCGGTGCAAAAAGCAACGGAAGAACATGGAACTGTTTAAGGCTATAAATGAAAGCCTGATTTTAGGAAAAAAGCTCCCTAAGAAAAATAAAGACCATGTGCTAGTTGGAAACTGGAAAGGCCATCAAGAATGTCACATAGGGCCAGATTGGCTCTTGATATACCTAATCTGCGAAAACAAAAAAGAAATTGAATATGTCCGTATGGGTAGTCATGCAGAATTATTCGGAAAATAGCAAAGAGGACTATTTATTACAACGCTCAGGTTGGTAGTGCTAAACTGCAAATGGTTCTTGAGCTGAAAATTGATTGAAAATCAACATATTACACAATCATTTTCGTCCACCGTTGTGCACTACCCATTTTTGCTATGAGCACATAACGGAACAGTTGTGATGGAAAAATTAAAAATGCACAGCCCTAACTTGGCAGAAGGAAATATCGCGAAGTTGGCGGCCCTATTTCCAGGCTGCATAACCGAATCAAGCGATGAAGATGGTAACCTGAAAAAGGCTATCGATTTTGATCTGCTGAGGCAGGAGCTTTCTGAATCCATCGTGGAAGGCCCACAGGAACGCTATCACCTCAACTGGCCAGGCAAACGGAAAGCCCTGCTCGCCGCTAATGCACCCATCGCAAAGACACTTCGCCCATGCCGTGAAGAAAGCGTGGATTTCGACACGACCGAAAACCTATTTATCGAAGGCGACAATCTGGACGCCCTGAAACTTCTGCAGGAAACCTATCTAGGCAAGGTCAAGATGATCTATATCGACCCGCCATATAACACGGGAAAGGATTTCATCTACTCCGATAAATTTTCCGAATCCACGGAAGAATATCTGATGGATTCCGGACAAAAAGATGAAGAAGGCAACCGCCTTGTGGCCAATACCGACTCTAATGGCCGCTTCCATTCCGACTGGCTGAGCATGATGTATTCGCGCCTCAAACTAGCCAGAAACCTTCTCAAAGATGATGGGGTGGTTTTTATTAGCATTGATGATGGAGAGCAGGCAAATCTCAAAAAAATGTGTGATGAAATCTTTGGAGAAGAGAACTTCGTTGCTAATATTGTCTGGCAAAAAAAATATGCAGCCACTAACGATGTAAAAGGTTTCTCAAACCTTCATGATCATATTATTGTTTATCAGAAGAGCTCTGCATTTAATCGATTATTGCTTCCAAGAACAGTTGAGCAGAATAAGCCATACAAAAATGACGATAGTGATGGCAAAGGCCTTTGGCGTTCTGATAATTTGCTTGTACGTTCATTTTCTGAGTCAGGGGTCTATCCGATAACCAATCCACATACAGGACAGGAATTTTATCCGCCAAAAGGGAGTTGTTGGCGTGCCAGTAAAGAAACCATGAAGGCTTGGCTGTCAGAAAACCGAATATTCTTTGGTAAAGACGGAAAAGGTGCTCCTCAACTCAAACGATATCTAAACGAAGTTCAGCAAGGAAGAGTCCCCAATACATGGTGGACATTTCAAGAAGTAGGGCATAATGATGCCGCAAATAAAGAGCTTAAAGCTTTATTTAATTCTAAGGCGCCTTTTGATACACCCAAGCCTACAGCGTTGATTAAGCAAATGTTGATGATGTCATCTAGCGGAGGTGACATCGTTCTAGATTTTTTTGCCGGTTCTTCCACTACTGCTCATGCCGTGATGCAGCTTAATGCTGAGGATGGTGGCAAACGGAAATTCATCATGGTGCAGCTACCTGAAGCCTGCGACGAAAAGAGCGAGGCCTTCAAGGCTGGCTATAAAACTATTGCTGAAATCAGCAAGGAACGCATCCGTCGAGCAGGTAAAAAAATCAAAGAGGAGAATGCCACGACTGCGCCTGATCTGGACATCGGCTTCCGCGTGCTCAAGGTTGACTCATCCAATATGGCCGATGTGTATTATACGCCGGATGCAATAGAACAGGATGAACTGAAACTATTCACTGACAACATCAAAGACAACCGAACTTTTGAAGACTTGCTATTCCAGGTCTTGCTCGATCTGGGTGTTGACCTGATGCTTCCCATTACCAAAGAAAGCATCGAAGGCCATGCGGTTTTCTTTGTCGATGGCAATGCCTTGGCTGCTTGTTTTGAAAAAGACGGAAAGATCAATGAGGATTTCTGCAAAGAGCTCGCTAGACGCCAGCCGCTGCGTGTTGTTTTTCGTGACTCCGGCTTTAAGGATGACAGCGTGAAAATTAACGTCGAGCAGATCTTCAAACTCATGAGCCCGCACACAGATGTGAAAACAATTTAAGGGAGGCCGCCAGTGAAGCTCAAGTTTAAGAAACAGGCCTACCAGACACGTGCCGTTGAAGCGGTGGTGGATTGTTTTAAAGGTCAACCAAATACAGCGGGAATCAGTTACCGCATCGACCCGGGAATGGCAAAAGCTGGCTCTCAGGGATACAGACAGCAAAGTCTGTTTGAAGAATCCGGATTCAAAAACAGCGACCTTGCACTGACCGAACAGCAGGTTTTGGAAAATATTCAGGAGGCCCAGCGTCTTCAGAATCTGCCGCAATCGGTAAGCCTTATCAAAACCAAGGTGTCATCATTGAATCTTGACGTGGAGATGGAGACCGGAACTGGAAAGACCTATTGCTATATAAAAACCATTTTCGAGATGAATAAACGCTTCGGCTGGAGCAAATTTATTATCGTGGTGCCCAGCATCGCTATTCGGGAAGGTGTTTATAAATCACTGGAAATTACAGCGGAGCATTTTCAGGAAACATACCACAAGAAAGCCAAATTTTTCATCTACAACTCCAAGCAGCTTCATAACCTTGAGAGTTTTTCTTCAGATAACGGAATTAACATCATGGTCATCAATATTCAAGCCTTTAATGCTCAGGGTAAGGATAACCGTCGTATCTATGAAGAACTTGATGATTTTCAGAGCCGTCGTCCTGTTGATGTGATCAAAGCTAACCGTCCCATCCTGATTTTAGATGAACCACAAAAAATGGAAGGCGACAAAACTCTTAGCTCCCTTAGGGAATTTGAGCCACTGTTTGTCCTTCGCTATTCGGCCACGCATAAAACCCAGCATAATAAAGTCCACAGGCTTGATGCGCTGGATGCCTACAACCAGAAACTGGTAAAAAAGATTGCCGTCCGCGGTATCTCCGTGAAAGGTCTCTCAGGCACCAATGCCTATCTCTATCTGGAATCCATAGAGGTATCGAAACAGGCACCGGTTGCCAGAATAGAAATTGAGGTCAAGCAGAACAGCGGAATCAAAAGAATGATCCGCAAGCTTAAGAAAGGCGACAATCTCTATAACCTTTCAGGCGAGCTGGGTCAATACAAGGGGTTTGTTATCGTTGATATAAATGCCATTACAGATACCGTTGAGTTTATAAACGGCCATCAACTACAGGCCGGAGAAGCAACCGGCGATGTGAATGAAATAGCCCTTCGAAGGATTCAGATACGGGAAGCCATTAAAGCACACTTTGAAAGGGAACAAGTTCTTTATCACCAGGGAATCAAAGTGCTAACCCTCTTTTTTATTGATGAAGTCGTCAAGTATCGGATCTATACCGATGACGGAGAAGAAGGCGGCGAATATGCCAAAATATTTGAAGAGGAATACAAAGATGCATTGCACGAGCTAAAGCAGGATATGCTCATACACGAGGACTACAAGAGGTATCTAGGTAGTATTCCTGTTGGCCGGACTCATAACGGTTATTTCTCAATAGACAAGAAAAGCAAGCGTATGATCGATCCTGTTATCGGCAAGAGATCAACCGAGGCGGATGATGTCGATGCCTATGACCTGATTCTAAAAGATAAAGAGCGGCTTCTCTCTTTAGATGAACCAACCCGCTTTATCTTTTCCCACTCTGCCCTACGTGAAGGTTGGGACAACCCAAATGTGTTTGTTATTTGTACCCTAAAGCATAGTGACAATACTATCTCACGTAGACAAGAAGTTGGTCGAGGCCTTCGTATCGCAGTCAACCAGCTTGGAGAACGGCAGGATGATCCGGCTACTGTTCATCAGACAAACGTTCTGACAGTTGTCGCTAGTGAGAGCTATGAGAAATTTGTTGCCGCTTTGCAGAAAGACATCAGCGAATCACTTTCTGAACGGCCACGCGTGGCAGATGTGAAATACTTCACGGGAAAGGTCTTGCAGACGACAGATGGCACCGTTGAAGTAACACAGGACATGGCTGAAGGTATTGAATTTTATCTAATTCGGAATGACTATGTTGATCGCAAGAAAAACATTTCCAAGAAGTATCATAATGCACTTAAAAATAAAGAGTTAGAAGATTTGCCTAAAGATTTACAACCCTTCAAAGAACAGGTTTTTCAATTAATTGATAGCGTCTATAGCGATGCCAAGCTGCCAGAGGTTGAGAATGATCGCGGAGCGAAGACAAATCCTTTAAATGCCAACTTTGAAAAAAAAGAGTTCAAAGAGCTCTGGAACCGGATCAACCGTAAAGCGGCTTACAGTGTACATTTTGACAGTGCCGAGTTGGTTAAAAATTGTATTCAGACGCTTAATATGAAGTTGCGGGTTACGCCCCTTCAATACTCTGTTCAGCGAGGTGAGCAGGCTGAAGATATTAGCTATGATCAAATGAAATCTTGCGAAAGTTTCAAGGTACAGGAAACCTCCACTAAACATAATGCCCACTCGATTCACTCTGCAGTAAAATATGACCTTATCGGTAAAGTGGCTGAAAACGTGCAGCTGACTAGAAGAACCATTACTGAGATTCTATCAGGCATCGAAAAGCAAGTATTTGACCAGTTTAAAACCAACCCGGAACACTTTATCTCTGAAGCCACGCGTCTGATTCAGGAACAAAAAGCAACTGTCATAATCAAGCGCCTGAGCTACGATGCGGTAACCGAAACACATGACATTGATATTTTCACCAACGGGCAAAGTAAACAAGACTTTAGCAAGGCCGGAGAGCCGCTCAAACGCCATATATACGACTATGTCATTACCGACTCAAAAACAGAGCGAACCTTTGCTGAAGAACTAGATAAAAGTTCTGAGGTGATCGTGTACGCCAAATTGCCAAAAGGTTTCTCAATTCCCACTCCGGTTGGAAACTACAATCCCGACTGGGCCATTTCGCTCGAAGCAAACACCTTTAAACATGTTTATTTTGTCGCAGAAACTAAAGGCTCTATGTCCAGCATGGAATTCCGAGAAATTGAAAAGACAAAGATAAAATGTGCCCGCAAATTCTTTAATGAAATCAACAAAAAAATAAATCCCAAAAAAGTGAAGTACGACGTTGTAAACAACTTCGGCAAGCTCATGGAGATTGTAACATGCTGCTTTTAATAGGGTAGCAATCGTTTTGGTTGGTTCATAAAAACGGTCGTTTTAGTGAACTCATATTTTCCTTATCATCCCTAATCAGCTAATCGTTGGATCTAGGCCAACAATAACTGGAATGCATTTTTTAAGGCGTTGTGCCAATACACCCAGGTTTCAATTAGTTAAGTTTCGACAATCACTGCATTTTACTCACTACCCTTACCAACAACTGAAGAAAACAATGAAGGAAAAACTATTTGAAACAGCAATTCCTGCCTTGTTAAGAAAGACAGGACCCACCTTATCCAATTCATTGGGTAATCTATTGGCAATTAGGCTTATCCGCAGCGTTCTATTCTGGTTAGGGCTTGCAGTTTTTGCCTTTATCGCCACGGCAAGCCATGTGGCGGCGGAGTCGGAGTACGGCTTCATCAGCCTTGGCGATCTTAGCGGGGGCAGCTTTGAGAGCAGTGCCAACAGCGTGTCAGCAAATGGGCTGGTCATTGTTGGTTATGGCACTTCCAGCAATGGCAAACAAGCCTTTCGCTGGACTTCAGGCAGTGGAATGGTTAGCTTGGGTGATCTTGCCGGAGGCAATTTTGAGAGCAGTGCCAATGGCGTGTCAGCAAATGGTTCTGTTATTGTTGGTTACGGCACCTCAGGCAATGGTCGAGAAGCCTTTCGCTGGACTTCAGGCAGCGGACTGGTTAACTTAGGCGATCTTGTTGGAGGAAGCTTTGAGAGCAGTGCCAATGGCGTGTCAGCAGATGGTTCTGTTATTGTCGGTTACGGCACATCAAGCAATGGTCGGGAAGCCTTTGGGTGGACCCCAAGTGGTAAGATGGTTGGCCTCGGTGATTTTCCCGGAGGCAGCTTTAACAGCGTTGCAAATTCCGCATCGGCAGATGGTTCAATTGTAGTTGGCTATGGCGCATCAAGTAGCGGCAGGGAAGCTCTTCGAGGAACTTTGAGTGGTATTACTAGACTTGGCGACCTTGCTGGAGGCAGCTTTAACAGTGTTGCAAATTCCGCATCGGCAGATGGTTCAGTTGTAGTTGGTTATGGCACTTCAAGCAATGGTCGGGAGGCCTTTCGTTGGACACCAAGCAGCCGGATGGTTGGCCTCGGGGATCTCCCCGGAGGCAGCTTTAGCAGTGTTGCAAATGCCGTATCGGCAGATGGTTCTGTCGTAGTTGGCTCCGGCTCCTCGAGCAATGGCAGGGAAGCCTTTATTTGGACACAAGCCAATGGCATGGAGAACCTGAAGGATAAGCTGGCGGCTCGTGAGGTCAACATGACAGGGTGGATTCTCAGTGAAGCAACTGGAGTTTCATCGGATGGGAACACGATTGTTGGCTACGGAACTAACCCTAACGGTGATCGCGAAGCCTGGGCTGTCTTTGCCTCACCTAAAATCATTACACATCCACAGAACCAGGCTGTAAAAGAGGGGGAAGCCGTGCGTTTTAGCGTGGCGGCAGTGGGTTCTGCACCGCTCTCATACCAATGGCAAAAGGACGGGATCAACATTCCCGGCGCAACGAAAGCAAGCTACACTATTGTAAATACTCAAAGCGGCGATGCTGGAGCGTACCGCGTTATCATAAGCAACGCAGCGGGTACTACTGTGAGCAATGCAGCAACCTTACGGGTAATTACAATGATCTTTACCCCACTAGGCGATCTTCCCGGGGGCGGTTTTGAAAGTTATGCATACGACATATCGACAGATGGCTCAGTCGTCGTGGGATACAGTAAATCAAGCAATGGCCAGGAAGCCTTTCGGTGGACGCAAGCTGATGGGATGGGTGGCCTAGGCGATCTTCCCGGGGGCAGTTTTTTAAGTATCGCAAGAGGCGTTTCTACGTATGGATCACTAATTGTTGGGCAAGGGAATTCCATCAATGGCAGGGAAGCGTTTCGCAGGCCTTACCCAGGAAGCATGGCCGGCCTAGGCGACCTTCCTGGCGGCGACTTCGACAGTCAAGCATATGGTGTATCTATGCATGGCTCAATCATTGTTGGGCAAGGGAATACAATTAACGGAGCAGAAGCTTTGCGTTGGACCTCAGACGACCGCATGTTTCGGCTTGGGGACCTAGATGGAGGCAGCGTCAGAAGTGCTGCAAGAGATGTTTCATCAGATGGCTCAGTCATCGTGGGATGGAGCAGTTCCAGCAGTGGCATTGAGGCCTTTCGTTGGACCCCATATGGCGGTATGGTTGGCATAGGAGATCTTCCTGGAGGCTTGTTCTCTAGCGAGGCATCGAGTGTGTCGGCAGATGGCTCCGTCATCGTGGGATCGAGTAGATCAAGTAATGGCAGTGAAGCCTTTCGTTGGACAAAGGATGACAGCAGGATGGTTGGCCTCGGTGACTTTCCAGGAGGCATTTTTTCAAGCTATGCGAAAGGTGTGTCAGAATATGGCTCGGTTGTTGTTGGCTACGGTACCTCAAGCAATGGCGCTGAAGCTTTTATCTGGACACAGGATAACGGCATGAAAAGCATCAAGGACAAACTAGTTGCTAGTGGCGTTAACATGAGCGGCTGGCATTTGATCGAGGCTACAGGAGTTTCTGGAGATGGCACAAAAATTGTCGGTTATGGTACTAACCCCAGTGGCCAAGTAGAGGCTTGGCTGGTATCTATAATTCCAAGTCCCTTTCCTGCCGTCTTTGCGCATCCGCAAAGCCAAACCGTCAGTGTTGGCGCATCGGTAACTTTCCAAGTTGTTACTACAGGCGCAGAACCGTTGAGCTATCAATGGCAAAGGAAGGCAGTTGGAGATGGTGAAGATTTTTTCAGCATTCCAGGCGCAATAAGCACAAGCTACACTGTTGTAAATGCGCAAGTTGAAGACGCAGGAGGGTATCGCGTCATCGTGAGCAACGCTCTTGGGAGCACAACAAGCAATGCAGCAACCCTAAGGGTGCGCGCTCTAGCAATAATGACTTTTACTCCACTAGGTAAGCTTTCTGGAGGAGACTCTTACAGCCGTCCAACAGGTATATCATGGGATGGCTTGGCCGTTATTGGTTATAGCTCATCAAACAATGGCATAGAAGCTTTTCGGCGGACACAAGCTGCTGGCATGGTTGGCCTTGGGGACCTGCCTGGAGGCATTTTCTCAAGCCATGCCTATGGCACATCAGCAAATGGCTATGTTGTTGTCGGAAGCAGCAAATCAAACAACGGCACAGAAGCTTTTCGATTGATGCAGCTTGGCAGCATGGTTGGCCTTGGGGACCTTCCCGGAGGCGCTTTCTATAGCGAGGCGTCTGGCACATCAGCAAATGGTTCCATTGTTGTCGGAGTCAGCTCATCAAGCAATGGCACAGAAGCTTTTCGGTGGACACAGCAGGATAACAGGATGGTTGGCCTTGGGGACCTTCCCGGAGGTATTTTCTCTAGCGCGGCGTCTGGCACATCAGCAAATGGTTCGGTTGTTGTTGGTTACGGCACCTCAAGCAATGGCACAGAAGCTTTTCGGTGGACACAGCAGGATAACAGGATGGTTGGCCTTGGGGACCTTCCCGGAGGTATTTTCTCTAGCCACGCCAATGATCTATCGGCAGATGGCTCGGTCGTCATTGGTTCGGGAACCTCAAGCAGTGGCACGGAAGCCTTTCTGTGGACACAGGATGAAAACAAGATGGTTGGCCTTGGTGATCTTCCCGGAGGTATTTTCTCTAGCCACGCCAATGATCTATCAGCAGATGGCTCGGTCGTCGTTGGTTCTGGCAACACAAATAATAGCCAGGACATCTTTAAAAACTATGAAGCCTTTATCTGGACACAGGCTGGAGGAATGGAAAGCATTCAGGATAAACTTGTCGCTCGTGGGGTTGACATAACTGGCTGGCATTTGAGAGAGGCTACAGGAGTTTCTGGTGACGGAACGAGAATCGTCGGTTACGGGAGCAACCCCAGTGGGGGGGTAGAAGGTTGGTTGGTTACAATTTTGCCCTTGCCTACACCTCCTGCCATAGCCATACACCCGCAAAGCCAAACCGTCAGCGCTGGCGCATCGCTAGCTCTCGGAGTCGTGGCTACTGGCACGGAACCGTTCAGCTATCAATGGCAAAAGAAAGCCGTGGGAGATAATAAAGTTTTTGCCAATATTCTCGGCGCAACGAGCCCAGACTACACCATAGTAAATGCCCAAGCCATAAATGCAGGGGAGTACCGTGTTATCGTAAGCAACGCAGCCGGCAACATAACGAGCAATGCAGCGACCTTAAGAGTGGATGTTCCACTAAAAATGACTTTTACCCCCTTGGGAGACTTGCTTGGGGGCAACTTTGACAGCCGTGCCTATGGTATATCACTAGATGGCTTGGTTATCGTAGGGGCCAGCATATCAAGCAATGGTTGGGAAGCCTTTCGATGGGTGCAGGCTAACGGTATGGTTGGTCTAGGAGACCTTCCCGGAGACATTTTCTATAGTGCAGCGTTTGGCGTGTCAGCAGACGGCTCTGTTGTCGTGGGATATAGTAAATCAAGTAATGGTTGGGAAGCATTTACTTGGCCATCCAACAATGGTATGGTGGGGCTTGGCGACCTCGATGGGGGCAACTTTGACAGTCGTGCCTATGGCGTGTCAGCGGATGGCTCGGTTGCTGTAGGATACAGCGCATCAAGCAATGGCGGAGAAGCCTTTCGTTGGACACGGGATGCCAGGAGGATGGCTGGCCTAGGCGACCTAGATGGCGGTGGATTTGACAGTAGTGCCTATGGCGTGTCAGCAGATGGTTCTGTTATCGTTGGTTCCGGCAAATTACCTGATCACATAGAGGCCTTCCGCTTGATCTCCAACAATGATAATGATGATATGACTAGGCTCGGTGTTTTAGAAGGCTTTCACAATAGCTTGGCGAAAAGTGTGTCAGCAGATGGTTCTGCCATCGTTGGTTCCAGCTACTCCGACAATGAGAGCGAAGCCTTTCGATGGACACAGACTGGTCACATAGTTGGCCTTGGGGACCTTCCTGGAGGTATTTTCTCAAGCCATGCCTATGGCGCATCGGCAAATGGCTCGGTCGTCGTTGGAAGTGGAACCTCAAACAATGGCCGGGAAGCCTTTTTTTGGACGCAAGTCGGCGGCATAGCCAGCATTCAGGATAAACTTGTCACTAGTGGAATTGATATGACCGGTTGGCACTTGACAGATGCTACAGGCGTTTCTGGCGACGGCACAAAAATTGTCGGGCACGGAACTAACCCCAGTGGCCACACAGAAGCTTGGCTGGTATCTCTAACTCGTGTCATTCAATTTCCAGTTCCTGTCCCTGTGCCTTTTATACCCCTACATCCAAAAAGCCAAGTGATCAACGCCGGTGCATCGGCGACCTTTGGGGTGCTTGCCGTAGGAGGCGCGGAATCGTTGAGCTATCAATGGCAAAGGAAAGCCCCTGGAGAAGAAGATTTTTCTAATATTTTCGGGGCCACCAACGCAACTTATACGATTTCGAATGTACAAAGCACAGATGCAGGAGAGTACCGCGTCATCGTGATGAACCCATCTGGCAGCACTACAAGCAACGCGGCAACTTTGGCATTAGACACGCACCCATTCTATACAGCGTGGAAAAAAGAACAATTTAGAGAGCAGTCTGAGCATGAAGAAATTTCCGGTCCTGAAGCAGATCCAGATGGAGATGGACGGGCAAACCTGCACGAGTACGCTTTTGCCACCAATCCACTCAGCACCACTCATGGCAAGGAACCTATTTCAATTGCTCTTGAGCCAATGGGCGGAGAAAACCATATTATTCTAAAATTTTTACATCGCAAAACAGACGATACGCTTGAGTATGAAGTCCAACAATCGAGTGATTTAGATACTTGGGCCAAGGTCACTCCGCTGATTCAGGAATCTGAAAATGTCGACTCAGACTTTGACCTCCGTACACTCCATGTGCAACAAAGCCTTGAAAAAACGTTCCTGCGCCTCATAGTTCGACAAAACTAACATGGACCTGCGGGCGCATTTGAGCAGAAACCTACGGTTTTGAATTGGGATGGCTGCTTGTAGGGTATATTGGCACAACGCCCCGAAAAGGTACATTTCAGATTTTTAGAGAGAGATTATCGGGGTGAGTGAGTGGTATGACGGATTTGGTTGACAATTCTAGACACAGTGGTTTCACTGATAGTGGGTATAGGTATGTAAAGGGGTCAAAAGTCTCATGGGATTTTTTGAATTGAGTTTATTATCAAGGATTTATTTCGAAAAATTACCTCCCAAATTTAGTTGCTTGTCACATTGACATTTTTGGGAGG
>Ga0224506_10002638_pt1 | contig 12126 bp, 11 predicted proteins | sample SF_Jan12_sed_USG_2_FD_169108 | JGI IMG/M metagenome (GOLD analysis project Ga0224506, IMG submission 169108) | Sediment microbial communities from San Francisco Bay, California, United States - SF_Jan12_sed_USGS_8_1 | ecosystem: Environmental > Aquatic > Marine > Sediment | place: USA...
TGAAAAAGCCCTCGCTACCACGACCGGTTGCACCAGCAGGAATGTAGTCTACCGCATAGATATTGCCATTCCTCTCAGCGTAAGCCCTATCCAAAAATAGACTCGTATCGTTACTGGAGAGCAGACTCAGCGGTAGCTTGATACGTAAAACATTCACCCCACCTACCACGACCTTGTCCCAACTGCCGAGATCCGCATAGAGCTGATTATAGGTATTGGTATAGGTACCGTCATCTGCATAGAATTGAACATCCCCCTGAGTAGCACCTACATTACCCAGCAGCTCATAACCATAATTGCCCCCAGGATGATAGTGGGTGCCAAGGTTGGTATTTGAGCTCCCTGTGATGGCCGTCACCAACAAATCGTCTAGGGTGGAACTGTTATAAACAGGTATGTCAGCGCTATACATGGAATACATATCCGTCTGCTGATTCGTGCCTAGGCTATAAAAAGCACTACCGGCAGAAAATGTATCTGTCGTCGTAACATTGGTGCCACCAAAGCCTTCAGCTATGATCCCTTTACCACTCAGGTCTCGAGTGCTGACAGAGAAATCCTGTGAGGCCAATACATTGTTTGCACCATCAAGCATCTGGACACTTAACAACCCATCCGTCAATGTACTACCCCGGACTGTGGGCGTGACCCAACCCTGTGTTGCATGAATCACCAGGGGAAAAGTGGCGGGCGGGGTGGTTGAAGTATAGGTAGTAGTCGGCTCATCCCACAAATATTCAGTCACAACAAAGCCCCCGTTACGAAAATCAAACAGGTGATATCCATTGCTCCTGGGCTGATACATCAGCTCCATATCCGTGGTGGTTGCTACAGCGATGGGTGCTGCATTTTCGATGGCTGCAATATCTTCTGCTATGGTGGTAGTAGTCACGACCACCGCAGCCGCAGTGTTGTTAATAAGGTTCTGGTCAATCGGAACGCCGCTGTCGACAACCGTTGTAATCACACTCAGATCCTGTACGACCTGGGTCATAACGATCTCGAGCACCGCATCCAGAGAAGAGCCCGTGGTTGAACCTGTTGAGGCTGTTTCTATCACCGCGATATTATTGGCCACGGCCTGGGCAACTATTCTGGCTACATTATGCAAACGCGTATACTCCGCGGCATCCGCATTGGATGTATTGGCCTTTTCGGCCACATAGTCCGTATAGAGGCTCACCGTATCCGTGCTGCCATAACCCAGCTTCTGCTTTACTGCAGCCTCGGCGCCATCGCTGCCTAAAGCTGGGTTCTTCTCCAGCTCGGCATTCACCATCGTCGTCAGAGGAGACACCACCTGATGTTTGCCCGCCGGTGTCGCCATGACATAGGGTTTTGCGATGGGCGTAGTAGCGTTGTCCTCATCAATGGCCCCCACAACAATCTCGGCAATAATGGGATAGGCGGCGGCATCCGCAGCGGTCATCTCTGGAAGCACATACTCACCACCGGCGATGGTGGTCCCTGATGGTTCGTCCGCATCGCATTTTTTGTTGTCGTTTTTATCCAGACAGACCGTAGCACCCGAGATGTAGCCATCGGAGACAATTCCGGTAAGGGTAACGTTAGTACTTATGCCGCCGCCGTCACCGCCACCGCCACCGCCACAACCAGCCAGGCTGAATAGCGCAGTAGTTATAAAGAGTATTTGTTTCATGTTTTTTCTCCCGCGTATGTCAATCGAACCATCATATCAACGAATCCGCCTCTGTGTCTGTCCGCCGTCGCCGACATATAGTGTCAGCATTTTCCTACACTCCAGCTCTCCCTGCGCAAGTGCAGACAGTGTTTATTATCGTCGTCTGTGTACCGTTGTACATCCCTCAAACAGGGGGGGGCTTTGGTACCTCTTCCCTCCAGCTAAATAAGATCTCGCTACTATTCTTTTTTTTATCGGCAGTCGCATCATCCCTGCGTGTTCGAAAGAAGAAGGACCCTGGTGCCAAACGGATTAGGCGCTTTATTTAGCTACCAGCTCTATAATTGAGCATTTCCATCGTTTGGGGTTTTTCATGTCACACCAAAATCCTTCTACCACAGAGATCGCTGCACTTTTGGCTCGCATCCACACCATCGCCGTAGTCGGTCTTTCGCCCAAGGCCAACCGCCCCAGCTATCAGGTATCGCAGGCGATGCAAGGTTTCGGTTATCGGATCATCCCGGTACGCCCTGCCACCGCTGAGGTACTTGGCGAATGCTGTTACCCCTCTCTGTATGACATCCCTGATCCGCAACAGATCGACCTTGTGGATGTTTTTCGCGCCCCGCAACATGTGGACGAGGTAGTTGATGCCTGTATCGCCCTCAAACTACCAGCCATTTGGTTACAGGATGGGGTCATCAATGAGTCTGCAGCGCTAAGAGCGATTAAGGCAGGGATCACCGTAGTGATGGATCGCTGTGTCTATCGCGACTATCACACACTCGGGATTAGCCGATAACATCCCCTCCGTGTGTCCCTTCTGATACACTTTCCACATGCAATTAAAATTCTCCAAAATGCACGGTCTGGGTAACGACTTTGTGGTGTTCGATGCCATTAACCAGGTGGTCGAACTGAGTAGCGAGCAGATCCGTTTTCTCGCCGATCGCCACTTTGGCATTGGCTGTGATCAGCTGTTGCTGGTGGAAAGACCGACCGGGCCGGGTGTCGATTTCCGCTACCGCATATTCAATGCCGATGGCGGCGAGGTGGAACAGTGTGGCAATGGTGCCCGCTGTTTTGCCCGTTTCGTCATCGATCAGGGTCTGAGCGATAAGCGTGAGATCCCGGTAGAGACCAAAACCGGTGATATCGTACTGCATATTCAGGACAACGGTGAGATCACCGTCGACATGGGTGTGCCGCGCTTTGAGCCCGAGGAGATCCCTTTTGAGGCCGAGTTCCGTGCCAGCCACTATCAATTGGAGGTGGATCACCATACCTGGCTTGTGGGTGCCGTCTCCATGGGTAATCCCCATGCGGTATTGCATGTCACCAATGTCGACACCGCCCCGGTGGAAGAGCTGGGGCCGGAGATCGAGTCCCACCTGCGTTTCCCCAATCGCGTCAATGTGGGTTTCATGGAGGTGCTTGACCGTGGCCACATCCGCCTGCGCGTATTTGAGCGTGGCGTCGGCGAGACCCTTGCCTGTGGCACCGGGGCCTGTGCCGCCGTCGCCACAGGTCGCCAACAGGGACTGTTGGATGATACAGTACAGGTAGACCTGCCCGGTGGCAGTTTGCACATTCAGTGGCAAGGTGGAGGTCACCCAGTGTTGATGACCGGCCCAGCCAGCACCGTTTTTGAAGGCGTAATCGAGCTATGAGTACAAAATCGAGTACCCATCCCATGGCCGTTGAGCTGGATGATAAACAGATCATCGAGTACCTGCGTCACCATCCGGACTTCTTTCTGCATCATCGGGATCTGCTGATGGAGCTGGAACTGCCCCATAACAGCGGTGATGCTATTTCACTGATCGAACGCCAGGTTCAATTACTGCGTACGCAACGCAATGAACTCACCCAGCGACTGGAAAATCTTACGGCAAATGCCCGTGAGAATGAGGCCCTAAGCGAAGACCTACACCAGTTCATGCTGGTACTGCTGGATGCGGATAATCTTGACGATGTTTTTGGTATCGTTGAGGATTATATGAAGTCTGAATTCGATGCCGATGCCATTGCGATACGACTGATCAGTGGTGGTCTAACGGACGAGCTGATTGATCATAAAATACGTGTGCTGGATAACAAGATATTCCCTGCATTCGAAAAGATGCTCATGGCAGGCAACCCCAGCTGTGACCCACTCAATCGCGAACAACTCTACTATCTGTTTGGGGAAGATGCGGCGGATATCGCCTCCAATGTTGTTATACCCCTCAGTGATGGAGAGATGATCTATGGCCTGCTGGCCATAGGCAGTAGCGATCCAGAGCGCTATCAAGCGGAAATGGGCACCATCTTCCTGCGTCGCTTCGGTGAGTTTCTGACGCATAATCTGATACAGTTTATGGTATCTGACTGACATGCAGGCCAGTGCCGAGAAGTGGCTAAACGACTTCCTCAGCTATCTGCAACATCAACGCCGTTTATCCCCTCGTACCATCTACAGCTACCAGCGTGACCTGCATCAGGTATCGCTATTTTGCCAACAACACGACATCGATCACTGGCCGCAACTGGATGCGCATAAACTGCGACAGTACGTCGCATCCCGTCATCACCAGGGGCTCTCTGGCCGCAGTATCCAGCGTGAGCTGTCGGCACTGCGCAGCTTCTATAACTATCTATTACAGGAACACCTGGTCAGCCTGAATCCGGCGCAGGGGATCTCTGCCCCCAAGAGCGCGAGAAAATTGCCCAAGACCCTGGATGTGGATCAGATTAGTCATTTGCTGAATCAACAACCGGAAGAGATATTGGAGATACGCGACCACGCAATGATGGAACTCTTTTACTCATCCGGTCTGCGTCTGTCTGAGTTAATCGGGCTTAATCTGCAGGATATGGATCTGTCTGAAGGCATCACCACGGTAACAGGTAAAGGCAACAAAACACGGATAGTCCCGGTGGGAAAATTTGCCCGCAAGGCCATCGAGCTCTGGCTGGCACAGCGCAAGCTGCTGATCAAAGAGGCTGAGACCGCCCTCTTTATTAGCCGTAATGGGACACGAATCAGCCAACGCAGTGTACAGACACGCCTGCAACGTTATGCGATCAAGTCGGGCCTACCTGAGCATCTGCACCCACATAAACTCCGGCACTCCTTTGCCAGCCATATCCTTGAGTCCAGTCAGGATCTACGTGCCGTACAAGAGTTATTGGGGCATGCGGACATCAGTACCACACAGATTTACACACATCTGGATTTCCAGCATTTGGCCAGCGTTTATGATCAGGCCCATCCGCGGGCAAAGAGGCGCAAGTAGCTCGTCAATCAGGCCTTAGGCTGCTCACTCGCAGGCTTTATACCTGTATCAGGTATTACCGCCCGAATCTCTCCGTTCACATCCATCATCATTACCCGGTTGCGACCTTGATGTTTTGCGGCATACAGCGCCTCGTCTGCGTGCTGCAACAAGGCCTCACCAATTTGCGGCACATCACCTGGCTGACTGGCCACACGGTGTACTTCTGATACACCGATAGAAACCGTAAGCGTCAATAGATGACCACTGTCCAGCGGTATCATCATGTCGGCAATCTCTTCACGTATACGCTCCGCTACACGCACTGCCGCAGGCAGCTCACTGCCGTTAAGCAGGATGGCAAACTCCTCACCGCCAAAACGCGCGAGAACATCCTGAAAACGTACATAACCGCGTAACTTTTTCGACAGCTCGATGAGTGCCAGATCACCCACCGCATGGCCATATTGGTCATTCACCGATTTAAAATAGTCCGCATCGATGAACAGTGCAGACAAGGGTGTATCGTGACGCAGTGCGCGCATGATCTCTTCATCCAATCGCTGATTGAAGAAACGGCGGTTATTAAGACCGGTTAATGCATCGGTCAGACCAATGCGTTTCAGGCGCTCCTGGTTAAGGATATTTTCCAAACTGATGGAGACGATAGAGGCGAGACGATCCAGCAGATCACTGCCGTGTTCCTGACTAAAACGACTCTCTTCGCTACTGGCCAGATTCAGACTGCCCATAAGCTGACTACGGCGCTCCAGTGGCAGCATGGCAATACATTTCAAGGTCTCTTGCTGGGGAGGAAACCAGGGCTGGTGGCATTCGGAGATAAACTTGCCCATCTCGATAGCCGGGTGCTGGCCGTAATACTCGTAAAGGGCGTGGGCATCGTGCAGAAGCTTTAATCCTGGATGCGAAAAACCACCTACTGCATCCAATAAGCGTTGAAACTCATACTCGGGATCGATGATCACCAGGCTGACACTGTCGAGATTGAATTCGGCGCGATAATCATCCAGCAAGGCCTGTAGCAGACCCAGCAAGTCATCCATCTCCAGCAGGCGCAATTCCTGTGCCTGTAGACGGCGCATCTTCTCTTCATTGCTGCGGGCCTGGCGTAAAAGCGTATCCAGTTGCTCTTTCACTCGCCGGTTTTCCTCGCGCAGCTCCTCCTCTGCCATGCCTACTCCCTGAATGATCTGTGCCTATGGATTTGAGACTCTCTCATTTAGCGCCTTTTTTAAACGCGAAAACTCATCCCGGTTCACATATTGGATAACCTCTTTACCGCGATCATCGAGGATAATCTCCATACCGCGGGCAGGATAAAGCAGGTGAGTCTGTCCGCTGGCAGATCTGATGATCTCTTCCGGCTTACCGAAGCGGGATTCGATAATACCCATGTCCAAATCGATATATGGGATATAGGTAACGCTGACAATGGGTAAGGTCAGTAATTTCAGCCGGTCATCCCGATTCGGAGTATATTTTATTGAGCCCGAGTCCATGGCTTTACGCTTTACCGCGCGTTTTGCCATCAATTCCAATTCGGCCTTATCCAAATCCAGGGTCAGAATAACACGACCACTCAGGCCGCCGCTTGTAAGCTCAGAAAAGAAACTCTCGGCAGACATACGGCCACCATCATCAGCAAATAAGGCAATCTCGCCGCGACGCGCGAACACCTCACTGGCATCCGCCGGTGTATTACGCCCGATCTCCAGCCCCATCACTCGGCTATGACCGTTACTGCTGAATTCCACATCCCAGGGCATCATCTGCGCTTTGGAAGCTTGCTGAGGTTTTTCCTGATTGGGCCAAAGCATAAATACCAACAGGCACGTTACGATCAGTGAAATTATCCACGTTCGACTCATGTCTCTTTATCCGCTGTAACTTGTAAATAGAAGGTTACAGGTCCGTCATTCACCAGACCCACTTGCATATCTGCACCAAATTTCCCACTTTCTACCACCGCATGACATTCACGAGCCTGTTCAAGCAAGTAGGTAAAAATACGATGACCATGCTCGGGCTCTGCCGCTGTTGAAAAACCGGGCCGGTTCCCCTTACTGGTATCGGCCGCCAGGGTAAACTGGGGGACCAACAGTAAACCACCCTGTATGTCAGATAAACTCAGGTTCATTTTACCATCATCGTCGGCAAATACACGGTAGTTTAGTATGCGCTGCAGCAAACGATCGGCCTGTGCCGAACTATCGCCCTTCTCTACCCCTATCAATACCAACAGTCCCGGGCCAATCTCTGCGACACACTGCCCATCAATGTCTACACTGGCTTGGCTCACACGTTGAAGCAGACCAATCACTTCTCTACTCTCCAAACTTTAAGATACATCTTTCAGTTCTACTGGTGCGTCCTTCGGCAAACAGACACATATACGACTGCCTTTTCCAGGCTCACTATCTACTTCTATCGTTCCGCCCAACAGATGAACGTACCTTTGACTGATGGCCATACCCAGGCCCATACCCCCATATTTTCGGGTAGAAGATTCATCTGCTTGCCTGAATGCATCAAAGAGTATGCTACGTTGTTCTTCATCCATACCGATGCCCGTATCTTCTACCACAAAACATATATGCTGTAGCGTGTTACGTGATTGTTGTTCAACTTGGATTTTGATCCTGCCGTTCTTGGTGAACTTTGCAGAATTACTTATTATATTTATAATTATTTTTTCAAGCAGAAAAACATCAGTGTCAAGTTTCTGTACATCCGTTTCTATGCGGACTTCCAGCGCATTATTGTTAACCGCAGAATGCTCATTCAATACGGGGGTGATATTATTAATCATGTTTGCAACATTTACACATGCATAACTTATATCAACTTTGCCAGCATCTAGCCTGGAAAGGTTTAGCACGTCATCGATCAACTTGAGCAAATGCTTTCCCGACACACGAATCTTTTCAGCATCATCGGCAATTCGGTCTACACCACTTTCAGCTGCCTCATCCTCTATGATCTCGCTATAACCTATTACGGCATTCAGAGGCGTGCGCAGTTCATGGCTCATGTTTGCCAGAAAGCGACTCTTTGCATGACTCGATTCTTCTGCACGTTCATATTCCTGCCGAAGGTCTTGCACCAGCTCTTCATTTCGGCGTGAAAACACAATCGATTTCAATACGCTTTCATAATGTCTATATGAAAGCATAAGCATGGCAATGATATAGATCACCAATAAACCGATGGTACTGCCTGCAAATAATTTGGCATCTGTGAACAAGATTTGATTAATAACAATCGGCAACATCATGGGTAGCATATAGGAGATATAGATTCGATAGATCATTCCTGTAGTAGCAATAGCGCCAGCAGCCATGCTGCATATCACATAATAAGAAAAAAGCTGAGTGTCTATGTCGCCAGACTGTGACAGAAGAAAAGGCAGATAACCCCAGGAGAGCCCGTGAATAACGGCCTCGAATTGATACGCCACGACAAATTTATCAACATTATCGGCAGTAATAGCGGAGCGATTAACTGATATTATCCAGACGGCCAAATATACGTTAATGGCAAGTACAACCGCGACCCACGCGTACAACGTAGTGGCGGGGACTTGCCCATAAACAAAATAAAAAACGTATCCAACAACGACTATCGTTGCAACCAGCGCACCTACCGCCTGCTCCTTTAGACGTTCGGTTTGTTCGATCAAATACACAGAATCGTTATGCACGATATGTTAACATCTCATCGACATTATATTCCGTTATCTAAAGAAACTTTTCCATTCTGCGCTTTAAATCATCCATATTATACGGCTTTAGCACATAGTCATTGGCACCAAGATCTATGCACTTCTTAACATCATCCATTTCATTCACAGACGTCAACATAATCACGGGGATATCCTTGCAATTATGCAGATTACGCATATTGGTTAGTGTTTCAAAGCCGTCCATATCCGGCATCATAATATCTAAAAGGACAATATTGTATGCTTCAGCCGACATCATGCTTAGGGCTTTGACTCCGTCTTCTGCGGTAGAAACCTCATAACCTTCTCGCTGCAATCTCCTCGACAGAACATCACGATTCATTTCATTATCGTCTACAATCAATACTGTGGTGGTCATATATAGCTCCTATATCCCTTATTCTTAAATTACTTTTAATCTTGCCTTAATATCCGCAACCAATCGCATGGGGCTAATTACACTTTTACTTATAAGCTCTGCCGCAACAGATTCCAGCTCTTGTTTTACGTCATCCGTGAGCTCTTCAGAGCTAAGGACAATGACAGGGATATCACAAAACTCTTTCCTGCCTCGAAGGATTCTTAAAAACTCGAAGCCATTCATGCCTGGCATGATTAAATCCAACACAATCATAGACGGCCTGTTTTTCTCCAAATGTTCTAAGGCCTTCTGCCCAGCATCAGTATGCCAGACCTCATATTTCGCATCTTCCAGCAATGCGATCATCAAGTTAGCCATATCGGCATCATCCTCGATAATCATGATCTGTTTATTTTGACTCTGCACCAGGCTTCGTTTCACCACATCAACCAGACTTTTCCTGATTACCGGTTTAACCAGATATTCCGCAGCACCCAATGCATATCCCAGCCCTTGATTATCAACCATACTCATCATCACTACCGGAATTTCTGCAAGATTTGCGTCAGATTTGAGTTGATTTAAAACGGCCCAACCATCTTTTCCCGGCATCATCACATCAAGAGTTATCAAATCTGGCTTATATCTAATTGCCTTATTATATGCTTCAGCACCGTTTTTAGCTGCAATGACATTAATACCCTCTGCAACCAGGTAGCGTGTGATTAATTCACGTGTTGGTTCATCATCATCCACCACCAACACAGTGATCGAACCGTCGTGAATATCCGCACCGCCCACATCCGCAGATTTCTCAACTGCCAAATCATATGAATATTCTTCATATTTAATTGGTATCGACACTGTAAATTCCGTACCTACATCCAACTCACTTTTCACCTCGATTGTACCATTGAGCAATTCAACAAAATGTCGGGTGATTGCCATGCCTAAGCCAGTACCACCATACTGACGAGTCGTTGAGGCGTCTGCTTGCATAAAGGCGTTATATAATTTCCCTAACTGTTCTTCGTTCATTCCTATGCCATTATCTGACACCCGCAATTCTAGGTATACAACTCCTTCTTTGTTTAGCACATTAGCATCGAGTCTTACCGTCCCATCCTTGGTAAATTTTGCTGCGTTGCTCACCAAGTTATATAGAATCTGCCTTACCTTGATCTGATCGCTTTCAATCAGGCCAATACTATTATCAACATGTTCAAACGCATTATTATTTTTATTTAGCATCGGCTGTGAGGTTATGACAACATCTTGCAACAATTCAGCAAGACTAAAGGCTTCGATATAAACATCCATTTTTCCGGCTTCTATCTTAGACAGATCGAGGATATCGTTAATCAATGACAACAGATGTTTGCCCGCACGATTGATCTTATCGGCATCGCTGGCTATCTGCCCCTGCTTTAATTCTTCCGCCTCTTCCTCAATGATCTCTGAATATCCAATGACCGCGTTTAACGGCGTTCGTAATTCATGGCTCATATTTGCCAGAAACTGGCTCTTTAATTTACTAGACTCTAATGCTTCATCTCTGGCTTGTGCCAGATCACGATTGATTTTATTTATTTCTTTTTCAGATTTTTTCTGCTCACTGATGTCTCTAATTATGACAAGTTTGCCACTCTCTTTCTTACCATAAACAGAGGGGGCCTGAGTGATGGAATACACACTTTCATCATCCTTAACTTCTAACTCATAGTTGCTAAAAGCCATAGCGGTTGGATATGTGTAAAAATAGTTGGCAATTTTTTGTTGCGGCAATTCGTCAAATCCCAGCTTTAGCATCTCTCTTGCCGACACATTTGCATGCTGTATTTTGCCCATGCCATCCAAAATCAGAACGCCGTCATGCATGCGCGCGAACATATCTTCGGCGACATCCGCCAATTCAATATGTAAAAACCGATAGCGTGAAACGGCAATGGATGCAAACAAGGAATGTATTGCGATACCGACATCGTGTAGTGGCAGAACATCGGTACGTCCTAATACATCAGGAAAATATACGGTTGTCACATAGCTGATAGCGGCTCCAAATACGATGCCTATGGATAGCAGAACAGAAGCCGTCTTATCGCGCGCAAGAGATTTATCCCGCAAGCTTCTTACCAGCAAGTAGATCGCATACCACAACGGTATAACTACTAGTATATTTGTGAATACTGCATGTAATGGACCCGCTTCATGTAATACTCCCCAGAACACATCGCGATATCCAGCAATCACATGATCGGTGAACAGTGAAATCAATACAGCACATACATATGCCACCATTCCGAACTTAATAATATTGCTACTGCCTCGATCAAGATAGGCATGTATAAAATTCAAAAACAACAATCCCACAGGCAGCCAAAAGATCGATTGTACTTTCAGGATAGTTACATACCAGGTCTCATCGATACGTAGCCATAGCATCAAATCCCCGAATATCCAAAATGTCAGTGCCAGCGAGAAATAAATGTATGCATGCTTGAGTCGGCTACTGCGGGTTTTTGCTTGTATGTATGTGGTTACAACTATGGTGAAGAGGAAGGTAAAGAAAGGGATATATGCATAAATATTGGTGCTGTCCATAACCATCCGTGCTCAGGCTAGGCCGTGTGCTTCTCAATCTTTTCCAGCAATTGATTAAGCACGACAGGTTTTATCTCATAATCATCGCAGCCAGCCCCCAGAGCCTTCTCGTAGTCCTGTTTCAAGGCGTGTGCAGAGAGACCGATCACCGGAATCTTTGCTGTACTCACATCTGCCTTAAGTAGGCGCGTGGCCTCCCAGCCATCCATTACCGGCATACTCATATCCATTAGAATGATGTCTGGCATTTCACTATGCGCCTTATCAACGCCATCCTGCCCATTTACAGCCAGAATGACCTCATGTTCTTTACGCTGTAATCGCCGCGCCAACATATCACGATTATCTTCATTGTCCTCGACCAACAGTATTCTTGCCATGACCACAAAACCTTTTTCTTCTATAGAATATGTATCGTCATCCTAGAGATGATCTTTACCATGCTCCGACAGTTTATCGGCCATATCATCGCAGGCCTGTACCAGGGCAGACATGATGCCAGGCTCTGACGCCGCATGCCCGG
>Ga0224506_10002639_pt1 | contig 12124 bp, 10 predicted proteins | sample SF_Jan12_sed_USG_2_FD_169108 | JGI IMG/M metagenome (GOLD analysis project Ga0224506, IMG submission 169108) | Sediment microbial communities from San Francisco Bay, California, United States - SF_Jan12_sed_USGS_8_1 | ecosystem: Environmental > Aquatic > Marine > Sediment | place: USA...
TTTTATTAAAATTAATATTAGTTCCTTTTATATTACAAATACGGATTGCTTTTCTTTGTGATTTCAGAAAGTTTTGATTTTGCTGCTTTTGTAATAGATTTCAAATATGAGAGTTTTGTGAGAATCCATCCCCCAAAGCTACCAAAATGGCATAGAAGATATGCAATATAAAATTTCAACTGCAAATGATCATACAAGATTGCGATATGTATAGCCTCTTTCGATTGTGAGCTTTCGCCGATCTTTTGTAGATATCTTCCATAGTTATAGTATAATCTTCCCCTTTTTTTGTTGCCGTATTTAGCTAAAAAAGGATAGAGTTGTATCGCCATATTTAAAATGTGGAGTCCGTCTTTAAAAAATCCTTCCATATTGCTATAGTTGTTTTCGTGAATTCGCTTTTTAACAAAAGGCTTATTAAAATAAATGATTTTGAAATATCCGGATATTCGTAACCAAAACTCATAATCATCTGCGCCGCCGGTTATATTTTCATTTAGTAATCCGAGCCTATCAAAGCAATCTTTTCGAACTATCACACTAATACTTGGAATAAAATTTTGTAAAAATAGGCTTTTTAATACTTCTTCTTTAGATATTCTGTTTAAATTATTTGGTACATATTTACTTGGCCACTCTGGCCTAATTGTTTCATCCCCAATGAGGTGCATAATATCAGAAAAAACCAATCCTATCTCCTGATCCCTGTCTATATTAAATATTTCTATCTGCTCTTTGAGCTTTTCTGGTAGCCAAATATCATCTTGATCTAAAAAGGCAATATATTCACCTTTTGAAGCTTTTATTCCTGTATTACGCGCTGCTGGGATGCCCCTATTTTCTTTATGTGCAATATACTTAATTCTATTGTCATCAAAATATCTCTTTATAACCACCTTTGAGTTATCAGTTGAACCATCATCTACTATAATTAGCTCCCAATTATTATAAGTCTGATTTACAACGCTTTTGATCGCTTCACCTATAAATTTCTCACCGTTATAGCAAGGCATGATAACACAAACTTTTGGTTCCATTTAGAATCCCTATAAATTTTTAACTTAGTTTAGTTAGAAATAGGTTCTTAAAGAATTCTATTTCATATTTTCTTATTTCTCCTATTAAATATAAAACAACTATGTAAATGAAAATAGATATTATAAGTAGTATCAAATAAACTATATTTATTATATCTTGCATCAACAATTTCAATATCCATAGATAAATTGTTAATGTGGTTGAAGCTAATAATATATTAAATATAGATTTCCAAGGAAAAATCAATCTGATGTCCTTTTTTGTGGCAAAATAAATAATAATTAAATATATTAAGTAACTAATTAAAGTGGTAATTGCGGCACCAATATAGCCATATAGGGGAATAAAAATTAAGTTTAGCAGGATATTAGTGATGGCACAGACTATAATAGAGTAAAACATAACAATTGTTTTCTTTCTAATCTCTAAAGTTTTATGCGCGTAGAGAGAGAGATGCCATAAAGCGAAGGCAATTGCAATAACAGGGATTATTATATATCCTTCGTGATAGGATTTTCCCAAAAAAATAAATGCGATACTCTTACTTAAAAAGCTAATATATACAATGATTGGAATGGCCATTAGGAAAAAATATCTCGAAATTGATGTGATCAACTTTTGAATATATATTTTATTTTTACTTTTTTCCCAAACATTCAAAATAAGAGGATGAGCTGCTAATAAAATAGGCGAAAATATTAAACCTATTCCTCTGCCCAAAAGTGAGTAATTTGCAGAATAAATCCCTACTTGGGTGCTACCTTTAAAATGCTCTAAAATAAATCTATCAGATAAATTTAATATTTCTGATCCTGCAAACCATCCTAACATAGGAAAGCCAAATGAAGCGAATTTTTTCACAAATGATAAGCTAAAGCCTTTTTTAGCTTTTCTATAATAATTAATCAAATTTAATTCTTTAACCATTGGATAGAAAAGTATTGCACAACTTAAAATAGAGCCAACAATTAATCCTAATATATCCCTGGCAATAAAAAAAATGAATGCTAAAGAAAAGAATAATCGAGTAATTGAATTAATAATCTTATATTTGGAATAACCTGATGATCTTAAATCAGCTTGGAATAAGGTGCAAAGGTTTTCAAATAGAATTGAGAAAATGATAAATATAACGGTATACAAATAAAATCTTTTATATTTTATAAAGGCTGAATTTATTAGAGGATATAGAAAAATGAAAATCATTATTAAAATGCCTGAAATTAAAAATAAAATTATAATCAGATTTTTATTAAATTCTGCTTGTTCCTCCCTTTTTTTAAACTCTGCAAAGAATCTTAGAATCGAAGCCTGTATCCATTGAGAAAAGAGCGCTATAAAAATAGCTGCGGTTGCTATAACTAATGCGTAAATTCCATATGTTTCGGGATTAAAAATCCGAGTAAATATTGCCACATTGGCGATGGAAACGAAAGCGGGTATCATTAGAGAAGGAAAGTAATATAAGATATCTTTGCCCAATTTATTTATGAATTGTTTAAATATTTCTTTTTCTGTATAAAATGATTCACCATCTCTTTTATTATTTGCTTCTATATTTTTCTTTTTAATATCCATCATAGTCATTGAATAATATTGCCTAATAGCTTATTATTTTTTAACATTCACTTCATAAATATTAAATCTTGAACTTAACTTTACCTTAGTAATCATCAATTAATATGTTAAACATATTAATTTTTAAAGACTTATTAAGTTTTGTTGATTATCAAGCTGCAAGCTGATTACTTTAGATACTCTCTATGTGCTTTAGATTCATCTTTTATTTTAAGGTAGATGATTGCGCAATCACGAGATGGGCAGATAGGTTATCCGAGGCAAGGGAAACGAATCTCTGCCAGCTATCAATGTGTTGGTGATACATCTTGTTTGAATGGGTGATCCACTCGAAAGAGTCGAGGTTGCTGATATTTTTTTAGGGCGGTTACTTATTCTTTCTGCTCTTATCAATATTAGCCTTAATTTTAATAATTTGATTTATTGCTTGATTGGCAAGGTTCTCATATTTTTTATCTGCTGAGCTAATTCTTAAAACCTCCTGCCATTCATTGAGGGCTTTTTTCATAGCTCCAATTGATTGGTAAGCATGTGCTAACTGTATGTGCATATATGGATTATGGGGAGCGTATTCAACGGCTTTTTCAAAGGCTTGGCTGGATTTCATATTTTGCGAGAGTCTGGAGTAAGATAGCCCCTGGTAATAATATAAGGTTGAATTTGCAGGGTCGAGCAATAGGGCATTGTCAGCAGTTTGAATAGCTTTCTTGTACTCCCCTTTGTTATAATAGGCCTGGATGAGCAGGATATTAAACCGAGAAGAGTTCTTATCATCGGTTTTTATATCTTGATATGTATAGTTTATTTTTATAAGTTCATCCCACTCTTTAGATTTTTCCAATTGCTGGGCAAGGCTTATTAATATCTCTTCCTTTCTTTCTTTTGGGGCTGTTTCGTAGGATTTATAGAAGTATTCTTTTGAATAAAGTGGCAGATTTCTCTCCGCTAAAAACTGGGCATATTTCAAATAGCAATAGTAAGAATGGGGAATGATTTCTTTTATAAGCTTCACATCGTTTATCAATAGAAATGATTGGCTTATAATCTTTGGTAAGTAAATATCTATGAATTCCTGAGTCCTATGTTTCGAAGCTATATATAATACCTGCTTGAATTCATCAAGAGCTTTTTCTTTTCTTTGATTCCATAGATAAAGATTTCCTATTGCATAATGAAAATAAATGTTTTGCGGCTCAAGATTGACTGCTTGTTTAAGCAATACATCGATCTTGTTTGCGGACAGAAAATTTGACAAAAGCAGACCTAATTGTAGGTAATTATCGGCATTCATGGGATTGAGCTTTATAGATTGAAGATGCGCTGAGATGGGCATCAATCTGTATAATGGGGTATTGGAGGATATTGAGGGAGACTTAAATAACTTTGAATAATAGGGATGATGGATAAAGCTTGAGCGTTGGTTTACTTCTCTTAAGGCTGCTTCAGAATTTACAGAGGTAAGTTCAGTATTATGGGATTCAAAGAATAGTTTTGCTAACTCATCAAAATATTCCACATGGTTTGGATTTATATTTATGCTTTGGTATAAATGCTCTATTTGATTATCCAATGGCTTTTCATTTCTTTGTGTCTGCTTATACTTTTGAAAATAAAGGTTTGATATCAAATTTTTGAATGGATAAATGAGTAAGAGTCCCAGAATTAATAGAAGGGCAACAAATATCACATTGAGATAGAACCTATTTTTTAAAATAGCCCTCTTCTCCGATAAGGTTCTTTTCATTTCTAAATGTGAAGCTATGGAATGCTGAGTTTATAGTTGCTTTTTATCATCTCCGGCTTCGCCATAACCTCTGGCATAATTCCAGGCAAAGATTAAGCTGATTATTATAGAAAAAATGACTGCATTGGCCGGTATGTGGAGATTAAAATCGAAAAGGCTGTGAATGGCTATGGCCACCACCGATGTGACTAAACAGATGGTTACAGGGTCTTTCTTAACATATCTAAAGATTGCGCCGGAAAAAACGATGATCCCCCATAAAATTATCGAAAATCCCAGAGCACCGCATTCTGTTAATGTTTGAAGATAATCATTCTCCGCGAACAAAAAAGTCATTTGGTTAGTAAAAGATTTATATTTCGGGAATACATTTTCAAAAGTACCCAGTCCTGAACCGAATATGGGAAAGTCTTTGAAATAATATAAGCTATCTTTCCACACTTTTGGACGCAGCTCCTGGGCGAGTCTATCCGGTTCCGTGAGCGTGAATATCCGGTTCAAAGAATCCGATAATATTCCTATATAGCCAAGAAATAGCAGAAGGCTTATAACTATCAAAAATACCATGGGGAACCGATGTTTAGGATTTTTTGTAAACGACAACATCAGTAATAGGAAAACAAGGGAGCAGATCAAGCTGACCATACCGGCCCTTGAATTTGACATAAAAACTGTTCCCGCCATAACTATGGTCATAAAGCCTAACATAAGTTTTTTATTAAAATCCTTATTGAGAAATATCAGCCCGATTGCTAGGGGAATTACCATTTCCATATAGCCGGCGTAATGATTGTGATTTACATAGGGACCAAAAGGCCCGCCACCATACCTTAATTCTCTAAACCAATAGATCTTACCGTTCCAGGTCAGTTTCTGAATAATGGCAAACAGGGATAAGGAAAAAGCAAATATGACGATGTAAGCAAGCATTCTCCTGATTTTCTTAAAACTATTTATATTATTTATGATAAGGAAAAAGAGCAGAGCATAGGCAATTATTTTGTACAGCTCGTTTTTGGTTGTGTAAGGATTTAGAGATAGCGAGCGAGAGCCTATTTTCGCTTGTGGTGATAATTGCTCGTTGCTTATTTGATTTATTGCGTTCTGGCTTTCCATATATATCTCGTGAGTATGAGGAGAAACAGCCTTCAGAATAGGCTCAGGCAAAGGTATTAACTGCAAGAGAATAAATCCTATAAAGATAAGGATAGGCAGATTGAGGGGAGTTTTGAGGTAATCTAAGCTAAAAGTAGATGGGTTAGCATGTCTATTTTTGACTGAGCTCTTCATCCATATTTTTATGAGCCATATCAGGCTGAGAAAAATGACAGTGATTTCAATAATTGAGTAGGCCCAGGGCTCTACCGAGCCGAAGGCTAAAGGGCTGAAAAGTATCAGGGAAATTATCCCTCCTTCAATAATGTGATTACATATTTTAATTTTTATATCAGGCACAATTAGACCTCGCAGATTAAACCTTCGTGCTCTGAACTTTTTCAGACCCTATGGGATTTTTTCCCGCCTCAACCTTGAAGCTTAACGCTGAGAAGTCTTCGGATAAGAGGGTTTGAAATAAGGGATGAGATCAATCCTTTATGCCAGTCAAAATTAAGATTTTTCTTTATAATTGGCAAAAGTCCATCCATGCTCACAATGTTGAACAGCATATCAATCCTGGAGTCACTTAAAAGGGAATATATCTCCCTCAATTTAAGCCCTAACTGAATCTCTGGAGCAAGTTTTGCTCTCCACAATTGGTCGTATTCATGAAAGATCTCTTCGTCAAAGCGGTTCTGCTGAAAGGCCTTATTTAAGACCTGGGAAGCTATCTCCGCCCCAATCATCCCATAATAGATACCGCCATTGGTGGTGGTCTTCACCTGCCCGGCTGCTTCTCCCACAACAAGGATTCTTCTTGTAATGGCTTTAGGAATGATACCCAAAGGAATGGTACTGTGCTGCAAATTTGTTACCCTGGAGATGTCTTTCTCAGCTTGTAACTTATGTGATAGGAATTGCAGATGTTGAAAAGAGTCTTTTTCTGTGGTAAGCCCCACTAATCCCCTTTCGTCTCCTAAAGGGATAAGCCAGGCAAAAGAGCCGGGGGCAACCTTGTTTCCCAAATATACCTCGGTATGGTCAAATCCTGAGCCGTAAACCTCTGCCTGAACCGCCTCAATATAGCGCGGGGGGCTTTTAAGCCCTACCATCTTGAGCAGAGAGGAGCCATATCCCACCGCTATTACCCCCACCTTAGCACGCAACTCAAAGCTGCGACCTTTAGCTTGTATGCACACCTTCACCTCATTTTCATCTGTCAGGATTTTCCTCACCCAGCTCTCATCCAGAAAAGATGCTCCCGCGCTTATCGCTCTGCGGGTCAAATAAGAGTCAAAGCCAGAGCGGTCAACTGCCAGAGCCAGGTCAGAATCAGATTGGTAGATAAACGATTTGCCGCCGGGGGATATAAATTTGAATTTATTTATACGATTCAAAATGGGGACTTCCCAGAGGTCAAATTCCCGAAATGCCTCCAGACCTATTATGCCGGAGCAGTTTATGGATTGTTTGGGAGTCTTTCTCCCCTCTATGAGCAGAACCTGGTATCCCATCTTTACCAGCAGATAGGCAGCATGGCTTCCGGCAGGTCCTGAACCGACAATTATCGCATCGTACATAGTGAACCCCACTTAAATCTTATACTCTCGAGTCTCCCATTTTCTCTTTTCAATAACCTCTAAATCTTAGTTAAATAAAATGTGGCTTGATCTCCTAAATTTTTCTTATTAAGAGATTTAGCTTTTCTCTCAAAATATGCAATTTCACGTGAAGAAAATATACTTTTATGCGGATTATTTCGATATGAAATGCTTGAACAAAGAGGAATATTATTTACATATTGCTCGCTACCCCAAAATTGTAAGCTAGTTGAATCGTATATTATATTCTTCAATGTCAATCCAGCTTGATTAGCTAATATTTTAATGCTTTCAATAGAGTATATAAAAAAATGTCTTGGGGCGTCTATTTGTACCCAATTATGTCTATATTTTTTCCAAGCATAAGAAGACGTTGTTGGAGCTCTGATCAAGCATACGCCATTTTCTAATAAAAGTTCTGATACTTTTTTAATTGTTTTAATGGGATCTGAAATATGTTCAAAAGAATGATTAAATATTATTAATTCGAAATTCTCTTCTAACTCATGAATATTTTTTTTTAAAATCATAAGTCCTTTTTTATTTATTATGTCGTTTTCAATATATGGATCTATGCCCAGTAAGTTTTCAAACCCAACATTGCTTAAAATATTTAATAAAATACCAGTACCGCATCCTACATCTAAAATTTTTGATTTTAAGTTAATATCTACATTTCTCAAATGTGTAAAGAAAGTAGAAGCAGGGAAAAATTTGGAAGTTATGGTTCCTATGAGTCCTTTGCCAGTAATTGCAGAAATATCCCTATGTTTTCTAAAAAAACTCTTTATTTGGTTCTCGCGGATAATTATTTTTTTTTGAAAAGAATAATATTTTGAAGGATAATATTTTGACATATTTTTTGGTATCTCAGAGATCTGAAGACACCCACAGTAAGAACATTCAAAATAATTAAATGTATCTCTAAATCCGAACATCATCTCTTTTACTTTATAATTTCTACTGTTTTCTTTATTGCCACAAATTTCGCATTGCATTTTTAATTGAACCAAACATCAAGTATAATATAGGAACTTTCAATTTAGTCCATGCAATAACTATTCGTATGAAAGTCTAATAAGTTTTTGGGAATCTTTCTGCCCTCCAATATCAAGCTATCTTATACTATTTTAGCTAATAGATACGCTGCATGGCTCCCGGCAAGTCCTGAGCCGACAATTATCGCATCGAACATAGTGAACCCCATTTAAATCTTATACGCTCGTGTCTCCCATCTTCTCTTTAAGCTTATCCAAAAGGAGAGTAGATTATAAAAGACTATTTTTATGAACATTTGATTTTTGATTACACAAATATATACAGCTCCGCTTTCTCAGCTACATAAGCTGCCTTTACACCGCCAGATTGATTACTTTTATCGTGCTGATTATAATAGCGTTAGCGGAAAATCTTCGACCAGCTCAGCACGCCATCATATCACAGCTGTCCACCTCTACCGAGATGCTTCTCCCTAACAGATGGACCGATACCACTACTGTAGATTTATACAACTCTCTGCGTATAAGAATACCTTTAGCACCAGTCAAGGGACCATTTACTATTTCCACCATTTCCCCCTCTTTCACATAGGGGCAGTGATTAATGGTCGCCTTATTCTCGGTTAATATCCTGATTGATTTAATCTCTTCATCCGAGATGGGGGATAACTCCTTCTTGTTATTTCCCAGGATTCTCACCACTCCGCTGGTCTTCAGGATCTCCAGGTATTTCTCATTGTCCATCTGGCAACGCAGGAACAGGTATCCAGAAAACAGTGGTCTTTCAATAAACTTCTTTCTGTCCTTCCATCGCCGTAGCGACTTAACTACAGGCAGAAAGGTCTCAAATTGTTTGTCAGATAATCTATGATCGACCTTAAACTCGTGCCTGCTTCGGGTAAAGACGGCATACCACTCAGGACAACCATCATTCCCTTGACCAAAGTGACTCATCTTTGAACCTCAAATTAGTAAGCCGAAGAGGTGAACTAATATTCTCTTAACATTTTGAGTTATAGCTATACTACTCTCATTAATCTATCTTCGATAGGAGAATTCGATGACCTCACTATCAGTCAATGCTGATATCTTTCCCTCTGCTCCGTAATCAAAACTAAAGGCTCTGCCCGGGGTCAATTTTGTGTGGAAAATTTCACTAATAGTTGTTACTTCTATATCCACCATTCCTTTGTTTAAAAAAAGGATACGACGGGCATCCTCACCGGGAACTTTTACCTTTCCCCCTTTGTTAATTTTTAATATTCGTCCCTCACCTCTGCCTGTTCTGGTAATGATAATCTCTCGACCCCAAGGGTTGTCGTTTCTTTCTACCATCATTCATAACTACCGATAAATTGTTATAAAGATTCTAAGCCCCTCTTTTTATACTTTGGATAAGAAAGAGTGCTTTTCCTTTCTGTAGTTATATTATAAATTGCGTCCATTACCGCCATAGATACTCCTCTTACTGAACAGAATGGAATAGTTCAAATATGAGCATGGGGCTCTTTTACAGAATCCTCTTTTCCGTTTGCTTCTTTTTATCTTGATATTTCTTGCCATGGTAATAATGATATTTCTTACCATAGTAGTAATAATGTCGGCAATAATGGTGATGTTCAATTACATCTAAATTGTTTAGCACAATCCCTACTATTTTGGCATTGTTTAATTTCTCTTTCCCCAGCATAACCGCTTCTCTTGGCGTATCCGCTCCTTTGACCACCAATATCACCCTGTCAACTTTATTACCCAGCAACTGGGCATCAGTAAATGCGAGTAAGGGGGGAGAATCTATAATTATGTGAGCGAATGAACCGCGGCAAGCTTCAATTAGAGCATCAAACTTTGAAGAGCTTAATAATTCCGCTGGGTTAGGGGGCAATGGACCAGAAGGAATAACATATAGATTAGCGATATTCGTCCTTTTGATTATGGTAACAATATCAATGTCCTGGGTAAGAAAACTAGTTAATCCAGGGTCTTTATTAAGATTGAATATGCGGGCAAGCTTGGGCTTCCTCAGGTCACCCTCAAGCAATAGAACCCTTTTATCTAAATGGGTGAAGGTAATGGCCAGATTTACTGAGGTTATTGTTTTTCCCTCAGAGGGTTGGCTGCTGGTAATCAATATTACCTGCGGTGGGGATTCCGGAGACGATAGCAAGAGAGAGGTGCGCATTGACCTATAGGCTTCGGAGATAGAGGACATAGGATTAGTTTGAGTAATTTTTTCAATAGATTTTGGCATTTCTTCAGAGCCCTTAATCCCGTAATAAAAACGGTATCCATATTTGTAAGCTTTGGAAGTTTTTAATCCGTCAAGGGAAGCGATAATAGCCAGGGTGGGAAGGTTCAGATAAATTTCCACATCTTTCTTGTTCTTCAAAGAGCTATCCAGATACTCAAGGAAAAAGGCTAAGCCGGTCCCCAGCATCAAACCGACAAAGATGCTTAACATAATGTTCAACTTCTTTCTTGGTCGGTATGCGCTCTGAGGTATCTCTGCCCGGTCGACTATTCTGATGTTGCTGGTTCCCAGATCCCTTAACTCTGCCGAGACACCTGTTTCATCCTCCCTTTTCATCAACGAGTCCAGGAGCTTCCGCTTGTTTTCCACCTCGGTCTTCAGAGTAGTATAGAGGATGGAATTTCTTTGGAGTTCTATCGCCTCAGCTTTCTGCTTATCGAGCATCTCTTTTAACGCACTCTCTCTTGTCAGGGATGTTTTATACTCCGATTCCGCTGATTTCCTCACCTTGGTTACTATATCGTTTATCTCCTTGTCCAGTCTCTGTTTTGTATTTTCGAACTCTGTTTTGAGCCTTACCATCTCTGGCCAATCTGCCTTAAAGCGCTCTGATTTTTGGGCATACTCTCTTTCCAGCCTGGCATATTCCTTCTTGAGGTCTTGAATCACGGGATTTCTTAATACCTCTGGAATGGAATCGGGGGAGGCGTTTTTCATCTGATTATAGTAAGATTCCTTGGCTATCCTTTCGGTTTGAGCTCTGGTATATTCGGCATTCAGGTCCGCCAGCTTGCTTATAATGATGTTTTCATCTCCCTCCAGGGCAATAATGCCTTTCTGTCCGGCGTATTGCTGCATATCTTCCTCTTTGGAGGCGATCTCCTTTTTCAGCTCCTCGATCTGCTTGCTCAGGAAATCGTGTGCTTCCTTGGAGGCGTAGTACTTCGCCTCCAGGTTCGACTCGATGAATCCCTCCGCCACCGCATTGATCACTTCGGCAGAAAGCCTGGGATTATTGCTTATGAAGGAGATTTCAGCCAGCCTGCTGTTTCTAATAGGCTCCACTTGCAGCCTGCTCAAGAAGATGTCAATCAAGCCGGTGTAGGGGTTCACCAACTCCTCGCTCTTTTCACCTTTGTTACTGCGAAATATATTTCTTATTCTCCCTAAAATTCCCACTTTGCTTCCTGGAGAAAACTCAGGACGGGAGGTCAAATTTAGATTTTTGATGACTCTCCTTGCCAGCGAACGGCTCTGGATAAGCTTATATTGGGTTTGGTAGAAATCCTGTTGGGAAGAATCGATAGTAAATATCTCTTCAAAGGATACCACCTTTGGGTTCTCCCTTTCGATCTGCAGGGTACAGGTCGCCTTATAGGTCGGCTTGGCAACGAAGGAGCCGATAGTTCCTGTGATTACCAGAATTATGACCACAGTATAGATTGTCCATCGCCTCTTCCTTATCACATGCCAATACTCCTTGATATTGATTTCCCTCTGCAGATTCTCTTCCATTATTCTCCCCTGTTAAATTTCCATTAGAAAAAGGTCTCCGGGACGATGACAATGTCATCCTTTTGGAGAATGATATCCTTCTTCTTCCCCTTGATAATGTCTTTGAGATTTACCTTGATAGTTTGCTTTGGGCCATCTTCTTTTTGGCGAATGATTTTAATCCTTGTCCTGGCGGCCCTGTCGGTAAGACCACCGGCTTTGGTTATAGCCTGCAAGACGGTGATTTGCTCTGATTCTTTGACTTCCAACTGCCCCGGCGAGTTCACTGCACCAAAGACATAGATGTATATAAACTTCTCAG
>Ga0224506_10002640_pt1 | contig 12118 bp, 9 predicted proteins | sample SF_Jan12_sed_USG_2_FD_169108 | JGI IMG/M metagenome (GOLD analysis project Ga0224506, IMG submission 169108) | Sediment microbial communities from San Francisco Bay, California, United States - SF_Jan12_sed_USGS_8_1 | ecosystem: Environmental > Aquatic > Marine > Sediment | place: USA...
CGGGTATCTGTTCAAATGCGTGGCTAGTTCAGCTAGTCCATGTACCGTTACTAGCGAAAGTAACCCTGCTACTCTTACGGTTAATGAAACGACTATCACCACTCAACCTGCTTCATTAGTTACTATTTGTGGTGGGGAAAGTACAAGTTATACGGTAGTAGCTTCAGGTAATGGTCTTACCTATCAATGGTATGTAAGTAACATTGCCATTACTGATGGAGGCGAATATTCAGGAGCAACAACGGCTACACTCTCTATTACAGGAGCAACAACGGCTTTAAATGGCGCACTTTACTATTGCGTTGTAAATGGTAGCTGTACCGCTGTAACTTCAAATTATAGTAGCTTACAAGTGAATGGCGTTGATAAGCCTATCATTTCGGCTGATTTTAGTAATCCTAGCTCACCTTACCTATATGTAAGTAATGTATTTGGAGATACTTATGAATGGTTTTTAAATGGTTCATTGTATTCAAACACTTATGAAATATATGCCGATCAGGCGGGGAGCTATACAGTGATTGTGTCATCACAAGGTTGCTCTAGTGTTGCGTCTGATGCACAGGTGATTATTGTCACTGATGTGGAGAAAGATATTTTAAGTAAAGTTCAGGCATACCCAAACCCTGTTGCCGATAATTTGATTATCCGATTGGCACAAAAGGATGAAAACACAATAATTCGTGTACTTAGCATTGATGGAAGGGTTGAAATAAGTCAATATGCAAATGAACTTGAAAACACAATAAATATGGCTCACCTAAGCGAAGGTGCTTATCTTGTACAGATAATTAATGTTGAAAAAACTTTGACCTATAAAGTGATTAAACAGTAAAAAAATGAAACCCTGAAGGTTTTTAAAACCTTCAGGGTTTCATATAATCAAAGAAAATTATAAAAATATGAAAACAATAAAAAATATATTCGCACTTGCCTTAATAGCATCTGTAATGGTATTCCCTTCCTGTGGAGGAGATGATCCTGGTATTTCATTCGATGAAAAAATGAATGGTACATGGATATTAACTTCCGTTACGGTAGATGGTAATGATGTCACTAGTGATTTTACTGGATTTCAACTTTCATTAAGTTATTCTGGCCCAGATTATGGAGGGGGAAGCTATAACATTACTAACGCAAACAACATCCTTTCTTCAAGCGGGAGTTATTCGCTGAATGGGACTACGAGCATGAATTTAAATGGCGATGATGGAAGTAGCACAAGTGCAACTATATCGCTATCTGCTGATGATACAACACTTACATTCTCTTTTTACAATCCTACGACCACTCTTGGTGGAGGTCGTGTTGAAGGGGCTGCGGGAGATTATGTTTTTGTGCTGAATAAGCAGTAAATAATATTAATTTAATAAGACACACCCACACCCCATTATTGTACTTAATACTACAGTAGTGGGGTGTTTTTATGCTATTAATGCAGTGCCATTTCCTGAGCCATAAACGTTTCTGCTCTTTTTTCCATATAGCTAAAGTCCTTCCCCCTGATAGAGAATCCTAAATGCCCCCCGTGTTTTGGTGTTTCTAAAAAAAGAAAATTATGATTTTTCGCTATCATAATAGGAAAACAATTTGGCCCTAGAAGAGGGTCGTTTTTAGCATTTATCATCAACACGGGTCGATCAATTTCTTTTAAAAAATTGATACATGAAGCGTCATAGTAAAAATCTTCTATCGTGTTAAATCCCGTGTATGGAAGAATATATTCCTTGTAATATTCTTTCAATGACGTGATTTGGTTAATATCTACGTCTCTTAATTCAGAAAAAACAGCTTTTTTTCTTTCTAGTTTTCCTTTTAATTTCTTTAGAAATTTATTTCTGTAAATAGAAATTGTATCTTCTATAGCCGTTACGGTATCTTTTAAATCATTTGAAACAGAGAAACAAATAGCTCCCTTTACCCTATTATCAATGTTTTTTTTAACGCCTAAATATTTAGTCACCATTGAGCCTCCCATAGAAAATCCGAGTAAAACGACTGATTTATAGGTGTTGTTTTTTAACGCATAATCAATTACTTCCGATAAATCTTCTATTTCACCATGATGATATGTTTTTATTTTTTTGTTTACTTCTCCTCCACATCCTCTATTATTCCATGCTAACACATCCCATCCTCTTTTTAAAAAATAATTGGCAGACCGCTTAATATAGTGCCTGTTCGAGCTTCCTTCCATGCCATGGCACATTATCAATAGACGATTGTTGTTATTCGTTAACCAATCTAAATTTAAAAAATCACCATCCAACAGGTTGATTTTTTCTCGTTGATAGTCTACTTCTTCTTTTTTAAAAAATAGAGAAGGAATAATTGTCTCAATATGACGGTTAAAAAGATATAATGGGCGAGAGGTATACTCACTATTTTTAATATATGGCATAAACGCTAATGTATTTATTCCCTATTAAATTACCGAAATAACCCAAAATATTTTGTGAGACATATAGCGATGAAAAACGACTTTTAAACACCTATTACTATAGTTTTTGTAAGTGTTTCATTAAGCTTTCCTTATTACTTTTTGAATAAATAATTGCTTTGTCATTAATAAAAATGTGGTTGCTGTCAAACCCTGTAATACATTCTAAGTTTACAATGTGCGAACGGTGCGCCCTGAAAAACAGGGGGTTATTAATTTTTTTACTTACATTTTGTAAGTTTAGTGACAGCGAGTAACTATTGGAGTGGGTCACCACTTTACAGTAACTCCCGTCAGCTTCAATGTAGATAATGTCATGAACAGATATTTTTTCATACTTATCTCCTTTTTTTAAAAAAAGCGACTCACTAAGCTCAGGAACATCTGTGGCGTCCATTATATTTTTACAATGATTTACAAAAGCCAATTCTATCGCATTTATTAAATCAATTTCGTTAAAAGGTTTTGATAAGAAAGCTGAAGGAGCTGTAGTGAAGGCTCTTTCAACATGTTCTCGATCTGTTTTTGCCGTAAGATAAATAACAGGGAAGAACTCTGTTTTGTGTATTTCTTTCACTACTGATATCCCATCAATGTCTCCATCTAGGGTAATGTCCATGATAATAATATCTGGATTTTCTTTTTTTGTTTTGTTAATCGCTTGATTTGCATTACTAGCAATACCTATCACGTTCATGCTGTTCTCAACTAATATCTCTTTTATATCTTGAGCTGTTATAGGATTGTCTTCTACAATAAGCACTTTTATTTCCATGGACGATAAATCTTTGATTACATGGTGGTTTTTGTTTGAGAGGTATTGACCAAAATTAATAATTTCTGTATACATTTTCTCTCTTTGCACTAGAAAACTCATTTTATGTACCTTTAATTAATGTCAGGGCTTATATGTAGTGTTCTTTTTATTACAAACACATATCAAATTAGCAGATATTTTATGGGAAGCCTATCCCTTTTTTATCAAAAGGGATACTTCTTTTGTGAATGCTACCGTAATTTTTGTGAGCATATAATTATGATGATTTTTGGCACTTTTATTTTAATACATGTGTTTTGTGAATAACTTTGTAAAAAAATAAATCATGCAAGATACCCCTCAACCCATTTTAGAAAAAAGAGGCAAACCAAAATTAAAGCAAGAAATAGGTTTTTTGATACTCCACCTTATTCCTCTTTTAGGGCTATGGACTGGAGCTACCTTGTTTGACTGGCTCGTGTGTGGTCTTCTCTATTTCATACGTATGTTTTGGGTTACAGGTGGGTATCATAGGTATTTTGCTCATAGAAGTTATCAAACTTCAAGGGTATTTCAGTTTATTATCGCTTTTATGGCTCAAACTTCGTTGCAAAAAGGAGCGCTTTGGTGGGCATCTCATCACAGGGTACATCATAGAACGAGTGATACTCCTAAAGACCCTCACTCGATGAAACTCTATGGGTTTTGGTATTCTCATATCGGCTGGATCATGGGACCCGACTATAAAACAACGGATTATAAAATAATAAATGACTATGCAAAGTATCCCGAGCTTGTTTGGCTAAATAAATACCACCTTATTCCTCCGTTTATATTAGCAATAACGGTTTGGTTAGTAGGTGCTGTAGTAAATACAGGAAGCATTACGAATGCTTTTTCACTTGCAGGGCTATCCACTTTAATTATTGGCTTCTTTTTAAGTACAGTGATTCTTTATCATGGCACCTTTTCGATTAATTCTATTATGCATAAATTTGGTAAACAGCGATATGAATCAAATGATGAATCGAAAAATAATTTAATTTTAGCTTTGGTGACGCTCGGAGAGGGATGGCATAACAACCACCATTATTATGAAGTTGCCGCTCGGCAAGGTTTTTTTTGGTGGGAAATAGACATTACATTTTATATATTAAAATTATTTTCATGGGTTGGGCTAGTTTGGGACTTAAAAGGAGTGCCAAAACACATTAAATATTCAAAAAATAAAGCCGAAGCAAAAGAATTAGCTAAGTCTGAATAATATTTATTGAAAACGTATTGCAAAATTAAAACCCTTACTTAAATTTGCAGTCCGTTAGCAAGACATACGAGTCTTGATATAATAAACACATGTTGTAATATCCATAAGCGAAAGTAGCTCAGCTGGTAGAGCGCCACCTTGCCAAGGTGGAGGTCGCGGGTTCGAACCCCGTCTTTCGCTCTTTTATTGTTTTAAACTATGTAGATAGTTTAATGCCGGGATGGTGAAACCTGCCTGACGGCAGGCAGGTTGGTAGATATGGAAAATATGTTTCACGTCTATGCGATAATGAGTCTCAACAGAAATTATATTTATGTTGGATTCACCAATAATCTCGAAAGGAGATTATTAGAACATAATAATGGTTATAATAAAACCACAAAGCCATATAGGCCTTTTAAATTGCTTTTTTCAGAAATCCATCCAACTAGGATAGGGGCAAAAAAAATAGAAAAGTATTTAAAAAGTGGTATTGGAAAAGAATTTCTAAAAAGCTTAATCAATACAATTGATTAATGCCGGGATGGTGGAATTGGTAGACACGTCAGACTTAAAATCTGATGACCTCTGGTCGTGCGGGTTCAAGTCCCGCTCCTGGTACTTTAAACCCTGTTAACCTTTTGGTTTTCAGGGTTTTTTTATATATGAGCTACATTTGCGGCAATACATATTTTATTCCTTTAGCATTCTTAATATTACTTTTAAAAGAAAACTGTGTGCTTGGAAAACCTTCGAGGTCCATTCTTCGTGTATTCGGATTGTACTTCAATATTTTATATATTGAATGCTAAACCTATTCAATCATGAGAATACCTTTACTATTTTTCGGTCTATTATTAACGATATCGGCATTTGCGCAAAACACTTATCATCCTAAGACGCTGGATATGCGTGAACGTGCTATTGTAATAGATTCTTGGTTAGAAGAAAAAATCACTACTGTTTTGCCTGAGCTAATGAGGCGATCAGGCATTGATATGTGGGTTATTATTGCGCGTGAGTACAATGAGGATCCTGTAATAAAGACCATGCTTCCAGCCACATGGCAATCGGCTAGAAGAACCACTATGTTAGTTGTATATGACCCAGGGGGCGGCAACCCTTTGGAAACAATGGCCATGGCGAGGTACAGTGTAGGCGAATTATTTAAAAAGGTGTGGGATAAAGAGCGTCAGCCTGATCAGTGGAAAGCATTAGCCCAGCTCATTGAAGCTAAAAATCCTAAAAAAATTGGTATTAATACATCTGAAAATTTTGCTTTAGCAGATGGTCTTTCATCATCACATTATGATAGGTTAGTGAATGTGTTAAGTGATGAGTATAAGAAGCGATTAACAACGGCAGAGAATTTAGCCATAGGGTGGTTAGAAACTCGGACAAATAGCGAATTGGTAGTGTACCCGAATATTGTACGTATAGCGCATCAAATAATTGCCGAAGGGTTTTCAGAAAAGGTTATTCAACCAGGCATCACGACTACCGATGATATTGTTTGGTGGTATCGGGATAGAATTAGAGCCTTAGGGTTTACTACATGGTTTCATCCATCCGTTTCGATACAACGAAAAAATCCCGAATCATTCGAACATTTAAGAGCTTTTTCCGACCGGCCAGAACAACAAGTAGTGATACCGGGTGATTTACTTCATGTTGATTTTGGCATAACTTATTTACGCCTTAATACCGACACACAGCAACATGCTTATGTTTTAAAACAGGGCGAAAAACAAGTGCCTGATTATTTGAAATTGGCTTTTAAAAAAGGGAATCGTGTACAGGACATCCTAACAACTAATTTTAAAACGGGACGAACAGGCAATGAAATACTTAAAGCTACTTTAGACCAATGCAAAAAAGAAAACTTAAAAGGTGTTATCTATACCCACCCGATAGGTTACCATGGGCATGCCGCTGGACCAACTATTGGTCTTTGGGATCAGCAAGAAGGAGTTCCGGGAAAAGGTGATTACCCATTATATACCAACACGGCTTATTCTATTGAACTTAATGTAGGTGTATTTATTGAAGAATGGGACAAGGAAATTCGTATTATGTTGGAGGAAGATGCTTTTTTTGATGGCGAATCCGTTCAATACTTCGATGGTAGGCAAATGGAAATAATGCCCATTCCAAGATCACTCTTTCCTAATGAGTAGTAACTATGTTTGGTGCTGAAATAAGTTCAGAATAGCTTTAAAAGTGTTACTTTACACTTTCTCCTTGGAGAAAGTAGGTATGTTTGAGTATTTTTTATGAATAACTTAGTAGTAGCCTTGAATTAAGTTATTCTTGTTCGAATTATGTCCTATGAAAAGGTTTCAGGGTTTTACAACCCTGAATAACTAAAAAAAATAGAATTTCTCAATAAAGAAATCCGAAACCTTTATATAAATTTAAAAAAATACACACTTAATTAATAATAAGACGATGCCCTTTCGGACATCACTTATCAATAATATGAATTCTCGTTGGGTAGATTCAACTACTAAGTGTACCTTTTTGAATCTAATATATATATATATATTAATTGTTGCTGATTTGATCCACTTCCACTAAGTCGATTATTTTCTCATTCTCATCATCTACTCTGTTAAGTAACTTAATTTCAAGCGTGCCTGATATATGTACATCAAGCTTCCCTTCTTTAGCTTGAATAATAATTTTTTCTAGTTCATTCTTTTTATCATATAAATCTGCGACTTTAATATCAATTAACTCTCCGTCAATTGTGTGGTTTCTTTCCCAATGGGATAAGTGTTGAATTTTACAAAAATTAACTTGCTCGCCAATTAAACAGGAAATTACACCCTTTGCATCAATAGGGTTAAACTTATCATTAATAATTCGCACTGATTTAATTTGATTTTGTGATCTCATAACTTATTTGATTTAGAGTTGTTAGGTGATTTTTAAATATTTTTTTATTTATAAGCCAAATGTGCGGATATTTATTCATATATTTAAATATATGTTTTTAATGAAATGCATAAATAAAATTTATGAACTATACATTACATCAGCTTAAGATTTTTCTTGAAGTGGTAAAACAGCAAAGTATTACCAAAGCTGCTGAAGAAATGCACATGACACAACCAGCTCTTTCAATTCAACTAAAGAACTTTCAGCTACAGTTTGATATCCCTCTTACAGAGATAATTGGTAAAAAACTATATATAACGGATTTTGGTAAGTCCATCGCTGAAGTTGCAAATGATATTCTTAACGAGGCAGACGCATTATTGTATAAGACTAAAGAGTATAGAGGCTTATTCACAGGTAAGTTAAGAATATCTTCAGCATCTACAGGGAAATATATAACCCCCTATTTTTTAAGTGGATTTCTGAAAAAATATTCAGGGATTGATTTGATTATGGATGTCTCCAATAAAAATGCAGTTGTAAAGAATTTAAAGGAAAATTTAATTGACTTTGCATTGGTCTCAGTATTGCCTACTGACCTAGAGGTTAGTGAAGAACTATTGCTTGAGAACAAATTATTCTTGGTTAGTAATAAAAAAACAAAAAAGAAGGAGAACTCATTGATTTACCGTGAATCTGGTTCAGCAACACGTATAGCAATGGACGACTATTTTAATAATGCTACTAAACGGAAAAACATTATGTTAACTTCCAATGAAGCAGTAAAACAAGCTGTAATAGCTGGTTTAGGAAATTCAATTTTACCTCTTATTGGGATTAAAAATGAACTATCCAATAAAGCATTGCATATCCTACCTTCTAAAGGATTGCCAATTATAACCACTTGGAGGTTAATATGGCTAAAGAATAAAAAACTATCTCCGATAGCCAAAGCGTACTTAAATTATGTTAAAGATCAAAAGAAAGAGATAATTTCAAAAAATTTTCAGTGGTACGAAGATTTTCCAAAATAAAAAACATTGTGAACAACTACTAAACATATATTGTTCGCATTATAAATGTGTTAATATGACTTATTTAGTAATAAATTTTTTTAGCAATACCAGTTAAGCCAGTCTCAACCAATCATCGTTTTTCTAAGTTTAAAACTTAAAGGAATCAGACACTTTTCTTGAGTTATGCCCTTAAATGTTTTTCGTCCATAACTCATTAATTCATTGTTCTTTTGAGTCTCATTACGAAACCTATTGCATATTTCTGGTTAAAGCCTATTCCTGTTTCCAAAAGGCAATGCCCCCCGCTTGTTTTCCAAGAAATGCAGTAGCCACAATTTGCAATGTTTCTAGATTAATAACATCCATTCTTCCTTTATCATCTCCTTTTCCCTCAATTGAGATAAATGCAAATTTGCTGTCCGTAGAAACGGCTACACCATGTGCTACCTTATTCGTGTTTGGTATTCTTGCCAACTCAACACCTTTTTTAACATCCCAAATACCAGTAGCCCCATCGGTTTTATAAGTAACAATTAATTTTTTGCCATCAGGAGTAATGTCAATATTGTATGGTCCTTTACCACCATCCCATTTTCGGGTTACTTTCCACGTTTTTAAATCAACTTCTAACACTTGCCCCATACCATTCGCTGCAATATATGCCTTCCCGTTATTGGGGTGGGGTGTCACCCAAGTGGGCTTCACTTTCGAGTGTTTCATCTCTTTAGCACTAGTATGTTTCATCTTTGAGTGATCCATGGCCTCATGATCCATTGATTTATGCTCTGAAGTGGGCGTAGTATGTCCCATAGCAGCATGATCCATGCCCATGTCAGCAGCAGACTTATCTAAATCCAATTTCCGACTCACTTTTAAAGAAACGGCATCAATTTCAAATAGCTCTCCCGACATCATCCCTACAGAATATTGATATAACCCATCTGGGGAAATTCTAGAGCCATGTGGCATCACACCAGTGGTTACTTTCGTTAATTCAACCATTAATTCAGGATCAACAACCGAAACCGAACTTGGAATCATGTCGCCATGAAGATTGAAATTGACACAATACAAAAGACCTGTTGCTGTAGAAATTTGCATGGAAGCAGGAAATAGTCCTAATTGAATTTTATTTATAAACTCATCAGACCCCGTTTTAAATTTATACAAAAACCCATAAGGGTTACCATGTGCTAATGATAAATACCAATATTTTCCTGATGGGTCAACGGTAATGCCATGCGGCCCTTCTATTTCGGCAGGCCACACACCTACAGGTATCGTTTTGATCGTGGTTGCTTTTTCTCCATCAAATTTTACTAGTGCTACCTCATCTTCCGATTCAGCGGTAACATAGATGTAGTAATTTTGAGCAGCTACAGTATACGCACAAATTGTAATAACAAGTGATATCAATAATCTCTTCATGTTGTTCATTTTATTTAATTTCTACTTTCGTTGGGTCAGGCTTGGCGGGTGCTACTTTAGCAGACCACAATCCACTATTCCAATCCGAATAAAAAACATGCCCTTTATGTAATTGAGCACCCCAAGTAAATGGTGCGTTTTTCACATATCCATTGGGGTCTTCGGGAACAATCCATGCTATTTCTCTTCCTTGTTTGTATAAGTCGCCCATTAATTCACCACTAAGATCAACAACTCTTACGCCACCATTGTAAAAGGCGGCATATAGTGTTTCGCCATCAACCCAATAATTATGTGACCCCATCATAGGGATTTCAAAGCTTGCCACTTCTTCGGGGTTTTCTAAATCAGTAAAATCAATAAAGTGCAAAAAACCTGCTGCTCTTCCTGGCTTGTCTCCATCGGGATCAAGACCATAAGGAAACTTTTCATCCCCACCAATCACATAAAATTTACCCGTAGGGCTATGAAAAGGGAATGAAGCGTGATTAGCCCCACTTGGATACGCATAGCTGGCAAAACGTACAGGCTTCTGATGTGTGCCGCCAGCAATTCCGTTGCCAACATCAACCAATTGTATCCCATCTGTCCAATTCGAAGAGTAAGCTATTCCGTTTTCTATCCATACATCATGAATAGAATGTCCTACTGTTTCGAGTTCAAATTCCCCTACTATATGTGGTTTTAGTGGATCATTAATGTCTACCATATAATATTTTCTTCCAGCCGACAATGCATATACAATTCCCTTATCTATAAAAACATTATGCACTCCTCCAGTTAGATTTTCTGTGAAAGTAGAAATAACACTCACATTTTTAGGATCTTTCACATCTAATATTACAATGCCATTCTTCCTATTCGAAGCACCCTCTCTACTGATCACGCAAATTGTGCCATCTTTAGAAACCTTCACGTCATTTACCGTTCTAGCATCAACTTTAATACTATCAATTTTATATACATTAGAAGGGTCTGTTACATCCCAAAAATAGGCAGTACCATCGGCACCCCATGTGCCCGTCACCGCATAATCACGCCCATCTACGCCTTCCCAAATCCAAAAATCTGAGGTGTGCTTATTGCTTACCGAACCATGACCTACTACTTCAATTTTTCTTGATACATTCCGTGGAGTGATTTTTACTGTTTTTTGAGCTGCGAATTGACCAGATTTCACCATAATGGTATACATCCCAGGGATATCAGCTACAAACCTACCATCTTGCTTTATTAGGCCCGAAGCAGAATATTCGATATTGTCAGATACTCCAACAAATGAATAGTGAAGAGGGGCATTTTCAATAACATTCCCTTTTTTATCAAGTACACTTGTATTAAAATGAAAAACATCTCCCGTTCTTGCGGCAATAGCATCACTCGACAGTTGAATTCGTGAAATGGGGCTTTCAATCACATTAATGTTTACGGAACCTTTTATCCCCTCTGCTTCAGCCGAAATAGTTGCTTTGCCTACTCCTTCAGCAGTAAGATTTCCAAAAACGTCAAACGAAACAACACTAGGTTTATTTGTATGAAAGGAAACGTTAATGTCATTTCTTAAGAAGTTTAATTCATCAAACACGTTCACTTTTATTGGGATAGTTGTTCCTTCAAAAATTTGTGATGGAGATTCTTCTATTTCTACCCGTGCAATAGGTGGATGATTTATGAGTACATTTATCGTAGAACGAAGTCTACTCCCGTCTTCTCCTGGGCTAATTACAATCACACTATATTCGCCAGCCAGATGTGCCGTTATTAATCCTGTTGAGTCTGCTGATAACGCTCTTCTTTTAGTGGAATAATAAGCAAAAGACCTCCCCTCAGTAGTTTTTCCATTTTCATCAATTATTTGAGCCGTTAATTTTTGGCTTTGTCCAATGTTTAGGGTGAGTGTTGAAGGCGTTACTTTTAATTCTTGACTAAATCCTGTTGTTCCAAATGCTAGTATTGAAAACAATAATGCTACTATTTTACGCATAGTGTTGGTCTATTTATGTTATAAATGGAGTACAAGATAACGATTTCAGGACATCGTCCAATTATAATTCATCAAAACCACAAATTTATGATGAGTAGATATGATACACCGATGCTCATACAATAGTTGGTATTTTTAGGTCTAGTTGGTAACTTGTAGGAAATAGATAGAATGGCTTAGTATTATTGTAAACTTGAAATGTAATGAAAACTATCCTTGAATTATTTTTTCTACTTATCGTAGCATCGATAAGTAGTCAATCCATAGGTCAATCCATCAATGACAAAGAAGTATTAACAAATTTGGTAAATACTTTTCTTGATAAAGTAGATTCCAAAGAAATGCACGATCGATTTTGGGCCGAGGATCT
>Ga0224506_10002641_pt1 | contig 12114 bp, 12 predicted proteins | sample SF_Jan12_sed_USG_2_FD_169108 | JGI IMG/M metagenome (GOLD analysis project Ga0224506, IMG submission 169108) | Sediment microbial communities from San Francisco Bay, California, United States - SF_Jan12_sed_USGS_8_1 | ecosystem: Environmental > Aquatic > Marine > Sediment | place: USA...
TAGTAGGACTTTCCGTATCGAACAGTATTACTTTTCCATCACCTTTAGGTTTTTCTTCAGAAAGCCAAAAACACCAATCAGGATTTCCTTCATTATATTCAGTTAGCTGCACATATTCCACATCGACAGTGCAAACATCATAAGCATTGATAGCTTTAAAAGCTGCATCTATGTATTTTAAATCTTCTTTAAACCCTTCCTCATACACCACCTGACATTTAAAAATTGGTTTGGGTAAAATAGAGATAGAATCATTTTTAAAAACAATTTTGTTAGCTGTCTTATCAAAGAACATTTCCATTTCTCCTACTTCAAACTGGGGTTTAAGTAATGAATATTTAAGTTTAAATTTGTCAATTATTAGTCGTTTGTCATCACTGTTTCCAAGTACTACTGTTATCGAATCACGATTTGAAAGTAGCGCTCCTACCAAAAATGTTTTAGTACTTAAAGGTAGATGGATCCATTCTACATTACTGGGCATAGCACTTTTCTTCCCTTTAAACTTTTTTAATGGATTAGATGAATACACTATAAATTCTTCGCCTGGTCTGTCACTCAAATTTTTGATTATTTGCCAATAATCAAGGTTAGAAGTATTAGAATACATATCTAGATCATGCAACTCAAATTGCTCTAAGGAATCAAAGACCTGTTGATAAAGAGGCTCATTTAATAATTCTTGATCAACAAGAATGGTTTTATTATTAGAAGTTGAATTAGGTGATAAAAATATAGCTCCAGCCATAATTACACTGAGTAGAATAATTAACAATATCCTTAGCAATAGTAAAACTACCTCTGTTAACCGCAAGCTACTATACGAACTACTTTCCGACTCTTGTAAAAATTTTACACTTCCAACTTTTATAATCCTACCTGATTTTCTGTTCCATAAATGAATGGCAATTGGTATTGCCATTGCTGTCATTGCTAGTAAGTAATATGGTGAGGTAAATAGCATCTATAACAGTTGCTTTCTTCTTTTAATAAATGAGGCTAGTGTTTCTGAAAGCGGTTCTCCAATTACAAATTTCTCCCATATTATTCCTGCATCTAGGAGTTCATCTTTTATTTTCCGAAAATGACTTTCAATAGTTGTATGATAATTTTTATTTACTTCTTTACTATTAATTTTTAGCTTTTCGCCAGTCTCTAAATCTTCAAATGTAACCACTCCTTTATAGCTTAATTCCAACTCATTTTTACTCATTATTTGTAAAAAAACAACTTCGTTAAGCCCAGTTTTTAACTTTTTCACAACATTCAATATTTCATCATTTTCCTGATACATGTCTGAAATAAAAATGATCAACCCTTTTTCGTTTGGCTGATGTAATAAATCTAATGATTGCATAGTGCTAGGCCATCTTCCTTGTGCTTTTACTTCTAACAATTGGTATAAGAAATTAGAATATAGTTTTTGAACTTGAGAGGGATAAGTATGAATATTAACATCATTAATGGCAAATAGACCAATGGCATCACCCTGATGAAAACTCAAATAGCCTAATGAAGCTATAATCACTTTTGCGAAATCAATCTTGCTAATACCATCCTGTTCATGACACATCGAGTTACTAGCATCAAGTATAAACTTTACTTTTATATTCGTTTCTTCTTCAGCAAGTTTCGTGTAATATCGCTCCGATCTGCCGTAAACCTTCCAGTCTATGAGTCGTAAATCATCTCCTGGTTCGTAGCTACGATATTGACTAAACTCCCCTCCTGTTCCTAATACAACACTTTTATTAAGCCCATGCATATGTTCCTCAGTTACAGCACGTGCAACCAACTCCAATCCTGAAATAGAATTGATGATATCGGATTGTAACAAATCTTGAATTTCGTTCTTCAAGTTTATCGGTTTAAATCAACAGATACTTTTACACTTTCTAATAAACTGGAAGCTACCATATCAGTTGTTACTCTTTCGGCCTCAGCCCTAAAGTTGAGTAACATTCTATGTCGCAATACAGGAAAAACAACCTTATTGATATCTTCTTCAGTAACTGCAAATCGCTTATTTATTAATGCCCTAGCCTTTGCAGTCATTATCATTGATTGCCCAGCCCTAGGACCTGCTCCCCACCTTACCCATTTTTTAACATACTCCAGATCGGTAGTGTCAGGGCGAGTAGATCTTACAAGATTATTTACATACCGAATCAAGTCTTCACTTATGGTAATTTCTCTAACTAATGATTGTAGATTTACGATCTCCTCGGCATTCAGAATTTGATCAACTTCTGATTTGAGGTTTCCTGTGGTAGAGGACAACACTTCTTCTTCCTCCTGTTCAGAAGGATAACCAATTTTTATGTACAATAAAAAACGATCTAATTGCGCTTCAGGAAGAGGAAATGTACCTGCTTGTTCAATAGGATTTTGAGTGGCCAAAATAAAAAATGGTCTGCTCAAAGGGTAGGTGCTTCCTGCATAGGTTACTTCATATTCTTGCATAGCCTCCAAAAGTGCTGCTTGGGTTTTTGGAGGGGTTCTATTAATTTCATCGGCAAGAAGTATATTAGAAAAAATAGGTCCCTTGTTAAACTTGAAAATTTTCTTTCCTGTATTATGATCTTCTTCAAGCAATTCTGTTCCTAGTATGTCAGAAGGCATCAAATCGGGAGTAAACTGAATTCTATTAAACTGCACATTTACTGCTTTAGCCAATGTTCGTACCATAAGTGTTTTTGCCAATCCAGGTACTCCCTCTAACAAAGCGTGTCCTCCTGCTAACAACGCAATTAATATTTGCTCAATAGCATCATCTTGACCAATAATTATTTTACCAATCTCCTTTTTTAGCTTTGGCAACTTATCAAGCAAAATATTAATTTCTTCTTCTGTCTTTATTGTCATTTTCATAGTTTCATGAAGTAAGCGCATACATTACAATGTTTACTGCAAAGCGCGTATTATCTATTTTATACCAGCGTTTATTTCGAAAATCATAGTCCCATTCACACCCATAATCCTTATTACTGTATAGAACTCCAATTCTACCGTTCGTTTCTATAGCTTTTAGATAGTCATGAACAATGTCATCACCCCAACCATTAAGTTCCTGTGAAGTTGTAGGAGGCCCCTTTTCAAATTCAAAAAAAGAACGATAAATATGATGGTTATTCGGTATTTTATTCAATGCTTTAATTCCAAAAATATCTTCCATTTGTCGTTCAAATGATTTGGCAAAAAGACCATCAATATCATGATTACAGTCATCTACAAATACAAACCCTCCATTATTAATATATTTTTCAAAATTCTCTTTTTCCTTTTTAGTGAACTGAACTAGTTTATGACCACTTAAATAACAAAACGGGCAATCAAATAGCCCATCACTACTTAAAGGAACTATATTTTCATTTGTATCTACTTCAATTGTAGTATATTCAATTAATGAATTGAGTACATTGGATGGCATTCGCTGATCTGTATCCCAGTCACCAGACTCATACTGTAATCTTGTAAAAAAGAATTTGTTTGATTTCATTCAATTTCGATCATCTTCACTGTAAATATGACTGTAATCTTATTAAGATTGAAATTCAATTTTACGAGCGGTAATTTGAACCTATCATAAAAACATTGTCGTTGAACATTGTAATTCAAACTTGGAATATTCATTTTTATTCAAATACTTTCGTATTTTTAATATTATACTATTATCATTAAACAAACTCATGACTCAATGCTAAAAATTGATAATATATTTGTTTTATCTTTTCTTTCACTTATTCTATCCAGCTGTTGTGAGCTTGGAATACCTGCTGGAGCATGCTGTGGTGACGATAAAATAGGTGAACTACTCCTATCAGATACTGAACTTAGCTACATACCGTACACTAGCTTTAATAATACATTTTACACTTCTCAAAACGGTAGTGAAGTTTTCGCTTCAATCCAGAATTTTGATCGTGATCTATATAAATTATCATTTGACGATCATTCCTGTGATTATCACACGTATGAGAGAAAAAGCGGAAGAGTATATTTTTTCTCAATTGACCTAGCTTTTGATATTACCTTAGATACATATCCACATGCAAATATGACAATATTAGCCAAATCTTTAGATGAAATTGATAACGCATACCACACAGTTGAGGAGACCTCGCTTAAGCCCGACTGTAGCAAATTTTACAACGACAGTTTTGAGTTACTTACACAAGACACTTTAGTATTCGGGTTTCAATTCCATAATGCAATGGTATTTGAGAATTGTGATAATTCCCAAGTACTAGATAAATTAATTCTATCCCCAGATTTAGGGATAGATATGATTATCTTTAACGACTCTACATTCTTAAAACTTAACAACTAGCATTACCATAATGAAACAAAAAAGCAATAGACAACAACTGCCTACTGCTTTTCAAATTGTTTTTAAATCAATTATACTGCATCAGATAAACTTGTAAAATTAAAGTCTCTCACTTTCATGAAAGGAATAAGGTTACCATTCACTCGTTCTTGATGTCCAAGTGTCTCCAAATTGTTCAGCATAATAATTGGACTTTCATTAAATCGGAAGTTTTTTACAGGATGTTTTATTTTTCCATTTTCGATATAGAAAGTACCATCACGTGTTAGTCCAGTATACAGTAATGTTTGAGGGTCAACAGTTCTGATATACCATAACCTAGTAACTAAAATTCCTTTTTTTGTATCCTTGATCATGTCTTCCAAGGAAGCATCTCCGCCCTGCATAATCCCGTTACTTGGAAATGGAACAGCTTCTACTCCTTTTTCTTTTGCCCAATATCTGCTGTAGAATAGATTCTTCACTACCCCTCCTTCAAGCCAATTCATTTTTTTTCTTGCTTGACCAGCTCCATTCCAAGGTGAAGAAGGTACTTCAATATTCTGTGGGTCAGAATAAATATTTATTCTTTCATCTACAATTTTCTCTCCTAACTTATTTCCCCCTCCCTCTTTCGACATAAAACTTCTACCTTCATCGGCAGTACGTGCATTAAAAGCTCTGAACATATTTCCTATTAACTGAGAAGAGGCCGATGGTTCAAGAATTACGGTATATTTTCCTGGCTCAATAGCTTTTGCCTCTCTTGACATAAGTGCCTTATCAATAGCTCTTTTTGAAGCTTCACTTGCCTTTAATTTATCAATATCATTCACATCTCTAGTCGCCCAACCAGAACCTGTTCCGTCATTGGTTCGCATAGTAATTGTGAAATTAGCATTCGTCTCACGATTGTAAGCAAATAACCCATTGGTATTCATCATTGCTCTACAACTAGAAGAATCATTCAAAAAGCCAGCTGCTGTAACATCATTAGCACTTGCCGGATTTATACTGTCCTCTGCTACTTTAGTTCTAAATTCAGGCGTAATTTTTTCAGTTGATTCAATATAAGTTTTCGATTCCAGATATTCCTGCTGTCCAAGAGGTTCCATAAATTCTGGATTTTCAGGAGAAAGTTGCGCCAACTCTTCAGCTCTTTTCACTACTCTTTCTAACGATGCATCGTCAAACTCATCGATAGTTGCTGTTCCAACTTTTTTTCCAAAATTTGCTTGTACTACTAGGTTTTGATTTGAACGATGACCAGCTGTGGATACAGTGTTACGTGCATAACGAATGTTTCCACTTTCACTGCCATCAAAATTCACTTCGCAACTATCACTTTTAGAAAAGCTCAACGCCTTTTCCATGATTTTCTTTGCTTCTTCTTTTGAATATATAGCCATTTTATTTTTTTTAATAATTAAATATTTCTACCAGTATTGATCACATTAACTCCATTAAAACGAGCTGTAGCGCTGCCGTGAGAAACAGCACTGACTTGTGAAGGTTGTCCCTTTCCATCGAAAAATGATCCAAACATTCGGTAATCATCTTTATCGCAAATTTTAGCACATGAATTCCAAAATTCCTTTGTATTCGACTGGTATGCTACATCATTTAAAAGACCCTTAATTTCACCATTTTCAATTTCGTAAAATACTGTTCCACCAAATTGAAAATTATAACGTTGTTGGTCAATGGAATACGACCCTCTTCCAGCAATATAAATTCCTTTCTCAACATCTTTAATCATATCATTTACAGAATATTTTTCTTCCCCTGATTCTAAAGAAACATTAGGCATTCTCTGGAATTGTACATCATTCCAACTCTGTGAATAACAACATCCATGTGATTCTTTCTGGTCGAGCATGTGTACTTGATCTCTTATTGCCTGATAGTTCACTAACACACCATTACGAACTAAATCCCATTTTTTACATTTCACACCTTCATCGTCATACCCTACAGCACCTAGCGAACCAACTTGAGTTTTATCCGCTATTAAGTTTACAATATCACTACCATATTTAAAGTTTTTAGACTTCCACTTATCAATAGTTGCAAAACTAGTACCTGCATAGTTTGCTTCATACCCAAGTACTCTATCTAATTCAAGTGGATGACCTACTGATTCGTGAATAGTAAGACCTAAATGGTTAGGTTCTAATACCAAATCATATTTACCTGGCTCAACAGATTTAGCCCCAAGCATATCTTTAGCTTGTTTTGCTGCTTCTGTTGCATCTTCTACTATATCATAACTATGTTTATACAATTTAAGACCTCCTGGTCCTTCAATTTTTTGACTAGAATCACCATCTAAATATTCAAACCCCATTCCCATTGGAGAACTTAATGCCTGACGAGACTTAAATTTTCCTTTTTCCTTATCAATAGCTGTTACGCCAAAAGTTGGCCAAATTCTATGTACATCTTGATCTATATAAGACCCCTCAGTAGAAGCAAAATATTTTTGTTCATTTACCATGAACAAAGCTGAATTAACGAAATTTGCTCCATTTTCCATAGCAGCAGCATTGGCAGAAAGTAATAAATCTACCTTTTCAGACACTGGCACCTCCTTAAAATCTTTCTTGATTGGTGTTTTCCAACTCACCTCCCCATGCCCTTGTACTGGAGCTAACTTTACTGGCTCTTTCTGAATTCTAGAGTTTGCCTTTGCAATGGCAACTGCCTGCTCTGTAGCTTTCTTAATGCCAGCATCACTTACATCATTGGTAGAAGCAAAGCCCCAAGTACCATTTGTAATTACTCGAATCCCTATACCAAACGATTCGGTATTTACTACATTTTGCACTTTCTCTTCTCTGGTAAACACATATTGATTCAAATACCTGCCTATACGCGCATCAGCATATGTAGCTCCTAGAGACTTAGCCGTATTTAAAGCAATATCAGCTAATACTTTTTTAGCGGCTACATCAATACCTGGTGTAAGAAGCATTTCTTCAGAAATACTATTTCCAAAAATAGGAACGGATGGAAGCATCATTGCTCCTGCACCTGCACCTGCTATTTTAACAAAATCTCGTCTTTTCAAAATTACCCTCCTTTTTAGTTTATGTGTAAGTTCACTCTATTTAAAAATAAAGTACACCTTGAAAATGATTTATAATACTACTTTTATACAAGCGGTATAATTTGCAATTAAAAACTCCTCAGCGCATAACTAGCTGAACGACTCCATAAGAATTGAAATGCATTAAAAATGCTTGACAGCACTTCTCAATTTTTTCTTAATGCTTCTGGAATAAATTTTTAAGCCAAACTAGCCATTTCACATTATTTCCGTTAGTCTCATTATTAGCATAATGCATACGGTTGTCTATTAAATCTCTCTTTTGAACTTTTTCTATTTGCTTATTAGAAATACCACCTGCCCATTGAACTCTATTCTTCTTTATCCAATAGTGAGATTTACATGCAAAGTTCCAATTGCCAATGGATGGTTTCAAAGAAACCGTTTCGCCATCAAATATCAAGCTCCATGCAGCTGGGGAAAGAGGTGTTACCACCTCATTTCCACAACCACAGCAGCATTTGTGTATCACCGTTTCAAAAGGGATAGAAATATATAATACTCCTTCCTCTAATTGGTCTGGTACATTTTCTACAAACCTGTGTTTAAGCATCTTCATTAATAATAGAGTTGTCATCTATAATAAAAACGGAGTTGTCTTCATTTTCAACGTTTCCGTAAAACCCATAATAGGCTTTCCATTTCATAACGGCCAGCGCAGCATTCAATGCATTTAATTCAGCTATTTGAATGTTTTTGCTATAGTCATCTTCTGGATCACCGTCAGAAAAAGTTATTCTCCCTTTACTTAATATTTGATCAACTTCTCCCTTAAAGGCAGAAGTTACCCTCACATGTCCTATAATGGTGTTATTATCAGTGACAAGAATTCCCATACCAACATCAGAAAAGCTTATTCTGTTAGCTTTAAAAAAATCTATTAACTGTTTTTTGATTTCGCCTTTATCTATGCAGATAAATACATAATCAAATTGACTGAGTTGCTCTATGTTAGCCTGATCGATGCATTCATCATGCGGAACAATACCTTTATGCATTTTAGAATAAATCCGATGTAAATAGGCTACTTTTTTACTTGGTCTTTTCAATTGGGCTTTTGAAGGTGACCCTGGAGTTCTAAATGCATTATGCAATAAGAATTTGTCACCATCAAAAATATGAATCTCGGCCACTGGTGTCTTTGCGACAAAATCCAACACATAAGAACCCGTTCCACCGGCACCAATTATTCCTATCTTAAGAGCTTTCAACTTATCCGAAACTGCATCTATCTCAGCTCTACTTGAATTTGTATCAGGATAATTAAAGACTGAGTCAGTTAATTCTGAATCCACCAATTTATAAGTTTGTGCTGTTATCGAATAATCCAACGATCTTACAGGTGCGCTTATAACACCAACATACGTAGAAATCATTTCATGATAATCATTATAATTCCTACCAGGTTTATGTGAAAAAGATCGATTGACTACAATCCCATCACCGAGTGTTTTGTTCCCATTGCTATGTGTAAGTTGGGCCATTTGGGATCCATCTTTATTACATGGATGATGACCAATGAAATTTATTACATGATCATTTGGCTTAACAACTTTTTCACCTGCAATTGTTAACGCTTTTACAAGCGTTCCTTTTTGAACTCTTCTTTCCGAATCAAGGTAAGGAACACCACTTACCATAAGTAGTGTTCCTTTAATTTGAACCTCAAAACCTTCATTTCTCAATTTCTTGAGATCTGGACTATGATCTATTAGTTTGTGTAACATTGAATTTCATTTCGTTTTTAACTTTTACAATATCACCTTTAACCATAGTCCCCTCTGGTTTTTGATTGTCACCTTTTTTGAAGGTGACTGTGTAGAATATATTAGGATCATTTGGTGGTGGATAACCTGCTAATACAACTACCTGCACATAACTGATCTGCTTTTCAGACCATTTTTTTGGTTTGCTATTCACATAAATCGTGAATTCTTTGTTCTGTCCTGGAGCATCTTCTTTATCAGCTCCTACTTCATCATTCTTTTTCATTACTCTTACTTTTTATAAAAAATTGTCGCCTTCAGAGATTTTAAGGCCGATGGAAGGACACTCATCGAGCCCAGACGATAGAATTGTATTCTGGACTCAATTTGTAGAAATGCATATTTATTTATACTTTGGCTCTCAGAATCAAGGGGTAGTTAGAGGTGATAAGCCTCTAATGCGAAGTCCGGAAAAACTTTTACACCCTTACATAATTAGCCCAATTTTTTTCGTCAGAAGAAATTGGGTTTTTTATTTAGTTTTCATTTATCAGCACGGTATTTAATTAATTAGTTGACATATAACAATTATAATACCAAAACGTCAACTATTAAAAAAGGTTCATTGATAGCTATAATATTTCCTTATAAGACATTATGACATATAATATTACATGTCTGGCAGTGACACGTTGTCATTATTAGTTGACAATATTTATTTATATTTTTATTATGTAAACTAATTATGGTATAATTGCGTTATAATTGCGGGACACTACTAAACTATTATGAACTTCATACCAGAAAGACTTAAGTCTGCGAGAATGATGAGTGGAATATCTCTTCAAGGGCTAGCTGACAAGTTAAAAGAGTTAGGTAATTCTATAAGTAAGCAAGGGATAAGTAAATATGAACAAGGGGATAGCAATCCTAACTCCGAAATGGTTGGACTACTATCAAACATCCTAGGTGTTAGACCTGATTATTTTTACAATGATTTTAATATTGAATTTGCTGAAATTGAATACAGAAAGCTTCAAAGTTATTCTTCCAAAGAATCACAACGAATTGTGGAGATATCAAGAGATGCCCTGCGTAGATACCTTGAATTAGAAGAACTGTTAAACATTGAGACAAAATTTATTAACCCACTAGTAGATTTTAAAATAACTGATCTTGAGAGTGTGAATAATGCCGCAGATGAGCTTAGGAAGATATGGAAATTGGGCATTAATCCAATTCCCAATACCATTGAACTCCTTGAGGATCATCATGTAAAAGTCATTGAAATTGAATCTGACGTTAAACTTGATGGCTTTTCAACCATTGCTAACAAAAAATATCCATTGGTTATTCTTAACAAGACTAAACTTGATGATAAAGCAGACCGAAAACGTTGGACTGCGCTACATGAATTAGGACATCTTGTTTTGAATATTGATGATTTGGATGAAAAGACGAAAGAGAAGTACTGTCATCATTTTGCAGGGGCACTTCTATTCCCTAAAGAGGTTATGTTTAAAGAACTTGGTGAAAGACGAAGCAGATTGTCCATCAATGAATTGGGTGCACTAAAAGAAGTATATGGTATTTCTATGCAAGCCATTGTCTATCGCGCCAAGGATGTTGAGATAATAAGTGAAAGTACCTATAAACAGTTTTTCTATATGTTTAATAAAATGGGTCATAGAAAGGATGAACCGTATGAGTATAATGGCTACGAAGGATCTAATAGATTTAGGCAGTTACTATTTAGGGCATTGGCTGAAGAAATTATCTCAATGAGCAAAGCTGCTACTTTGAATAATCAAAAATTAGCTGAATTCAGACAAGAAAACCTCGTGATTTAGATGCGAATAGTTGTAACGGATGCCTGTATATTCATTGATATTTTAGAGCTTGAAATAAGCTCTAATTTTTTTCTATTGAATATGGAAATTCATACAACTTATGAAGTTTGGGATGAAGTTAATGAAGAAGGACAGGAAATTCTAAAGACCTATCGAGTAGCTGAAAAGCTCACCATACATATATTAGAGCCTAATGAACATCAAGAAATAGCTAAAATGAATTACCCAAAAGCACTTTCTCCGCCTGATCAAAGTGTATTATACATGGCAGAAAAGCTAGATGCCATACTTTTAAGCAATGATGGTCTTGTAAGAAAACATGCTAAAAAAAGAGAATTGAATACTCATGGACTTTTTTGGGTTATGGATGAACTAGTTGAGCAGGAACATTTATCAAAACCTGATGCTTCCATAAAAATCAAACAGCTATTTGAAAACAACCTAATGTATAAGAACAATAGTAAGTTGTGGAAGGAAGCTGAAAAGAGAATTGTTGAGTGGGGAAGTTGAATTAATTTCATCCCAAGTTACCTCATTTAGCCGTAGGGTCTCCTTGCAACTCCAGCAGAACCTTTAGGTGTATACCTGATCTAAGTGGGACACTCAGACCAGTTACAGCTACTAATAAATTGACATTTTCTCCAAGTTACCTTGAAGGAACGGGGGGATTTCGACAAGCTCAATCACCTAAACTGACGGAACACTTGCCGAAGTGTTTTAAGGTGTGCTATTTTAGCATTTACACAGATGTTAGTAATTCCATATATTGGGATTACCAAAAATCCAGTTTTACTAACCTAACATTTATAATTATCTTTAGGCGAAATTATTTTAACAAGTATTTGTGAACAGAATCAAAGCGTATTTTATTGGTGATTTACTAGGTGAGGATTCCATATATAATTCTAAAGTAACCATCTTATTTCATGTGATCTTATTAGGAGTCATCCTGACTTTATCTATTGGAATTATTGGTTTTCTTATGAATTCAACACAAGTTGGTTTTCGGGCTTTAATGGCTGTTATAATAATGATTTCATTATTATATGTAATGAAATGGAAAAAGTCTATCACACTCGTTGCACATGTTCTTGTGATAACTATGTTACTAACGATTTTATCTAATATCTATATCATTTT
>Ga0224506_10002643_pt1 | contig 12112 bp, 12 predicted proteins | sample SF_Jan12_sed_USG_2_FD_169108 | JGI IMG/M metagenome (GOLD analysis project Ga0224506, IMG submission 169108) | Sediment microbial communities from San Francisco Bay, California, United States - SF_Jan12_sed_USGS_8_1 | ecosystem: Environmental > Aquatic > Marine > Sediment | place: USA...
ATAGAGGAAAATTGGAAAAGGAAGAAGTCAGAGAGTGGTGCGAAAAGAATCTGGCCCATTATAAAGTTCCAAAGATCATAGAATTCAGAGGCGAGATCCCCAAGACAGACGCATTTAAGATAGACCATAAGAAGCTAAGGCAAGAGCTCTTCCTAGTAAAAGAGAAGTAAGCAAGAAATCTGTCCAGAGACCTTAGAGTATTCACAGGTACTTTCCAATAATGAACCTAGTTGCCTTCAATTCCAGCCAAATACTTGGCTATTTTTTTCTTCTTCTCAAAGTCATACGTAGCCGCAATAATTGTCTCCTCTTTTATAAGTGAGCCCACGCAGCCAACATTTACACACTCTTTGTTTTGGGTCAAAGTGCCAGAATCACACCGTTGTACCTGTTGCACGCTGACGTATGGAGAAAAAGGAGTCATCTGAAATCAAATGGAGATTCTTGCACAAATCGTAGAAACGTGCGAGCTTCAGAGGAATCTCACTAGGTCCTCCCGTCTTATTCTGGGCAATTCTTTTTTGATGCCTGCGAGGTATCTGGCTATGTCTTTTATCTTCTCTACATTGTACGTTCCTACCATCATGATTGTTTCCATGACTGGTGAACCGCCTCCATGAACACCTGCTACTTGTAATACTCCTGTCAGATCAGATGCCAGAATGTTTTCAACGAGCCTGAATGCCCTGTGCACATATTCAGACGAAAGCTTTGGGTTCCGCATTATGTATTTGTTCAGTAGATCCCCTGTTTCTTCATTGTAGAAATCTGCTTCAAATGGTAAAGTGCAGGCAAGACCGCCAGCAAGATCCGCAAGGAGTTCATATTCATGATATATGTTCTCCCCAGCCAGTCTTCTTCCCGCGTTGGTATATACAGGATCAGGGATGTATGTTCCAGAGGGAGATTCCCTTGCGTAATGTGCACTAGCTATTCCGGCGGCGTATACAAGTTCTGATAAACCAATGAAGTGAGATAGTTTGTCCCGAACATGAGTCGCTCTTTCGATGTTGTTGCATTCAGCGATCAAGGCGGCGGCGCCGCCCAAAACGTCGGACACTGCAGGTTTACAACCCGTATAACTGTGTCTGTGATAAAGCGCAAACAGCAAAGCAAGAGCTCTTCCATGTTCCCATTCACCACACATGAACACTCTTTCCCACGGCACGAACACATTGTCAAATATCGTTAGAGATTCTGCGTCTCCAAACTTGGCGATAGGCGCGTGTAATTTTATTCTTTTACGCAAGTAAGCTGGTCGAACCACAAGCTTAACTCCATTCGTATCCGCAGGAATCGCAAAAGCAACAGCCCAGTCACCTTCTTCCTTGGTTAAGGTCCGAGTGGGAATAGCAATGATTTCGTCAGCGTATGGCGCAATAGTATTGTGTGCCTTTGCACCACGAACAATAATACCATCATCCCGTTTTTCTACCACGCGTAAATACAGGTCAGGATCCTCTTGTTCATGCGGTCTCCTAATTCTGTCACCCTTCACGTCTGTTTGGGCACAGTTTGCAACTATGTCATTCTTTTGAAAATATTTTAAATAGTTGAGAAAACGTTCGCAGTAGTTGGTGTCGTACTGCATATCAATAAGTTTTGTAACAACAGAAAGGGCGTTCATGGCGTCTATACCCATGCAACGTTGAATGCAACCTCCGGTACGCTGACAAATAAGGCGAGTCATCTCTTGTTTTTTTAACAAGTCTTCTCTGCTCTGATGAATGTGGCAGAAACGGTTGATTTTTTCCCCAGTGATGTGTGACTTTGCCGTGCAGAGGTCTTCAAACTCAGGGTCATGGGCCATGTCAAATGTGACACTAACTACGTTGATACCTGGGAGCAGACGCTCATCCACATGCCCTACTTTTTCACCGCCAATATACACATTTCTCTTCATCTTTTTTAATCGCTCAATGTAGTCCTCCTTCGTTTTTAAACCCAATACCTCCTCCTCCTTTTCCATGATTCACTCATTTAACTCAGACACGCATTTAACTCTTATTGCTCACCCGAATCAGCGCGCCTTACGTGAACTCTGTAAAGCTTTTCAACATACCGTTCAGCGCGCGCTTCTCATGCTGATACTCAAACGTCAATTAAATCTAGAAAACAGAATAGAAAACTTCAGACATTAATCAAGACAAGCACATCAAAACTCAGCTTACAAACCGAAAAGAATAAATCCCGTAAGTTTCTGTTAACAGCAGACTATGATAAATTTTGTTAAAAGGTGTTTAGGTTGCGTAACGTAGCCATTGTTGGAGTCGGTCATAGCAAGTTTGGAAACAGATTTGACGTAAGAATCGACGAACTTGCACGGGAAGCTGTTAGTGAAGCTCTAAAGGACGCAAATCTCTCAGCCAAAGAAATGGAGTTTCTTGTGGTTGGATGTGCTGGTGGATGGAGTGCCGAATCCCTACCCGCTGTCCTTTGTTCAGAATACTGTGGTACCCTCCCTAAGGGAAGCATGAGAGTTGAAGCCGCATGTGCAACAAGCAGCGCCGCCGTGGCTGTTGCTTACAACTTTGTTGCAAGCGGATATGTTGACTTAGCATTGGCCTTGGGTGTGGAGAAAATGTATGAATCTCCGACACCGGTCCAGATAGAGCTTATCGGAAGAGCTGGAAACTACTTCTGGGAATTTGAAAACTTTGGCATGACCTTCCCTGGATATTATGCGTTGCATGCAACAGGTTACATGTGGAAATATGGTTTAAAAGAGGAGGACTTGGCAGAAATAGCCGTGAAAAATCATTATTACGCAACCATGAACCCAAAAGCCCAATTTAGAAAAAAAATAACCGTTGACACAGTTATGCAGTCAAGATATATCGCCTGGCCACTGAAACTTCTTGATTGCTGTCCTTTAACAGACGGCTCAACCGCTTTGATATTGGCCAATGAAAGTATAGCTAAAAAGATCACAGATACACCAGTATGGATAAGCGGCATAGGTGCTTCCACTGGAACCGGAAACCTGAGTAAAAGAGATATGTTCTTGAAGCTCGAATACTCGGGTTTAGAATCTGCCGTTGACGCTGCGAAGCAAGCTTATAAAAGGGCTGGAATAGACTACAATAATGCTGCTAAGTATATTGACGTTGCATGTGTGCACGATTGTTTTACCATCGCAGAGCTTATGGCTTACGAAGACCTAGGCTTCTGCAAGAGAGGAGAAGGACTGAAACTTGTAAGAGAAAAACAAACCTACAACGGTGGGCTTATACCCGTCAACATCGATGGAGGTTTAAAAGCTAAAGGTCACCCCATAGGCGCCACCGGAGGTTCTATGATGTACAGTTTGACGAAACAGTTACGCCAAGAATATGGAAAACTTGCTGGTCGAGAGGCCCAAGCAACAATCAGAAACGGTAGGGCTTTGGCCCACAACATCGGGGGAACAGGACACTATGCATACGTGACAATACTCTCATTGGAAAAACCACACAAATAGGAGAAATTAAAATGTCTGACTTAGGTGAAATTGTAAAAAAGAGTATTAAGGAAAAAGGGTTACCTTTAATTGAAGAAGCAAAAACTAAACTACCGCTCTACGTGAGTGTACGGGAGCTGCCTTTAAGATTCCAGTTTGGCACAGCCAAGATTCAAAAGTTTTTCGAAGGGTTAAAAGAAGGCAAAGTCTACATGACTCAATGTAAAAAATGTGGCGAAAAGTTTTTCCCACCTCAAGCCGATTGTCCCAAGTGTCGAGAATCGGACATGGACTGGATCCCGCTGAGGGGTGAAGGAGAACTCTTAACATGCACCATGATCATTGTTAAACCCTCAACCTATGCTCATTATGACAACTATGTAGTTGCTATTGCTCAAATGAAGGAAGGCGTAAAAGTCTTAGCTTGGCTAAAAATAGATGACCCTAGAAAAATAAAGCCAAAAATGAAAGTGCGCCTAACAACTGTAGAAAGAGAACCTGAAGGCTTCATAACCTACGGGTTTGTCCCTATATGAGTTAGCTACATCTTAGCGCGCGCTGGGGCGCAAGACAATAGAAACCATAACAGATAACATATTTCTAATCAACGGAAAGAACGAAGGCAGGTTTCCTTATTCACATTCCATTCTCATCTTGGACGAAGAGATCGTTTTGATAGACACAGGCTGTGGTATTGAGAATCTAAACCAACTTAGGACGGAATACGATGTAAGCTATGTTATTAATTCTCATACCCACCCAGATCATTCCGCTGGTAACTGGGTATTCAAAGATAGACCTATTCGCGTGCCAGAGGAGGGATTCGATACCAGCGGGAATGTTGTGGCTCTTTCTCAGAGATTCGTGAGTGAAAAGCTTGCCAGATTTTGGCAAGCGTTCGTGAAAAAGCACATGGGGTTCAAGGATTGCAAACCAACTAGCAGTTACGGCAGACGAACAATCTTCAATTTTGGGAAAATAACACTTGAACCGATATACACGCCAGGGCACACAAAAGATCACTATTGTTTCTACGAAAAAAGAGAAGGCATTCTCTTTTCGTTTGACTATGATTTAACATCATTCCCTTGGTATGGTCACAGAGAATCAAGTATCCCAGAATTCAGAGAATCGGTGAAGAAACTCAAGGCTCTATCTCCGAGGGTTGCAGTATCATCCCACAGAGAGATAATCACAGAGAATGTTGGTGCTGAGTTTGACAGATTTTACAAAATAATAGATGAAAGGGATGAGAAGATTCTCTCTTTACTAGAAAGTGAAAAGACTATCAATCAACTTGTGGAATGCGCCCCAATCTACGGAAATTTCCCTTACGCTGGATCGCTGCTTAGGTATTGGGAAGGCCAGATGATCAAGAAACATTTGGAACAACTGGAAATCGATGGTAGAGTGAAAAAAGTGGCAGGGGTGCCCTATTACAAACGCACGCGACATTCTGAAATCTGAACCTACAAAGCAAAAAAGTGGAAGGTTAACGGCTAGGTTTCCAAGTATTGTCTGATTATTTTCCATGTGTCTTGTGGTTTATGGTAATATTTCCATTCTTCATTGATTTTTTGAAAATATGGATTCTCCAAGGCTAGCCTATGCAGAGCCTCAAAGACAGTTAGAAATTGTTTATCTTCATTTTTGATAAGGCTAGTCTTCACAATCTTGAAGATTTTATTCTCTAAGTATTTCATAACCTTCTTATCTGTGGGCTCTAACTCGATTACTAGCTTATTCAACTTGGCTGTAACATCCTTCAGCAAATCAACAATTTCCTTGGTCTCTTCGCTCATTGGCTTTTCGCCCTCGAAACATGTATGCATCACTCGCCGATATAAATTTAGCATAAATCGAAAATCAACGGCTTCTTTGCGCGCGCTATAACTTTGTAACCGAAAGGCCAAGTGATTTAAGTTATCCTAAAGAATGCCTTATCCTTGCAGCTTCCACAATGTATCTTGGTGTCTCACTGTGGTCTCCGGCTAATGAGATCAGAATGTTGTTTGCTATGTTTTCATGTTTCCTATGATCTAGGTTTTTGGGGCCCATACTAATGCCTGCTGTTTGTTCAAGTAATTCTAAATCTTTCATTATCTCCGGAATTGCTTCTTGCAGCTTAAACTTCTTAGTAATCTTGTCGACAATCTCTTTCTCGCCTAGCAAGTAGTTGAGATTTTGCCAACATAGAAACTCGGAGGCAGATTTCAAGTCTTCTTTCCAGTTAACATAGTACTCTTCAAGGAGTTGCCATTCTCTTTCAGAAAGTTCTGCAAACGCGCTGGCTCCAATGAGTTCCGGAGGAATACCTAGAGAGTACATGACTGCTGTAAATTTTATGGCTCTCGGTAGTCGAGTTGTTCCAACTTCTCTGCTGTACCCGAATAAGCCGATGTGGAGCTTTCTGGCTCTTCTCTTTGGTATAAATTGGGCTACATAATTGATGATCGCTGATAACTTCTCTATTTTACGCTGATAGTTCTCAGTGAAAGTCTTGACGATTCCTTTTATTTTCTCCTCTTCTTCTTTCGTCATCGTTTTAGCGTCCTTTTTCTGCAATGCCTCCTTCAACTTGTTTATTGTTTTCTTGGTTGTATCTTTGTCGAAATCGTATTTTAAGGCTGATTGGACGGTTGCAGTTTTGACGCCGGCATATTCTACTAGAAAGTTGTTGATGTTGCTTGGTGTTAAATGGCCCCTGAACGGCAGGGAACCCGTGCCTATTATGGGAAACATTTTAACTCCAGAATTTTGGGACAGAGTGTTCATTCTTGATAAAGCAAGTTTGATTAGAAGCACGGCTGGAATCAATCCGTAGTTCAGGGCTGGATCCGATCTTGCCAAGAATACTCTTAGATAATTGGGTTTTACCTGTTTTATGTACTTTATCAGTATCTGGTCAATGTTGGATAAGCTTTCCTTATCCTCTATCAAAGGAATCATCTCCACTTTTTTAGGTTCGAAGCTACCCACCCAATCCTCAACAGACATGCCATCGTTTTCGCACAATTTCATCTTCTCTTTTCCCACGATTATCTTGCTGTAGCACGACGCTACCCTCAATAGCTCTAGGTGACTAGTGGTGAAAGGTATAATCACTTCAAATACTGGAGGACAGAGCTTACTGCCATAGAAGCTTTCTGCTATGTCATAACAGCGAGGAATGGATTCTAAGGCTTCTATTAGAACTTTCCTCTCAGTTGTTTCTACAGATGGATTGGGAACTCGATAAGTTAAGAAAACGTCTTCTCCTAGGATGTGCTCCTCGAAAAAATCTGGATGAGTCATCAAAAGTTTTCTCACGATGTTCGGGTCAACATCCTTTCCCTCCCAGTCCCACATCTGCTCCTCGCATTTCAGTTCTCGATAAACAAAGTATGTCTCAAAGACCTCATCCTCTCCTGCAATCACCTCTCCTTTAACCCACGACGGAAGCGCAACGTTATCTGGATGCTGTGTAGACATCGTCGATGGAATTTTCCTCAAACACTCCCCACCTTTCCAAGAAACTTCGTCGTAGATCTCTAGCACGCACTAGAAGATAAAATTTTTATTCTTCTTCAGTTTCTGGGGAAGCGTGCGCTCTTTTCTTATTCAATGATTTGCGATTTTTCATTTGGGTTTGGGATTAAATTTTAACCTTCTTCTTTCTCATTACTTCTACGAATAACCTGACTCGTTGAATCATTTGAAACAGATATGTTCTATTCAAGATGCAATAGAACTAGATTCCATAAGGCTTATTAGAATTAGCATTGCGTATGTAATTCAAAGGAGAAAGGAGAATGAAACGTGACCTACTTGTTGCAACAACAGTGCTGTTTCTGGCAACCATAATAACCATTGCGATACCAAGCGTCAAAGCAAGCCCCGGCAATCTTTGGGGTGTCACCGGCGCTTCCGGCGGCACAGGCCCATATCCTGGAGCGTATAGTGAGGTCTTCAAGGTGAGTACAGCGACCGGAGTAGTCACGATGGTGAACGACAAACTATCAAACGCCCTATATGGGGATATAGCAATGACCCCCCATGGTAGTCTGTACACCACTGGGGCAGACGACATAATTCAAGCCCCTAATGGCGTCTGGGTAATCAACTTTAACGATTTCTATCGGCTGGACCCTGCCACAGGTGACGTCATTACGAAATGGTCAAACGTGTTCACGGACGCGAGCTTCCACCGCGTCAATGCCCTAGCCGCAGAGAGCGATACCAGCCTTTTGGCTATTGAAGGCGGCGGCGTGGGCATCAGTTGGGGTTACCCAACCGGCCCTAGGTTGCTACGCATCACCCTTGATGCCGCAGGCAACTTCTTGAGCATCACTAGCCTAGGCACTATCGCTGCACCTGGAGCTGCAAGCTGTTTATCCGACGGTGACATAGATAGAAACCGAACTTCTGGCAAGTGGTACGCGGGCTTTTGGGCAAACGCCGGCAGTGAAATGCTGGAGCTGAATCTTGCTAACCCCAGTGCCTCTGCACTTATCTCGCAGTCCAACATCAAATGGCAGGGAGGATTTGCCTTCGACGCTCACGGGAATGCCTACGCTGGCAGCTGGGCTGAAAAGAACCTGTACAGTGTGAATGTTATAGGTGGCGGTAGCAGTGTTATATGGGATCTAAGCAGCTACCTCCAAGGTAACATCTATGGATTGTCCTCATCCGCGCTTCCAGTTGGTGGCTTTTGGGTTCCAACAAACAAGTTTGAGCTAGTGGCTCCATGGGTAACCTTGGCTTCATTCTTGATGGCATCTATTGTATTTGCATCAGTCGCCTATGTCAGACATAGAAAGAAACAGCAAAACTAAACTTCACTCTTTTACTTCCTTCTTTTTCTTTGAAGATAACTTGTACATGAGTTACGGAAGGGAAGGGCTTTGGGGAAACCGTAGTTTTCTCCGAATCAGCTTGAGGAAGAAGAGCACGCGCCAAGTCTTCCACTCGCAAAGTGAGGAATCTTAGAGAAAAGCTGGTTCTCCGTGACCAGACAATATGATTTTTGGTTTCGCGCCATGTTTTTCCCTTAGGGTTTTTAGGTCTGTCGAAGTTGGCAGGTCATCTCCAATGAAGAGAACCTGGTTATTACTTTCGTAGTACCATACGTGATCGGCCTTATGAACCCCAGTATAAAACACTAAGAAAGTCAACTTTTTGTCAACGACTTTTAGGACGTCTCCATTCTTGACTTTCACGTCTCCCCGCTTGCTTCTAGTGTGAGCCACCACTCTAGGTTCCGTCTGTTTCTTGAATCTATTTAGTCCCATAACGTGGTCGAAGTGGCTATGGGTCAAGAAAATGTACTCTAGCTTTAGGCGGTTTTTGTTTATGTAGTCTAGTACACGGTTTGCGGTCCAAGGCATTCCACAATCTATGGCAACAGCTCTGTTTTCCACTACTATTAGGTAGACGTTCGATGAGAGAAATCTACCTGAGAAACAGAGGAGTGAGCCTATTTTTGAGTCTAGTTTCAACAAGTCCGATTGCACATCCTTTTCGTTTAATTTGTCTGTAATGAAACTTTCTAAATAATAACTGCTTCCCAGCGCGCGTAAAAGCTAAAAGGCAAACGCATGTTATTGTCTGGAGCTTGTAGAAAAAGATAATTGTGTTGATATCTACATTTCTTGGAAGTGGCAAATATGCAACCTGAACTGGAAAGACTGATCCATCGGGGCGAAAACTGTCCATTCTATCGACTTCTGAATATGAAGATCGAGGAAGTACGAGAGAACTATGCTCGTCTCTCGATAAAAATCGATAAGAAACATATTCAACTTCTGAACACGGTTCATGGAGGAGTCATAGCAAGTTTAGCTGATTCAGCAGCAGCTTCGGCGATCTTTGGTTCAAACGGTTTGAATGGTGCTCCAGTTACTGTTGAGATGAAGATCAATTTCTTGAAGCCAGTTGAATCGGGCAAGCTTGTGGCTGAAGCTCGAAACATACATGAAGGTTCCAGAATTTTCGTGAGCGACGTAGAGGTCAAAAACGGTAAAGGGAATCTGATTGCTAAGAGTCTTCTGACTTACTACCCGCTGAAGAACAAGTGAAATCAAGTGGTGTTATCTGGGGGAACCGGGTTCAGATCTTGCGCACACTGTTTTTGTTTGCCTGAAACTTATGCTTATAAACAGATTTGCACCATATTCTCTGATTACAAAATGGGTGAAAGGGATGACTGAAAAAGTAGATTGGCAGTGGGTCCAAAAGATATTTGGTTATAACGAGAATCAAATGGAAGCAATAAAGAAATCGCCACAACATTTGAAATGGATTAAGGCTTTCCCCAAACTCAGGAAAATCAGAATGGTCGCAGAGGTGGTTGAGTCGAGAAATTGCATGGCACAGCTGAAAAAGGGAGATAAATACTACTTCAAGTGGGGAGGATATGTTTTGGACAAAAGTGAGGGAGCTGAAAATGTGTGCCTTTGGGCCGTGAGCCAGTTGCTTCCCTTCTATCTCATGATTAATGATCGTGTAGCTGAAGGACTTGATCCAGACGACATGATTGTGAATCACGTGAGATGCTACGATGTCGGTTTCAGAGGACACTGTGGATACGGAGAAGTCCTGATGAAAGTGTACGCAGAAACCAAGAAAACGATTTAAGAACTTTCGTTACGGGACACGTGAATCTACATTTTTGAACGTAAAAACATAGTTGTTATCTGCATGATAACCTCCAGTTCAACCGTATCAGAGAATAGAGAACCACTAAATCTGGGCTTGGCATTCTAAAGGTAGATTAAGAAGTAAGGCGTAGTTCTGTACAAAGATGGAGGTATTGTCTATGGTTAGAGGTCCTGAATCAGCCGTGAAATTGATGGGCGTTGCTAAGCGATATGCCGATGTAGTGGCTGTGGACTATGTTGATTTGGACGTGAAGGAAGGTGAAATCTTCGGTCTTTTGGGTCCAAACGGTTCAGGCAAGTCCACCTTGCTGAAGATGATCTTAGGCTTGGTTGAACCTGACTCGGGGTCTGTAAATGTATTAGGCATAAATGCTGAGGAGAATCCTGTTGCGATAAAGGCGCAAGTTGGATATGTGCCAGAGGTTCCTCGACTATACGAATTTCTAACAGGCATAGAGTACCTCGACTTCACGGCGGATCTTTACGATGTCAGCCCGGCAGAGAAAAGGGAGCGAATCAACGAGTACCTGGAAGCCCTTGAGCTGGAAGGCAGGGAGGGCGACATGATAAGCGCCTATTCTCTAGGTATGAAGCAGAAGACCGCGCTCATATCCGCCTTTGTCCACAAACCAAAGCTACTGCTCCTAGACGAACCCTTAGGTGGTCTTGATCCCCGCTCGGCCAGAATTATCAAGGATCTCCTCCGTGAACTAGCATCGAAGGGCGTAACCACCATCATGTCAACCCACATTCTGGAGATCGCCCAGGCCATGTGTGACCGCATTGCCATCATGTATGAGGGGAGGCTGCTCGCCATAGGCAACATGGAGGAGTTGAGAGAGAAGGCTAGGCTTCCGGGATCAAATCTAGAGGAGATTTTCCTTACGCTCACAGGAACCAGCGACATCAGGGGTGTGGTCGAGGCGCTTATGAAATGAAATGGAAAAACGTCCTTAGGCTCATAAGCGTAGACATCAAATCAGGCAGGCTTATTCGGGGACAAAGGCTCCGAAGATACCGGGAGAGCAGAGTTCTCCAGTACGTGATGTATGGGGGCAGTTGCCTTCTTGGGATAGCCGCAGGACTGCTCGTCGGGACACTTTACAACGGAATCACAGACCCAGAAATGAAGGCCACTCTTCTTCTGAGCGCCAAAAGCCTCTTCATATCCGCTCCGACCTTAGTCCTCACGTACAGCCTAATCTTCACTATGATGCGGCAAATCCAACGCGCAGGAATAAAAGCATCGATCCAACCGCCTTATTGGCTACCCATCACTTGGGGGGAACATACACTTGCAGCCATTTTGGCAAACCTTATCGGCATCCAGCTAGCTGCATTGATTTCCATTATTTTAGCGATATCCGTGGTCTCTATTTTCCTTGGAGAGATTTCCCTCGCAGCCTTGACAATTCTTGCTCTCCTAGCGACTGCGTTTTTGGCCAGCGCCACCACAGAAATCTTTAGGGTCCTTCAAGTGAGACTCACAGGAGCGGTTTACAAGACCTCGGGGAAGGCAGCAATTTGGGTAAGGTTTTTTGGCTCAATTCTTCTCTTCATCGCATTCTACGCAGTCTATTTCTTTTTTACATCTGGAGCAAACTTCCTCGCAATTATAGAGGCATTCGCTAGCGGACAAAACACGGTGTGGTTCATCCCTTATTTATGGCTTGGGATGGCCCTATTTTCCATTGTAAATAGTCAAATTGTGGAAACAGCCTTCTTTTCCTTGGGGTCTGTAGCCTTTTTGTCAGTCCTTTTCGCAGTAGCGGTTACGTTGAACAGTAGATTTGGGCTCTATGAACCACCAGCCATAAGAATCTCGATTGGAGCCTACGCACCAAGGCCCAGCATGTGGGGAAGACTCGGTTTTTCCTTGTCGGAGGCGGCTATCATGAGAAAGGACTTTAAAGCCTTCACGAGACGACGGGAGCTGATGTACTTCTTCGTGCTGCCCATAGTGATCACAATGATTTATATGATGCCTTTAACGCGAACACCCTATTTCCAGGCTTTATCTATCTTTTCTGCTTTG
>Ga0224506_10002645_pt1 | contig 12111 bp, 13 predicted proteins | sample SF_Jan12_sed_USG_2_FD_169108 | JGI IMG/M metagenome (GOLD analysis project Ga0224506, IMG submission 169108) | Sediment microbial communities from San Francisco Bay, California, United States - SF_Jan12_sed_USGS_8_1 | ecosystem: Environmental > Aquatic > Marine > Sediment | place: USA...
AAACATTGAAATGGAAGGCACGGTAATCGATACATTGCCTAATACCATGTTTCGAGTCGAGCTGGACAATGGCCACGTCGTGACTGCCCATATCTCTGGCAAAATGCGCAAACACTATATACGCATACTCACCGGTGACCGCGTGACTGTACAGTTGACCCCATACGACCTGAGCAAGGGCCGTATCAGTTTCCGTCAGCGTTAATCACTCGCCACACGGTAAAAAAGCGCCCGCAGGCGCTTTTTTTGTGTCTGCAGAAAAGACTTCGGTCTACACCTCCGCCAGCTCCTTGCGGGTCTGGAACTCGAACGACAGCTTGCCGTCCTTCTCCCCAATCAGCACATGGCCACCCTCAGACAGGGAGCCAAACAGGATCTCGTCGGCCAGTGCCTTCTTTATGTGTTCCTGTATGACACGCGCCATCGGCCTTGCTCCCATGGTCTTGTCATAACCCTTGGCACACAGCCAAGCCATCGCATCTGCATCCAGTTCCAGACTCACATGCTTATCCATCAACTGTGCTTCCAGCTCGGCGATAAACTTGTCGACCACGTGAATAACCTGCTCCTCATCCAGTTGCTTGAACTGAATGATATTGTCCAGACGGTTACGGAATTCCGGACTAAAGGCACGGTTGATGATCTCCATACCATCGGTCGTATTGTCCTGCTCGGAGAAACCGATGGAACGACGTTGCAGTGACTCGGCGCCGGCATTGGTGGTCATGACGATAATGACATTACGGAAGTCAGCCTTGCGACCATTATTGTCGGTCAGGGTGCCGTGGTCCATCACCTGCAACAACAGATTAAAGACATCCGGATGGGCCTTTTCAATCTCATCCAGCAGCAATACTGCATGTGGCTGTTTGTTAACCGCTTCGGTCAGCAGGCCTCCCTGATCAAAACCTACATAACCGGGTGGTGCGCCTATGAGTCGTGACACCGTATGACGTTCCATATATTCGGACATATCGAAACGTATCAGTTCTATGCCCATGACACGGGCCAGCTGTCGTGTTACCTCGGTTTTACCAACACCCGTAGGTCCGGCAAACAGGAAGGAGCCTATAGGTTTCTGTTCACTACCCAGGCCAGAACGGGCCAGCTTGATCGCTGCGGCCAGTGTATCAATGGCCGCATCCTGACCGAAGATCACCTGCTTGAGATCGACATCCAGATTCTTCAGGACATTTCGATCACTGGTATTTACCTGCTTGGGTGGGATACGTGCGATCTTGGCTACGATACTTTCTATGTCGTGCACACCGACGGTCTTCTTACGCTTCGAAGGAGCGAGCAACTGGTTTGATGCGCCCGCCTCATCAATGACATCTATGGCCTTGTCAGGCAGGTGACGGTCATTGATATAACGTGAGGAGAGCTCGGCAGCACTCTTTAGTGCCTGCTTGGTGTATTTAACACTGTGATAGTCCTCATAACGGGACTTCAGACCTTCAAGGATCTGAACGGTCTCGGCGACCGTAGGCTCCGGTACATCGATCTTCTGGAATCGACGGGCCAGGGCTCGGTCCTTTTCAAAGATACCACGATACTCCTGATAGGTTGTGGAGCCGATACACTTCAGTTCACCCGAAGCCAGTACTGGCTTGATCAGGTTGGAGGCATCCATTACACCGCCCGAAGCTGAACCGGCACCAATAATGGTATGGATCTCATCAATGAACAGGATGGCACCAGGCTCACTCTTCACCTGTTTCAAAACCGCCTTGATCCGTTTCTCAAAATCACCACGGTATTTGGTACCAGCGACCAGCGCCCCCAGATCCAGTGAGTAGATAGTACTGTCTTTCAGAATATCCGGAACTTCACCATCAATAATCTTCTTCGCCAGCCCTTCCGCCAGAGCAGTCTTTCCAACACCGGCCTCACCTACAAACAGGGGATTGTTCTTGCGACGACGGCAGAGTACCTGGATGGTACGTTCAACCTCATCACGACGACCGATAAGCGGATCTATCTTGCCTGCCAGAGCCTGCTCATTCAGATTGCTGGCATAGGTCTTTAACGGATTCTGTCCTGCCTCTTCTCCCGCCCCCTCTTCATCCACCGGAGAGAGGGTATGTTCATCCTCATCCTCGTCGGCGATCTTGGAAACGCCATGAGATATGAAATTCACCACATCGTAACGGGTCACGTCATGACTGTTTAACAGATAGACGGCCTGTGAATCCTGTTCACTAAAGATCGCAACCAGTACATTGGCACCGGTTACCTCTTCCTTGCCACTGGCCTGTACATGAAACAGGGCGCGTTGGAGTACACGCTGAAATCCAAGGGTCGGTTGGGTTTCGCGCTGATCGTTGGGTTCCAGTTTCGGGGTGTTCTCTTCGATAAAGACATCCAGGTCTACCTTAAGACCATCCAGGTCGGCACCACAGGCACGCAACACATCTGCAGCGGAGGGATTATCAATCAGGGCCAGGAGCAGATGCTCAACGGTCATAAATTCAAAGTTTCTTTCGTGGGCCTCACGAAAGGCAAGATTTAAGGTAAATTCCAGATCTTTACTCAGCATGCTCTGCTCCTGTGCGGACAGCCAACCTTAACGGTCGGCCTCCATTGTGCACTTTAAGGGATGCTGGTGTTCACGGGAAAAATCATTTACCTGTGCCACCTTCGTTTCCGCGATCTCTCGCGTATATACACCGGCCACACCCATTCCCTTGGTGTGGATATTTAACATGACTTGTGTCGCGCTTTCGCGCGTCAGATTAAAAAACTGCTCCAGTAGCAGGACAACAAAATCCATAGGAGTAAAGTCGTCATTATGTAGTAAAACCTTAAACATTGGAGGCCTTTTAATCTTTGGTTTGGCCTCTTCCAGTAACAGGTTGCCGTCGTTGTCGTGATGTTCTTCACTCATAGTAGTAGTAGATGGCGCTTAATTTTAGAATTTCAATAGATAACAATGTATTTTCCCGGTAAACACTGCAGTGTATGACATTATAACAAGTGTTAACGTTCAATAATAAACTTCTATTCTCCATATATTATGGGGGAATAAAGGATTTCTTCTCGCATTAACGCTCAATCTTGACTAATTTGCTTGGCTGTACCAAATTTATATATCACATCCTGAGCCAGGGTGTTGACAGGTGTAGGCGTGCATGAGGGTTAGCCCCGGTTAGTATGACACGATCTTGATATTTGTAGGACTCCATCAAGAGGCGGTAAAAATGGAAACAGGTTTCGTGAAATGGTTCAATAATGCCAAGGGTTACGGCTTTATTTCACCGGACGGCGGTAAGGATGAGGATATCTTTGCCCATTTTTCTTCTATAGGAATGGAAGGTTACAAAACACTAAAAAGAGGCCAGAAGGTTCAATTCGAACTGACAGACGGCCCGAAAGGTCTTCAAGCGCTTGATATCAAACCGTTTGGTGAAATAGAGTCCGACTGAGACTCCAGAATCAACTTATTAATCCGGTAAACCTGCGCCACCAATGGCGCAGGTTTACTCGCGCTTCGAATATATAAAGTATTACACATCTTGATACGATTTCCTTTTCTACTCCTCCCCTCTCCATGTTACCTTTAACCATAAATAGTACATGGTTTAACTGTATTGTAATTTTCAGAGCATAAACATCGCTTTGTAAACAATGAACACATTTTATCTGGTATGCAGAATATGTCGTGATACTTGCATATAACTCTAAGTAAAGATGACTGATGTATAAAATCATGAACACATCAAAATTTAGTAAGGATATACTGGAGTTCGCAAGCAGTTTACTGAAGGACTTCGGTAAAAACCAGGGCTATCTCCTTTCCGGAGCGTTAGCCTTTTACATTTTATTATCCCTAATACCCTTCCTGATACTAACGGTCATAATTCTCGCCAATATTATCGATGAGGCCTCCCTGCTGGAAATCATCAGCCACCAGTTAAGCGGGTTATTTCCCGCTGCAATGGATTCATTTGTATCACAAGTGCAGCGTGCCTATAGCAGCAGAACCCTGTTCGGGTATTTTGGCACGATAAGTATTATTATATTTAGTAGCCTTATTTTCCGTACCTTACAGAAAATAATGAAAATAATTTTCCCCAGAAGCAGAACCCGAAGATTACGGTTGCGTAGTATCGTCATCCCTTATTTATATATGTTGGTATTTTTACTCATCAGCTTTGTATTCTCCGTACTCAGTACAACTATAGAGACGATAAACCAGACCGACTGGAGTATTTTTTCCATAACTCTGGATATCTCGCCGTTAGTAGGTAATCTGACGCAAATTTTAATCCTGCTGACTAACTTCAGTTTGCTGGTACTATTTTACAAGATTTTCCCGCAGGTTAAAATCAAATGGAAACATGCTATATACGCGGGGTTTTTTGTTGGTCTTATCTGGATGACTGCAAAACAGATCCTGCTCTATTTCTTTCAGCACTTTTCATCAGTGGGCATCATTTATGGAACACTGAGCTCTTTCTTTATCCTTCTTATCAGTCTGGAGATCTTTTCTCTGGTACTTCTGTTCGGAGCACAGTTCATCGCCACTTATCAGCAACACAAACAAAAAAGGCAAACTCAATATTGAGTCTGCCTTTTATTTCGTACAGCGGAAGAATTACCGAGTCCACTCCGTTGTCCGCCCTAACAGTGCAAAGCCTATATAACCACGAACCTTGAGATTATTTTTATCCACCATGGTCATTTTGCATTTATAGGTTTTTCCGTTATTGGGATCATAGATCTCTCCATCCTCCCATACATCATCACCATCAAAAGTGAAGCCTTTTAAAATCTGTAGACCAATAATCGGATTAGACTGCTTGCTTTCATCCGGGTTGTTTCGGTCAACCTTTTTTTGACCCGCCATTTCGTCATCTGCTGGATAGACTTCTTCCTTTAAGGAAATTATACGGCCACATAGCCCTGCGTCACACTGACTAATCTCAACCACTGATTTGGCATTCGCCGTAGTCCAGACACCTAATATATCCGCCTCTTCCACCCCTTGTGCCATAGAGGCATATACAAGAAACGGTAAAAGTATTAGTCCATTTATCCACTTCATCTTTATCTCCTGTTAGTAGCGCTTGTTATTACTGATTTGTCGTGGCAGCTTTGTGCTAAGTAGGAGTGAAAAGCCAAGAAATATGGCTGATATAGTCAAACAACCTACCAATTCCCAATGCTGATATGCCCAACCGGATAGTATCGTTCCGACCAAACGGCCTGTTGCATTGGCCATATAATAAAAACCTACATCCATAGCAACCTGTTCCCGATTGGCATAGTTCAGTATCAGGAATGAGTGTATCGAAGAGTTTAACGCAAAGACGATGGCAAACAATGTGAGACCTGTTATCAGTCCTAGTTCTAAATATTCACCATTCCATACATAGAATGTTAGCAGTACGACTACCAATAGTAATACCGCATTCCATATTGAGGCGGTTTTACCATCCGGACCATCATGATGATGACTGCGCGATACAATCTTAGGAGCAATGGTCTGTATAAAACCGTAACCAATCACCCATAACGCAAAAAAACTGCCTACATCAATATGACTCCAGCCCAGTTGAGTAGAAAGAAATACCGGCAGGCCGACCACAAACCAGACATCCCTTGATGAAAAAAGAAACAACCTGCCAGCGGAGAGCCAGTTGATCTCTTCCGACTTGGATACTATATGTTTCATCCTGATCTTATGAGTGGTTTTACCCAGACCAGAAGGCAAAAAGAACATCGTAATGATTAAACTTAGAAACAAGCCTGTGGCAAGAATGTAGAGTGCCTGTTGAAATCCGTATAGTGACAACAACAATCCGCCGAGAAAAAATCCTACGCCCTTTAACGCATTCTTTGAACCGGTCAGGATAGCCACCCACTTAAACAGATGTGACCGGGCCTCATCGGGCACTAATAGTTTCAGACTCGATTTTGCCCCCATCTTGTTCAGGTCCTTGGCAATACCGGAAAGGGCCTGCGCCAACATGACATATGTAACCGTTAACATATCTGTGTCTATAGTCAGCATCAACAGTGCCATAATTTGAATCAGCATACCCAGATACATCGCCAGATTTATCCCCAAACGGGAACCCAGCCAACCACCGAACAGATTGGTTATGACACCGAAGAATTCATAAAACAGGAATAGTGTAGCGATGGTCATGGCGCTATAGCCGAGCTGGTGGAAGTAAAGCACCACCAGCATACGTATAGCACCATCTGTCAAGGTAAAGGCCCAATAGGCCATGGTCACAATGAAGTAATTCAAGACACCGCTATGTGTCTCAGATTGTGAACGCATAAAGTCAGGCCTTTGCGATTAAACCGTCTACTACAGCTTGCGCCAGATCATCGGCATCAAACTTGGTAAGTGCATTGTTGGCACCTACCTCATCTGCCAGCTGAGGATTGATGGCTCCTGACAGCGAGGTATGCAGGATGACATACATGTTTTGGTAGGCAGGATTTTCACGAATACGATGTGTCAGCGTATAACCGTCCATCTCCGGCATCTCTATATCCGAGATAACCAGGGGTATAGTCTGGGAGACACTAACCCCTTCTTCATTCCACTGATTCAGTAAGTCAAAGGCCTCTTTACCATCGCGGGTAATTATAGCGTTCAGCCCCAATGCCTCCAGTACACTGCTGACATGCTTACGCGCAATCGCCGAGTCATCTACGATCAGGATTTGCGCACCATGGAATTTCTCGGGTATATCCGAGCTACTGAGGCTGGTTTTACTCTTGAAGGCAGGACTAATGGTCTCACTCAGGACCTTTTCTACATCGAGGATCTGTACCAGTTTGTTGTCTATATCAGCCACACCACTGACGTAGGCCGATGCGCTGGTACCCTTGGACGGGCGACGTATCTCCGACCAGTCCTTGACCACAATGCGGTCAATATCCGATACCCAGAATCCCACCGAGATGCGGTTAAACTCGGTGACAATAACCGAGCCCTCGGCGAGCTTCTTTTCTGTACCCAGCATCGAACGCCGGCCTACAGCCTTCGCCAGATCGACGATAGTAAGGGGTTCACCACGAAAATGCGCGACGCCGACTACGGTACTATGCGACTCCGGGATGTTGGTCAGAGGTGGGCAGGAAACGATCTCTTTGACCTTAAGTACGTTAATCCCAAAGCGCTGGGTTCCTCCCAGTCCAAACATCAGAAGTTCCAGACGTTCATCTAAAGCATGAATTCCGCTACGTGCCACGTGTATCCCCTTACTAGATTCGGTAATTACCTACAAAGCATATTGTATTGTAACCTTGATATCGACCGTTTAATCTCCTTTCTTCAAGTTAACTTACACAAAGTTGACATTGTCTAACCTGTTACGAGAGTGCGATAATCCGTAACTAAATCTATTTTAATCGATGGAATTTAGAATGATTAAATGCCCCACCCCTATTTTGGGCTTTGCTGCGTACAGCGGTACCGGCAAAACCACCCTACTGGAAAAGCTTTTACCTATATTGAACGAAGGTGGCGTACGTATCGCAGTACTGAAACATGCTCATCACCAGTTCGATATCGATCAGCCGGGCAAGGATTCCTACCGATTACGTCATGCTGGAGCACAGCAGATGCTGATCGCCTCAGCACAGCGCTGGGCCCTGATGACGGAAAACACCCTGGCAGCCGAACCCCGCCTGGAGGAGCTATTGCCCCATCTGGATCATAGAAAACTGGATCTGGTACTGGTGGAGGGATTTAAACAGGAGGCCTTTAGCAAAATAGAACTGCATCGGCCCAGTACCGGCAAGACAACTATCTATCCCACTGACAGTAATATCATCGCAGTAGCCACCGATGAGCCTGAAAAACTCGATACCCAACTTCCCATACTCGACATTAACAACATTGCCGAGATCGCCAACTTCATTCGCGACCGCTTTTTATCGCCCGATGAGGCCTGAGTCAGGAACCGCTAAAGATGACCAAGACACTAAATACCGATCCAAGTTGCATGGACGATTTTGATCCCAATTCACTGACGGTGGATCAGGCTCGCAACAAGATCCATGAATCGATCTCTGCTGTCGATGGTATCGAATCGGTGGCCATACGTAGCAGTCTGGGACGCACGCTGGCCAGCCCGATTCTCTCCCCCATAGATGTCCCCTCACATACCAACTCGGCGATGGATGGCTACGCGGTAAATAGTCATGATCTGCCCGCCACAGGTCACAAGACACTGAGTGTTTGCGGTACCGCCTTTGCCGGACATCCACTGGAACTCGAGCTCAGCGCCGGCCAGTGTGCCCGCATTATGACCGGAGCGATGTTACCAGCAGGTACCGATACCATCATCATGCAGGAACATGTGGAACGCGACGGCGATAGCATTACCATCGATGGACGTAATAAAGCCGGCCAACATGTACGCCAGGCAGGTGAAGATCTGGCCACCGGTCAGACCGTACTTGAAGCCGGTCGACTGATCACACCGGCCGATCTGGGATTGATGGCCTCACTGGGGATCGCCGAAGTTCAGGTACGACGCAGACTGCGGGTGGCCTTCTTCTCTACCGGGGATGAGCTGCGTTCCATAGGACAGCCTCTGGAGACCGGCCAGATCTATGACTCCAACCGTTATACCCTTTATGGTGCCCTGACCTCTCTGGGAGTCGACATCCTCGATATGGGGGTGATCCCCGATGACCGCCAGCTTATCGAACAGGCCTTTGAGCATGCAGCAGAGAATGCCGATGCAATGATCACGACCGGTGGCGTATCGGTCGGTGAGGCAGATTTCGTCAAGGAGACGCTGGATAAGCTGGGCCAAGTGGGTTTCTGGAAGATATCAATGAAGCCCGGTCGTCCCTTATCCTTCGGCAAGGTCGGCAAGGCCAATTTCTTTGGCCTGCCCGGCAATCCGGTCTCGGCCATGGTGACTTTCTACCAAATTGTACTGCCAGCCCTGAATGCGATGATGGGCAAGAGCGATGTGGAAGCAATCACGATACAGGCCCGTTGTATCTCGCCTCTAAAGAAGAGCGCCGGTCGAGTGGAGTTTCAGCGCGGCATCCTGGAACAGGATGCGCAAGGTCAGATGGTGGTTCGCAGCACCGGGCATCAGGGTTCACACATACTGCGTTCCATGAGTCAGGCCAACTGTTTTATTATCCTGCCGCTGGAGAGTCCCGGTACCGCAGTGGATGAAATGGTTACGGTGCAGCCCTTCTACGGCCTGTTTTAAATCTCCAATGCAGCACTGATACGCAGACACTCTGCGTATCAGTGGCTATCACGCAGCCAGACCGGTTTATTACCACAGGCCTTCTCTATCGCCTGTAAACGCTCATCGTGAGCCCGGATTTCTTCATAATCCGCATAGATCACCTTCAGGCGCGGTCGATTAAGGTCCAGACGCTGGATATCCTCAGCCTTCTTACCACCGGCCTCACTTTCACCTCCCAGTGACAGGGCCGTCTGGCCACCGGTCATCATCAGATAGACGTCTGCCAGGATCTCCGAATCCAGCAGAGCCCCGTGCAGCTCACGATTGGAGTTGTCTACATCGTACCGTTTACACAAGGCGTCCAGATTGTTCTTCTGTCCAGGATGCAGCTTGCGGGCCATGGACAGGGTATCAAGCACCGTCGCGTACTCACTGACCTGTCCCCAGTCTCCACCTTCCAGCAGCTTCAGCTCATTGTTGAGAAAGCCGATGTCAAAGGGAGCGTTATGGATAACCAGTTCGGCGCCACGAATAAAATCGATAAACTCCTCCACTACATCTACAAAACGTGGTTTGTCAGTGAGGAACTCGTTGGTGATACCGTGTACCTCGATGGCACCGGCGTCGATCACCCGATCTGGTTGCAGGTACTGATGGTAGGTGTTGCCGGTCAGTTTGCGATTTACCAGCTCGACACAGCCGATCTCAATGATGCGGTGACCCTCGCGCGGCTCCAGTCCGGTGGTTTCCGTATCCAGTACGATCTGTCTCATGCCTTGAGCTCCATGATGCCCTTGTTGGCCAGTTCATCGGCACGTTCGTTCTCCGGATGGCCGGTATGCCCGCGTACCCAGTGCCACTCGACCTCGTGGTCCTGCAGTGCCGCATCCAGCCGCTTCCACAGATCCTGATTCTTGACCGGTTTCTTGTCCGCAGTCTTCCAGCCACGTTTCTTCCAGTTATCCATCCATTGATTGATACCATTTTTTACGTACTGGGAATCGGTGGTCAGGGCCACCTTGCAAGGCCTGGTAAGGGATTCTATCGCCATGATCGCCGCCATCAGCTCCATGCGATTATTGGTGGTATCCGATTCACCACCGTATAGCTCTTTTTCGTGTTCATTCATGCGTAGCAAGGCTCCCCAGCCACCGGGGCCAGGATTGCCCTTGCAGGCGCCGTCTGTATAGATTTCAATCACTTGGGACACAAATATTTTTCCTTGGTACATCAGGTTTCGATAACGCAGATGATACACGCCTATGGCGGGCTAAGGCCAACTCCGAACAGGTTTGAGCGTCGTAGCGGTTGTCGTATAGGGGTAACCAGTTCTGTGCGCTTGCGTGCCAGAATCATGTATCCAGCAGATAAAAATGGCAGATAGCGAGAAGCCAGAGTGTCCAGCCAGGTGGTCTTGTTCAATATGCCAGGGTGATTCAAAGGTGGTCGGAAGAAAAAATTGCGCTTTTCACTCACCTCAAAACCTAACAGAGCCAACCAGTCATGCAACCGGCCGCTACTATAATAATGACCTCGCCAGGGATAACCTCCGCCCAAACGTTTCAAGCCACGCCAGGGCTGCCAGTAACTCCAAGGGTTGAAGGCAAAGATTAGCAGATGACCATCACCGATCAGGCAGCGATCCACCTCACGCAGGATCGCATGGGGATTCTCGCTAAACTCCAGCACATGCGGCAAGACCACAAGATCCACTGATTCTGTTGCAAATGGCATAGCCTCGGCATAACTGTAGAGCGAGGCGTTCTCGTTATGGGAATTGGTCACCGACATATTGATATGGTGCTTTATCGAGGAGGCAGAGAAATGTTCTGGTGCAAAGCGGGTACCCAGCTGCAAACTGTGCAGACCGAACAGGGTCGGCAGTATCTCATGTAACTGGGCGCACTCCTCCTCCATAAGCGCCTGACCCAACGCGGAATTGTACCAAAACCTGTCATGTTCTAATGATGTATACATATGTCTGTTCACATCATACCTCTATTCCAGCCACAGATTTGACCCAATTACATCAGCCTGTCAAGATGCGGCCATGCTAAAGATTGAAGCCATACCCGCCTTTGACGACAACTACATCTGGTTGATTCTGGATGACAGCCGTCGCTACGCCGCGATTGTCGATCCCGGCGATGAAGAGCCGGTTATCGACTACTTAACAGAACACCAGATCCAGCCGGTGGCGATACTGATTACCCATCACCACGGTGACCATACCGGTGGGGTAAGCGAGTTGGTCAAGCAGTACCATATACCGGTCTATGGCCCTGCCCATGAACGTATACCGGCCATGACCCACCTCTTGAAGGGTGGTGATCGGGTAATGCTAGAAGAACTGGCGGCTGATTTTCAGGTTATCGATGCCCCTGGACATACCAGGGGACACATCCTCTACTACGGGCATGAATTACTGTTCTGCGGTGACACGTTGTTTGCAGGAGGGTGTGGCCGTGTATTTGAGGGCACCATGGAGCAGATGTATCAGGCCATGGCGAAGATCGATTCGTTGCCTGAGCAGACCCGGATCTATTGTGCTCATGAATATACCGAAGCCAACCTGCGTTTCGCGCGGGTTGCCGAGCCTGATAACCAGGCACTAATAAAGCGTATCGAAGATACCCGCCTGCTACGTCAACAAAACACGCCCAGCGTGCCCTCCTTACTGGCGCTGGAAAAACAGACCAACCCCTTTCTGCGTTGCAAGGTAGAGAGCCTGATTCAGGCAGCCGAGGCCTATGTTGGTCACTCATTAACTGAACCGGCTGCGGTTTTTACCGCGGTACGTAACTGGAAGGACGATTTGGATTAATTGTCGGCTAATTATTGACCAACATTAAGTTTATCGCCTAACATACTGATTATGATAATTAAGCTAAGAAAAACAAAAACCCTTGCAGGCCTATTACTCTCC
>Ga0224506_10002646_pt1 | contig 12109 bp, 9 predicted proteins | sample SF_Jan12_sed_USG_2_FD_169108 | JGI IMG/M metagenome (GOLD analysis project Ga0224506, IMG submission 169108) | Sediment microbial communities from San Francisco Bay, California, United States - SF_Jan12_sed_USGS_8_1 | ecosystem: Environmental > Aquatic > Marine > Sediment | place: USA...
AAAATTTACAATGCGGGAGTCACCCAGCCTGGTCAACGGTGTAAGGTTCAGATCCTTATCTCTTAGGAGTTCGTGGGTTCAAATCCCACTTCCCGCACTACATATAGGGTGGAAATACTTAATATTTCGACATGTAGAGTGATATTGTTCTGAAATGATTCCAAAAGAGATTCAAGAAAACATCAATGATAAATCAATCAAGAATTTCCTAAAGGGGTTTCATTCAGAGTCTACAAAAGAGTCATACTGCAAAAAGCTTGTACAGTTTTTGGAATTTCACAAAAACATGACAGCTGACAAGCTGATTCAGCTTGCAAAAAAGAATCCAAAAAAAGTTCAGCACATGATTATAGATTACGTTGAAGAGAAAAAATCCTTTACCAGCGGTTCCACACTGCAGCAGACAAGGGCTGCACTAAAGCATTTTTTTGAGATGAATGACATTGAAGAAGGGATAAACTGGTCAAAGATATCCAAAATCATCCCTCACGCAAAAAAGACCGGCAGTGATAGGGCACCCACAGTTGAGGAGATTCGTCTTATGCTAAAAGCAGCTGACACCAGAACAAGGTGTGTGATACTTGTATGCTGCAGCTCAGGAATCAGGGTTGGAGCATTTGGTGGGATGACTTGGGGTGATCTGTCTCCAATCTATAAAAAAAATAATGACGGAGAAAAAACCATTACAACTGCCAAGCTTACAGTGTATGGGGGAGAAAGAGAAGAGTATATCACATTTGTTACACCCGAATGCTATGATGCATTGGAGCAATACAAAAGGTCAAGGGAATTAATTGGTGAGCGAGTCACTTCAAAATCACCACTTATCAGGGACTCTTGGGACAATCACAAGTATCGCAAAGACAAGAGAAAAGAGCCTGCACTGGCAAAACCGTTAGCACCCAAGACCATAGCAAACATGATGGGGGAATTTTTGAAAAAAATCAACCTGCGAGAGGTCAATTCTGGCACGCATGAGTTCAAGCAGATTCACGGATTTCGCAAGTTCTTCAAGACCAATGCAGAACGTGCCTGCAAGACAATAGACGTTGAAAAACTGATGGGTCATGCAGAAAACTACTACAAGCCGTCCTTGGATTATCTCTTGTCTGAATATGTCAAGACAATTCCATACCTGACAATATCTGAGACAGTAGAGCTAAAAGACAAGCTAAAGCAACAAGTGACAATTAGTGACAAAAAGGTAGGTGAGATTGAACGGGATAACGTATCCTTGCAAGACAGGCTACACAAGCTTGAGAGCAGCTATGGCTCCCTCAAGGAAATACTAGAAGATGTCTTGCTTGCAAGAGCAAAATCAAAATAATCCGTCTTATTACCGATAACTGGAGTTATGTTATTTATCGACTGTTCCCATCTGATGTCTTATAGAAGGTATGGTGATGACAAATACTCTCATAACTTCTGGACCTCTCTGGTAGTAAGGATACTTTTCAATTTGGAATCACATTGTAGATGGTGTGTTCTATATGACCATTTTCGAATATCTACATATGGAACAATCGATACAACCCTGATTTTGCAATCCTGCACTTTTACTGGATAGTTAAAGTAGAATTGATTAGAATGAAGTGAGGTTGTAAAAAGAGAAGAATAAATGAATCTTGAATATTAAAAATAAAATTATCACATACATAGGAGGTGAATAAAAGTTACAATAAGTCCCACAAAGACATCTATGGATTTTGTTAGCTCTTTGAAGCTTCCCGTTCCAAAAGCTAGTGCGAAGAGGCATGGATTATCTGATTATAAACATGAAAATAATTTCAAGGGTTAAAAAATTAGGATGTTTTGCTTACAAAAAAATGAAGAGCGTGTACTAGAAAACTGTATTTAAACCACAAATATGTGACAAAAGTGTGACTATTTCTAATAGTATAGCAAAACTTGAAATTTTATAAAACTAATAAAGAATTGAGATAACATGTCTAGAATTATATTTTATGATTTTTGGGATAAAAACCCAAAAAGAAAACCTTTGGCAAATATTAGATCCATAAATGAGATTCAAGTAGTTAAAAACAAAGCAGATAATCTATCAACAGGAAAACTTGAAAACCAAATAATTCTTTTGAATGGTTTAAAATACAGAATCACCCATGTAGATAAAAAATTTAAAGAAAATTCTATTGCAAAACACCACATGACTAATGATGAAATTACATATGAGGTATTAGTAGAGGCAATAAATGACTAAATGCTATATGTGCTATTTTTTTTATGATTATGTTCTTTAATGTGGATACTTGCAAGCATCAACAAACAAACAGCAGTATTGATTTATTTTTAATTTTTCTTCTCAAAGGTTTCACTGATGTTAAAGTCACCTGATGTCATTGTAATAGTATAAACTCCCGTCTGAAAGTTAGAAATTTTATTAATATAATGCTCCAAGTTACTCATTGAAATATCAGGCAATGCAAAAACAACCCCCTCAGGATTTGTCAGCCTTGGTATGATGGTAGTTTTTTGGTGCAGTGATAAAGCACTCTTGGAATCAATCTCATATGATACTCTTTGATGTGTACCCTGCTCTCCATCTGAACTGATTTTAATTGAGAATGGATCTTTTGGTTCCTGAACTTCACCTGTAGTAAATTTGTATGAAGCTATTGCGCGTATGTCTTGATCATATAATGTTGGAGAATGAAAATATGTGACGTCAATTCTACTTATCCCAGAATAATAAAAACGAGGATCTGATATGTGGAAATATCCCGAAAACCATCCATTTGGTTCTACAGCCAAGTTTGGCACTACTTTATTTCCATTAAATAGTATGTCAACTGACTTGTTTGCTTTTTTAATAACTGGATCCCCAAAATCAAATTTACCATAAACATTAACTCTGTCTCCAAACTTGTAATGATCCCTATCAGTCCATACTACTAACTCATTAACTGGATACACTACTGGCAAATCTCTTCCTTTTTTGGTTGTATCCTCGAAAACAACATCATAATATAGCAAAGACAAGTCCTTTAATGTGTCATCATTATCTTCGTAAATTCGGCAACAATAGTCTGCTTCTAATGGAAAAATCACTTTTTGAGGATTTGGTGGATTCTTACATACTGATGGCAGATCTACATATTCACAAAACCAAAAATTATCTGTAATGGGAATCTTTCTCCATCCGGTACATTCAGGATGTGTCGGAAATTGTCCACAAAAATTCTTGCTAGCAGTTATACTCCCATAAGCATTTTCGGCATTCGTTGCAACAACCAGTGAAATCATAACGATCACTAATACTGATGATGATAATAGCAAAGCGGATATTCTCAATTATGTTCTCTCCACTTTTGATATAGATCATCTACAACTACGCTATTTGTATCCAAGAACTTTGATGATGCGTAAATTAAATCCCCCTTTTCTGAATACACTTCCATGTTATACAATTGATCTCCAGATAGTATTACAGAAACAAAGCCATTGATAGTATTTTGTGTTGTCACGTACGGTATGTTATATGTCTCAACCTCCTTGATCAAATTATAGGATTCATCATATATGGCCACAAGAAATTTCTGAGATCTAAAACTGTCTGTTAACTCTTGCAAGATCAACACTGAGTCATTCTCTTTTAATTTCATTGGGTATGTATGTAACTTGTATTGATAGCTTTCGTTTTTGTCAGTAAAATAGGATATGGTGATGGGGGTCACAGTTTGAGGATATTCAAAAGTTTCTTTGAAATAAAAAGATCCTGTCTCTGGGTCTATTGAAGCTGTATATTGTTGTTTGAATTTATTCCTATCATCATCAAATTGTATAATGATTCTGGGATTTGATTTCAGTACGTCTGTTGGTAAATCAACCTCACCAACAATCCGTATGTCTTGATCATTTGTTACTTGATTATATTCTTGGAACAATTTAGCTGATATACGTGGATTTGGATTCTCCCAATCACCAATATGGTATACTTTTTGCATTATATTATTCTCAAGATTGTCAGTTAGATGCGACAAGGTATCATGATAATTCAAAATTACGGTAATGGTGTGAACTCCATCAGTTGCTGCCCATATTGGACCTGTTGTAATCTTGACTCCATTGTCTTCTCCGGGCACAACATCTGGAAGCGTGTCAATTTTGATCAAATCCCCATTCAAAAAATAACCAACTGTAACTACATCTGTGACAGAACCTGTTGACTGTGTACCCAAATTGTATATTGAAGAGTTTATACTGATTACATCTCCTGGATTTGGATTTTTTGGCTCTATCCAGATGTTGTTGAGAAAGGGATCTGCATCACCTAACCTGAATGCTGAGGAATCACCTACAGGAATTACCAGACACATAATGACAAACAAAAATACAAATTCTTTTAAAAACCTCAAAGCCAAGTTACAATCCTCTATGTTCGCTTAAAAGTATTATTAATCACTGGTTAGTCAGAACTTATCTCACTGAAAATTATGTGTCTTGTTTAGTTGCCTATATTGTAGTCGCAAAAATATGCTTAATTCCATACATTTTTCAACCTGCTTGTATGTGCTTTGACAGACCAACATCAACACAAATCCGGACTTGGTCTGGGAAATTAGCACAAAAGGTTCATGATGTATGTGTTTTTTTAACAAATGATTCAAACATTATATGGTGATCAATCTAGTCTGAGACCAATTAAAATAAAGTTATGATGATCCTATTATGTAATAATTTCCTGATAAACCCAGTATAACTTGCTTATCAGTTAATAAACCAGCTTTTCAAACAACAAGTGTTGAATTTACCTGCGAAAATAACTTTTGTGAGCCTTGTATCGTTATTGTTTGTCTTCACAGTCAATCCATTACAGAATAGTGAATCTCAAATGCAGTATGATTATAGTGAATTATCCCTACCAAAAATAATTGAAAAACCAGCTAGCGAACAGTATGAAATTTTTGGAAATATGGATAAAAACACTAGGCATTTCTATGAAGAGAAATATAAAAATGAATTATCTGAATTGACCTCCAATGAAAATGTACAAAGACTAGGATTTCTCAAAGGAGAAAATGGCAATCAAGCCAGCGGCATGGCAAAAATTTTGCTAGATGATGGAAGGTTATTTCTAAAATTAGAACGGTTCATAATTTCAGATAAACAGGTTGATGAACTAAATGATCTTTCTATATTTATTGTTACCAATGATTCTAGACAAATTTCACTCAAAGAAAACATAAGGATACACTCAGACTATAGTGAACATGAACTTCCAGATGATATTTCTCTTGATGAGATAAGATCTATTGAAATTAAAGACGATGATCTAAAAACAATTGTAAATATCAAAGTCAAAAACCCTGGCATGTTTAATGAATGGCTTTCTATATTTCCCGAACAACTGTTCTACTCAATACCTGCTACTGATACCTCATCAATTACCTCAGGCCGTATGAATTTGGACAATCGACCACCTGATGTTGATATCTGTTCTGTGGACTTCTTTGGTGAATCTCGCAAGGTTGGATATCTCGAAGGAAAAGAGGATGTATCTACAGGACGAGTTGATACTGCACTATTTGAAAACTCTCTCCAAGTTAGAGTTTCTAACTTTAACTTGTCATATGACAAAAATGAATACATAAAACTAACTAATCTTGGTGATATCTCCAGTAAGATAGTGTCAAACCCTGATCCATACATTTTTTTGACAATGGGAAATAATTTTACAGATAAAGTAGAACTAGGTCCACTTGATAATAATCGAGGAAACAGATCTATGTGCATGCAAGTACCTACAGATAGTTTACAATATTCCATTTTGGATTATGATCGACTACATGTTATAGATAAAAATAACAATATTGTTTTTGCCACTGCAAATCTGAATACACCTTATCCGTTTGTTGATACGTCCCCAGAACTATTTGTTGACTGGTTGAGATTGTTTTTCATTTGGGATCCACTGACACTGATCTTGATCTTGATATTTCCACTTACTCTTGACTATTTTATCTTGATATCAAAAATTATTGTGACGTTTGTATCGAGGCTAAGACCCAAACCATCCTATGATTCATTGTATAACCCCAAAATCACAATAATGATTCCTGCACATAACGAAGAAAAAGGAATAGAGAATGCTATTAATTCTATATTGGGAGCAGAATACAATAATAAGGAAATCATTGTAATTGACGACGGATCTAAAGATAATACATATCAAATTGCCAAAAAATACAGTGATCAAAACCTATTAAAATTAATCCATCGCGATCAAGCAAGCGGCTCAAAGGCTGCAGCACTCAATTACGGTTCTGCATATGCTACAGGAGATCTGATTTTATGTATGGATGGTGATACCGTTATAGAACCACAGGCACTACATAGAATTGTTGGTCATTTTAAGGATGATGACGTTGTAGCTGTTGCAGGAAATGTAAGAATAGCTGGCGGGGATCCTGGTCCTGATAACCTTCCTGTTCATAACCTGCTTACAAAACTTCAATCCTATGAGTACATCGTTGCAATGGAATTAGGACGAAGATTCTCTACCTTGGGCTTTACAACCATAGTTGTAATTATTTCAGGAGCATTTGGAGTTTTTAGAAAAAACGTATTTGAAAGCGTAGGTAAATACGATAAAGATACAATAACTGAAGATTTTGATTTGACACTAAAAATGCTTAAACGCAAGGATAGTAGTAAAAACAACGTAAAATTTTTGGGTGATGCGGTGGCCTGGACTTACTGTCCAAGTAAACTAAGTTCGTGGATAAAACAGCGAGAAAGATGGGCCTTTGGAGAATACAGCACATTAAGAAAGCATGGGATAATGAAAAAAGACTCGCCACGAACTCGTCCCACTAAACTAAGTATGTTTTTCTTTGATTTTGTTTTGAACATCCTTTTTGTTGCATATGTTGCAGTACTTGCCATCTTGTCTGTATTTGGGGTTATTGATACTCACAGCCTGTCTAATGTCATAATATTGACATCTATTTTGTTTATTATTATGGAATCTGCCACGTTTCTATCCTCAAATGTGCTTTCTTCTAAGAAAAATTATGGTCTCTTTTGGTTGGTACCCATAATGGCATTATGTTACAGGCCATTGTTGAAATTTATAATTTTCAAGGCTAACATAAAGGCAATTTTCAACAAAGGCATCAAGTGGGGATGACAATCAAAAAATAATATGTTTCCATCTGTTAAATGCGTATAAAAGATTGAATATATGAAAATGATTAATAACGTAGTATAAAAGACAAATTTAGGAAATAAAAATGAGTAAAACCCCAATTCAAAAACAGCAAGAGAGTACTGGTGTTGTTGAACAGCTGAAAAAAGAGAGTATTGATGTAGCTCAGCTTAACGTACTTGAAGATAGTATTTTTAGCACTGATTCTATTCTGGTAGTTGAGGATAGTGTTTCAATTTCCTCCACCATTCAAAAATATCTCTCTAATCTTGGCTTTAAGGAGATACATCTGGCCACCAATGGAAAAGATGGATTGGCATATTATGAAAATTTGCTAAAAGAAGAACAAAAAATTGTGTCGGTAATTCTTGATGATAGTTTGGAGGATCTTCAGGCAAAGAAGATGGTGTCAGATCTTTTTGAAATATATCCACGAGCAATAATAATACTGCTCTCTGCGATAGAAAAATCAGACAAAAAGATAGTGGAACTACTCAACATGGGGATTTATGATTATATCCAGAAACCATTAAATTTTGACAGGATAGAAGAGGTAATTAAAAAAATAAAAAAAGAAAAAAATATCGTTGATACAACAACTCAGCCTGACGTAAAAGAAAAAATAATTTCATTATTAACCAACAATCTGTTAAGCAATAATCGTATATCCGACATGCTGAAAATTGGAAAAAATATCACTGAAAAAAACATTAAAGAACTTGAGATTTTGAACACAATAAAAAATGTTGGAATCTTTAATGAACCCATATGCAATAGATGTTCGTCATCTGATCTCACGTCAATTTTTTCTTGCCCTGTATGTGCAAACAAAACTTTTTCCAAAGAGGCTTTAATCGAGCATCATGAATGTGGCAATGTAGAGTTAGCTAAGAATTATTTGGATGGCAAGTGTCCTAAATGTAACAAAGAACTAAAAATTCTGGGAGTCGATTATCAGAGGTTGGAAAATTATTATGTATGCAATAATTGCAGTGATAAATTTCCTGCATTGGTTCATAACCTAGAGTGTGCCTCTTGCGGTAATAGATTTGAAGTTAATAGTGCAAATTGGATAGAAAGTAGACTATACAAGAAATCAATTGAGTGATTCTCTGCATCTACTTTACAACCGTATCTTTTGTTCAGAAAAATATCATTCCATAAACAATAATGATGGCATAGACCTTTGCATGTCAATAATGGCTTACTTGTGCCTGGGTCGACATGATAAAGAATATTAATGTTGGATTTGTAGACCAGTACACTTGTGCGCGTTAAATGAAACAATAAATGCAGATAGTACAATAGAAGATAGACGTTTTAATGATTTTCAGCTATCTGAAATTGAAAATACTTTAAAAGAAATACAGCTGGTTTCAGATGAGAAGCGATTAGAGATCTATTTTAAAGAGAGTATTGATTCGGTATTACATACCATTACAAAATCTAGAAACACTATTTTAAAAAGTAAATCTGAAGTGGATGAACTCCAGTCAGTTTTGCAAGAGAAAATTTATGAAAAGAGAAAAGCTTCGATCACTTCAGATAAAGCAACAATAGAAAAAAGGGATCTAGTTGCAAAAACTGAAACAGCAAGAAACGAATTAAACACAATTAGACAGGCCATGGAAAATATTACCAATATTGCTTCTAATCTTGATGATAACGAGGCAGAAATTGCCACAGAAGCATTGAAACCTGCTTTAATTAGAAAAACTGTTGTCGTAGAAAGATTGGAATCAGAATTAAAAGCAGCAGAAGAGTTTGCAACTTTCTCTCTTAATAAAAAGGAAAAAACAGACAGGGATTTTTTACAAATAGAAAAGTTGTATAATGAAAAACTTACACTAGTTAACAATCAAAGTATTAATTTAACTACTAGCATCAACCGTATTCTTACGTCATTTAAGGATTTAATTGAAATATCAAATAATGTATTAAATTCATCTATATCTGATAAACCTATTAACAGTGTTGACAATACTGGATATGAAGAAGCTACTCCTGCATAATAATTGGCAGAGCAGCGTTAAATCTATAGATAAAAAACAATTCAATAGTTATTTGCAATGATGATTCTTTATACTGTATCTGCGTATTGAATACAAAATTATTTACGCATTTTCTTTGACGTACGTTGTTTTTTGTCTTTCTTCTTTTGAGATGAGGTAGATTTTTTATTCTTTTGTTTGGGACGTGTTCTGTAAACTTTTCTTCTTACTTTAGATATCTCTTTCTTGAGATTGAATAACTCCTCTTCAGTAATTTGTATTTGGCTCATGTTGTTTACATTAGAAGTGTTATAGAGAAACTGGTTTTTTATCGAAGATAATCTAGATAAAATATTCTTAAACTCGCTATCAGAATAGGCCTCAGATATAGTTTGTGGAGATTGTTTTTTTGAGGTATCTGAATTATTCTCAATGTGATGCTGTTTGATATTTTCTGGTACTTTGGAATTATAATTTTTCTCTAACTCATCAATTTGTTTTGTCAACTCCTCTACTTTGGCCAGCTGTTCTGGAGTAGCTTCATCTTCGACGATCATTGTTGTTTCATCTTGCTTGGAAACAGATTCTGATTCTTGCATCGTCTTCTCACTGGATGTTGGCTCTGCAGGTTGCAACTCTAACTCATCAATTTGTTTTGTCAACTCCTCTACTTTGGCCAGCTGTTCTGGAGTAGCTTCATCTTCGACGATCATTGTTGTTTCATTATTACCTTTAACAATTTCCTGTTTTTGAGTCGTTTGAGAATTCAGAATTTTTTTTGGACGAGGATCGTTTTTTACCACTTGCAAAAACTCTAATATTTTTTGTGTAGGTGTAGGTTTTTCAATATGGGCGTATAGGCCTTTTGTCTTCCACTTTTCTATAAAGCTAGATTGTGTCACTCCACTGAAAAGTACAACTCTCTGATCTTGAAGATAGCCATTCTTATCAAACAATTCTAAAATTGCTTCTTTGGAATAATCGCCATTTGGACCATCAAATAATACTGCATCAAAAATTCGCTCTTTTAGTATTTTTACTGCATTTTCTACGTCAGTTACCGAAATTATTCTAATACCATCTTGAATTAGTGATTTTGCTAACAGGTTTATCAAGAGTATGTTATTATCCATAACTAAAATCTCCATTGTGCTATCAACCTGTTGATTTGACGGCAAATTTTCTTTATAGTTAGATTTTAGCATTATTATGCATATGAATTATGAAGTAAATATATTGTATTCTGTACTTTTACTTGCTTTATTGATGTTTTGTAAATATGATTTTTTTTGCTATGCTTGATGATCTAGCCAATATAGAATATTGACATAAAACATGAATTTTATTGCTTTGAAATATTCAAAAAATAATGAAATTTGGCAAATACTTGACTAATTATTCCTTCTGGTAATCGATCTACGTTACAGACTAAATCCCACAATAAAAATAATTTCCGTGTTTGTCTAAAGCGTCAAATTAAGTTTACACTGTTTTAATTATTGCCTTGCTGATACGTCTACTTGTGACCAATTTAATAAAGGAAATAATGTTTAAAGAAATCACCGATCTTGAACAGATAATGTACCTTAAACAAGAACTAGATGGCAATAGCAATTAACAAGTAATCATACACATTTTAAATTTAAGTTCTAGATTTTACTAACTATAATGGTTGCATGTTAATACAATTATTCACACTTGATATTTCTATTTTTAAAAACACTGTTCCTTGGGCGTAGTAAATTACACTGTTTTTACGATCACATGTTACATACAATTTTCTATGTCTTTGTGCTATCCGTATTGTTTGTTGATTCGGTTTATGGTTGATCTTTGATGTGTTAACTGTTGCACAATTTTGCCAATTCAAATCCTTCCATTCCACGTGAAGAATCTGGAAAATTTTTCACATATGCTTCGTAATGGCTTAATGCGCTATCACAAGTTTTTGTTCGTACAAGTATCTTTCCTTTTTCATGCCATGCCTTTTCTGCATTAGGTTTTAACTCAATTATTTCAGAATAAATTATCTTTGCCTCTTCTAAATCTCCATTATCGATATGGTTCTGGGCTACATCATATAGCGTTTTAATTCTATCTTCTAAACTCTTTGGAAGTAGAGGCATTGTTACTATTCCTATTATTATTATTGTTATTCCAATAATGAGATATATTGCCAACTTCTTGTTTATAGTTACATTGTTAGTTGGAATCGCTACATCATCATATCCACCCATATTATGTTATTTAGTTATTTTAGGAAAATAAAGATTATTCCTAATAGATCAGTGTCTGTTAATTTTAGTCAAACTTGAACAAGATATTTCAGTTTGCAATAATTCATTTAAACTAAAAAACTTAAAAGAATCAAAAATCATATTTACACATGGTTTTTGCAATAAACTGCTCAGAATTATATTTCTCTACATGTAGAGCTAGAATCCCACTTCCCGCATTTAATCAAATGCTTTCTAATTTTTTCTTAATGTTTTTTAAAAGAATACTATTTACTATTTCACCTGAAATTTTTCCTCTCAATTCTTTCATAACAATTCCCATTAATGGTCCAATTGCCCGTTCTTTTTGATTTTTCACTATTTCTTGATTTCTTTCAATTATATCTATAATGATTTCTTCGACTTTCGCTTTATCAATAGTTTCAATTGACGCATTTTTCAATGCTTCATCAATTGTTTGGGATTTGCCAGACATGATATTCTCATAGATTATCTCAATTGATTCTTTTGCAATTTTTTCTTCTGCTAATAGTTGAAATGATTTCATGATGTTCTCTTCTGTTAATAATTTAGAATTTAGACCATTTCGCTCTAAGTTAGTAATTGTAGAACATAAAATTGATGCAACAAAAGTAGGATTGATTTTAATTTTTTCAACAATTTTTTCAAATAATTCAATATAACGTGAATCAAAAATTTGCTCAGAAAGCTGAAAA
>Ga0224506_10002648_pt1 | contig 12101 bp, 9 predicted proteins | sample SF_Jan12_sed_USG_2_FD_169108 | JGI IMG/M metagenome (GOLD analysis project Ga0224506, IMG submission 169108) | Sediment microbial communities from San Francisco Bay, California, United States - SF_Jan12_sed_USGS_8_1 | ecosystem: Environmental > Aquatic > Marine > Sediment | place: USA...
GGGTTTTGAAACTCATCGATCCCCTGTTCTGTATCGATAAGTACCGTGCCTTCTGGCGCTGGCGGCAATAGATCTGAGTCCGGTTCTTCTAGTGCTGGTGTTTCGGTGGTCTGTGTTTCTGGTTCTTTCGGCGCCAGCGTTTCTGCCATTGGTGCTCCTGATTCCTGTATTTCGGGTGTAATGATGGCAGGCATTGTTTCCATGGGTTGGGTTTTATCAACTTCATCCAGAAGTTCTTTGTCATCTGCTACTGTCTGTGTATCTGTAGCCTTGGTTTCTGTATTTTTCTCAGTTTCATCTATGTCTTTAAATGATTTAGACAGGTCCTGTATTTCCTTGATGCCCTGACCTCGAGTTTCATCGATTCCCTGTTCTATATCGATCAGTACTGTTCCTTCAGTAGCAGGTGCTATAGTGTTTGAGTCGAGCTCTTTTTCTAGCGGAGTTTCAGTGATTATTTCTTCAGGAACCGCCGGTTCATCGGCAATTATATCTTCTGGTGTGTCAACGACAGGTTGTATTTCTGCGGGTTGGGATTGCTCAGCTTCATCCCTCGCTATTTCCTCTGTTATTGTAGCGTCCGTATCATCGGTTTCTATTGATTCAGTTTGCGTACTGTCATTTATGACCTTAAGTGATTCAGACAGTCTCTGCATTTCTTTGGCAGCCTGGCTTTGAGTTTCATCGATACCTTGTTCGGTATCAAAAAGCACAGTGCCTTCCGGGTCAGGCGGCATTGTGTCTGAGTCGGTTTCTTTTGCTATTGGTATTTCAACGGTTGAGATTTCATCGGTAGCCGATGCTTCAGGTATTGCCTCTTCCGGTGTGGTAGTAACAGGTGATGGTTTTACAGGCGGGGATTGTTCGGCTTCCTCAGCGGGTATTTCCCCGGTTTCTGTAACCGTTGTTTCATTAGTCTCCGCTTCTTCGAGATTTTTGTTGTCGTCCAGGCCCTTTAATGACCTGGACAGGTCCTGCATTTCCTTGACGGCCTTGCTTTGAGTTTCGTCGATACCCTGTTCTGTATCAAAGAGAAGTGTGCCTTCTTCAGCGTGGACTGATCCTGTAATTAAGCACAAAAGCAGCAGAACAAGTCGCGCAAGAGTAACTGGCTTGTGGAGCATGTTTCATTACTACAGTGACAGTTTGGTCTCGGCTATTAGTCCCGAATCCTCATCTTTACCTGACTCAAGAAATATGATGCGTATGGTCCCGTCACTAAAACTCGTTCCGACAGGCGCTGAAATAGGTATTGAGAAGTGTCTCAGTGTATTGGGTGTGTACACAGCAACGCCGTTGGCGAGTGCAATAACGGTAGGCTCGTCACCATCATTGGGTGTGAAAATGGCTCGAAAATCGCCGTATACTGAACTGTTGCCCTTGCGATGCATGTCTACCGAAATGCTGGCTCTGGGATTGGCTTCACTTCCGGGAATAAGTTTTGCGTTATCAATGGTTAAACTGTTCTCCAGTTTTCCATGACGAACTATAACTGGAATGGAAATGCCCACTACCGGAATAATTTCAACCTTGATGGTTTCTGTTTCTTTCGCCTTTAATGAATCTGCCAGGGTGTTCTGGGAAGGTTTTGGTAATGTTTGTAGCAACATGTGCGAACGGTATTCGCCATCGGCCAAATTTTTTGGTTTTCTCAGCATCAGCCTGACAACCTGTGACTGCCCGGGCGGCAAGACTAATTGTTTTGGTGAAAACCGGATCATTGGATCAGAGAACATGCCTTTTTCATTATTCTTAACAGCAACAAACTGGCCATCTTCTGTCATATTCTGACGAATAAATGAAACGCGAAATGTGCCTGCCTCTGTACCCGTGTTCATTAACGTCACCTGGGCGGAACGGGCACGCTCGTCAAAAACAACTCGAGATGGCGTCACCATAAGAGTTGCACCTGAATCTGCTGTTACAGGCTGTGCAATAATGAGTAGCAGACTAATCAGCAGGTATGAGAAGTAACCTCTGGTATTATTGTTTATAACTTTTGATTTTTTCATTTTTAATAGCCCGGCTGTTTGGTTTTCAAACTTTTTTAATCATTTATCGTTCTTAAAGCAAAAGGGACAATCGCAATTCGATTGCCCCTTAATCTGTGTATGTCATTCACAAGCTACCTGAGAATATTTATCCTTAGTTATAATTTGCGGTGATCACGAGCGGAGCAGGGACACCGTTGGCAGTTGAGTATGCGCCTGCCGGTTGGTTAGGTGGGAGTGTTAATGTTGCACCGACGGAGAAGGCATCCGCACCACCTGTCAAGGCAGGTGAAACAAAAGTGAATGCGCTCAGCGACATAGGGTTGGCTCCACCACCATCCGTAAGGGTACCGCCTGCAATGGTCATGGTATATGCCTGCGCAGCCTGACCTGTAATGGTATAAGCACCTGCCGTGCCAGCACCGGCAGCAATAGCGTTGGCGTCACCAGTGACAGATCGAGCACCTGCAGATGTCATTACAACAGTGCCGCCCGCGGCACCGACAGCAACGGTGCCAAAGTTCATGGGTGTTGTTTGAGCCAGTGTGAGTGGAGCGATGACGGTCGCCGTTGCTGTACCGTTGAAAGTGGCAGCAGTCAGGCTGGATCCGTATACACTGGCCAGTAATGCAGCCAGTCCTATTTTCATGTATTGGTGTTTAGTTTTCATGTCGATTTCCTCTTGCAAGAGATCTAATTCGGTTGTTTCAAAGCATTTAAATTTAGTGTTTTCTATAACCTATGAGTATAGAAGTCATTTCTACTATTTCAAATTATGTGTTTGATATATTTAGGTAATTTTAAAATTTATATCCCACGGGAGATCACGGTATTTGTGCTGATATCTAGTTGTAATCCACGGTCACTGACATTAGTCCTGAATAACTGCCAAAAGGCTGATTGCTGCTTACGTTCAGTGTCGCACCCACAAACAGTGACTGTTTGCCGCTGCTGTCCAGTACACCGGCGGGTGATGGCGAGCTGGTGAAGTTATCGACGACCATGCTGTTCGAAGAGCCATCACTTAATGTAATCGATACGGGTAACGTGATCGAAAAACTCGCGTTCGCATCGCCACTCACATCAAAGGTGGCGGGGCTGCCCGAGCCGCTCGAATTGATCGTGGCACCGCCAGTTGTTGTGCGACTACCGTTGGTGGATAAAATGACCGACCCGGCGACCGAGCTGGAGGAAATATCACCAAATAACAGGCCATTTCGAACGCTCATGTTTATGGTGCTGATAATATTTGCACTGACCGTGGCGGAGGAGGTTGCAGCGCCTGCTGGCAGCCAGGATAGAGTCGCTGCTATGCCCACCGCCATACCGAGTACTGCACTGTTAATGCGAGGCAAGTTCGTCAGGCAAATGGCCGTGTCGATATTATTTACTTTCATAATCAATAAGATAGATCATATTGTGGGTGTTTGAGTTGTTTTTTCTGGATTCTGCGATAAGAAGGCCTGTTTTTGTGACCAAAGGTAAATAAAAAGAACATCTCTAGTTGTAGTTCACGGTCACAACAAAAGCAGCACCTGCTCCGGTGACGGTTGAGTAGGTGCCGGCTGATTGTAGTGGTCCCAGGTTCAAGGTGGCTCCAACCTGAAAAGTCTCGATGCCTGTTCCTGGTAGAGTGCCAAGGCTGTTGTTGGTAAATGCGTTGGCAGTGATTTGCTGGCCACCGGCATTCTCCAGTATGGCGGGTCCAGTGATGAGCACTGCATAGGTCACATTAGGTTCGCCGGTAATTTGAAATGAGCCTGGCAGGCCCGGGCCGGTGGTTATAAATTGGCCATCGCCAGTGACGCTACGTGCTCCGGCTGTGTTCATGATCACAGTACCGGCATTGGTACCGCCAGCGACCGTACCAAAATCCATAGTGACGGTTTCCAGGATGCTGATAGGTGTCAATGCGGTTGCTGTGGCCGTGCTGTTTAGCGATGTTATTGTAGCATCCTGTATTAAATCTACCGTATAAATTGGCGAGGTATAGAGACCCGCTGCCTGTGGGAAAGTCGTAGCGATGTCGCCCTTAAAGGTCAGAGTAATGGGTAGATTGGCAGTATTGAGTACTACCGGTAGAGCCGTTGGTGTCGGCACTAACGTGGGTTCGCTCACTAGTACATTGGTTAATGCCATGGCAGTGCCAGGGCCTGCTAGTGGTGTAGGTGCTACCCCCCAATTGATGGTAAATCCGTAAGTGCCGCATAAAAGAGGGTCCTTGGTATTGTTGACTGTGACTGTGAAAGTGGTGACAGGCGTTGCTGTCGACAGACTGATTGCACCGGCGGTGGTGATTGTGCCGGTATTGCTCATCATTAAGCTGCCAGCCCCGGACTCGATGGCAAAACCACCAAATGACAATGCCTGTGCGCTTGTCAGTACCCACTTGCTCTTGCATTGGGTAATACTGGCTGGTGGTGGGCCTGCACCAGGAGGTGGACCTGCTTGTACGGCAGTCGATACCCCAAGGATGAGGGCAGGGATTAGTTGGCGTATGCGTAGTGTCATGTGTTTCTATTCAGGCCCGTTAGTTGGCTTTGGCAAATTTGTGCTCTCCACCACGTACCAGCCGAAGATGCTTGGGACGTTCCTTTAAATCATTTAAGGTGATTCCGTTGCGGAAAAGCACGTACCAGGCGTAGTCGGGGTGTTCCTCATTGGAGGAGGCGGTCCAGTACCAGCTGGGCATGGCGTCCGGGAAGTATTTTTGATTAATCGTTGCCCCATCTTTAGAGGTTTTCTGGCCAATCAGAGACAGCATTTCCTGGCGTGTCGGCAGACGCCAGTCTGAGTAACCGCATAATTTCTGCTGATTAATAGCCTGTACATAGGCGTGTGTATCACAGGGGATGCCGCCTTTACAGCGCCCGCCATTGGCGGCGCCCGAGTTTATGTCATCGTCGTTACCCTGTTCCGGGTTGTACCACGTATAAGTATGATTTTTATCTTGTTTTTCGCCGTTGCTGGTTTTCACTTCCCATACCAGTTTGTTGGCAGCATCCTCTACGCAAGCCCATTGTTCGGCATCAGTATCGAGTTTTTCACCCTTGATATCGCGTTTCAGGAAGGCATTTTTTTTGGCGGGTGCAGCAGTTTTTTTTGTTGTTTTCACAATCTTTATTGGTGCTTTTGTTGTTTCTTTTTCAGGTGCAGCAGCTTTATCGGCATCCGGGGGTTTGGCAATTTCGCTCAAAATTGAATCGAGTCCATCAATGGCTGGTTTAGGTTTTACGGCTGTTTTTGCCGTTACTTTTTTGACCGGTTCATTTTCTATTGTTTGTGCTGTCTCGGCATCCAGTTTGTCAAAAAAATCGAAGGCATCCCCCATTTCTTTGTAGCCGGATTCTGCAAAACAATTTGAGTTACTGACGAGCTGGAAAAGTAACAGAACGAGCAGCAGTGTCCAGGTTCTGGAGGGGTTAATTTTGTGATTTGTCCGGGCACAGGCAGGCGACAATGTCCCGCATGAGACATTGTTTGGGATAATTCTATCTTGAAGCTGCTTCTGCATAATGCCTGTGCTTTTATCTACTCGCTTCGAGCAATCAGGGTGTCCGTAGGGATCATCCTGATGCCTTGTTGTTAAGGGCTGTTTATGGGCATTTTTCGAAGGAAAACATCAACCTACACATAGAGTTAAGCAAATAGTCTATTAAAGTACAGTAAATTGGCGAATAAACATGCCAGGGCGCTGTAAACAGCCGATAATTGGTCATTTCTCAACGAATATACCTGCTAATTCAAAAAAAGGGCTGTTTTCACAAGTTTTGGGTTTCTCTTCCTTGCGGATTTATCCGCGTAAATTTTTAAGGGTCTGGGTTATAACTGGTGCTACAAAACTGAGATAAAAAAACAGCTCACCGGCAATAAAAAATGCAATTAATTTGCTTTTTTTTGTGTCATTTTTTCGACATGAAAGGCGCTTAATATGGGGCGTCGTGCCCTTTTTTAGAGATATTGGCATCTAAAAAATTATCGCCCCGAAAGTAAACCCGGATTACTGGCTGAAAATCGTCGATGAAGCGCATTTGGCAAGCACCATTTAAGATTATCTTTAATACTGAAAAAATCTGGCCTGAAAACGTGTCAATTCGCTGACACTAATGTCACATTTAGACACGAAAAACCCCCGCTTATTTTTACAATTATTCTTTGCTTTTCACGCACTTAGAGGCTATTTATAGATATAACAAGCACATTCAAACGTGCATAGAAAAATAAAAAACAAAAGCATTTTTGGGGTTTTCGCAGGAGCGTTTTGAAATACGGAAGTTTGTTAATTCGAAAATAGTAAAACAATAAATGTAATAAACAGGCCAGAGCCTTAATGGACAGAGCCTTGCTATTTTGAATTATCAAAAATGTTTCGGGAGCACCGTGAGAGACTTGCTGAAGATTATTTTAGAAACGCAGTTGCACTATGTGCATAGGGCCCAGTTGCTTTGTGTTCGTAAGGCAACGGGTTTTATTCGCAGTATTGTTTTGTTAATCAGTGCGGCGGGATTGTATGGCCTTGCTGGCAATGTGCATGCCGCTGCCGGTGATGTGATCAGTAATACAGCGACGGTTGATTATTTTTTTCAGGCAGTTCCTTTCACGGTTGAGTCTTCACCAACAGGTAATGCGGTTGCAGGTATTGGTAATGGTGTTGCAACGACGTTTACTGAAGACCGGCTGGTGAATTTCAATGTGGTATCAAATGATGCGACTACCGTTGTTGTAAATTCCGGTCAGGTGAGTGCGGTATTAACATTTACCGTGACTAATGTTGGCGGAGCACCGGGTATGGGCAGTAATGGCCCCCTGGATTTTTTATTAACAGCGGTTAATACATCACCCAATCCATTCGGTGGACTTGCCGATACGTTTGACCCTAATGCACCCATGCGTGTTTTTGTTGAAGATGGAACAACTCCCGGCACCTATCAGCCAGCTGAAGACACGGCAGTGTTTATCGATGAGCTGGCGCCTAATAACTCAAGAACGGTTTATGTTGTAGTTGATATACCGGCAACAGTCGTTGCAACGGAAATATCGGCCGTTGCTTTGGTGGCACAGGTCGTCGAAGGCGGAGCTGCTGGTCAGGGCGCGGTGATCAATAGCGATGATAACGGTCATGTCAGTCCGGCAGGAATCTACAGTAACGGCGCAACCAATGTTGCAGCAGGTGTCGTGAATAATGTTGCTGACACTGCCGGGCTTGAAACTATTTTTAATGACCCTGCCGGCATCCAGCCAGAAGATGCAGATAGTACGGGTGCGGTTACAGATATTGCAGCTAATGGTCAGCATTCCGATGTTGGTGCGTTTGAAGTTTCAGGGTCACCGGTAACGATAAACAAATCTGTAACTGTTATTGATACATTTGGCGGCACTGATCCTCACGTGGGTGCAACGCTGCGTTATCAACTGGATGTAATCATCGTTGGTGCAGGTGGTGTTAATAATCTTGTAATTACTGATCCAGTCCCGGCTAATACAACATACACACCAGGCAGCATTTCACTGAGCGGCCCTACGCCGCTCAATCCTGTTTTTGCATCATTCAACGGTGGTCTGAATCAAATTGAAGTTGATTTGAGTGAGGGTATGACAAGAACTATTACAGTAGCTGATTCACCAGTAACTATTACTTTTGACGTAACCATAAACTGAGGAAACCAAAATGAAAAATCTCAATTTTATTATTGCAATGCTTATTAGTTTTTTAATGTTTTCTGCGCAGAGCTTTGCAGAAGAGGGAAATGTAAAACTCACTAACAAGGCCTTTAAGCAGGTGATCAAAACCAATGACAAGGGAGAGAAGGTACTGGATTACATTGACCCGGCATTAGCGCTGCCCGGTGACGTTATATTTTATACCACCACGTTTGAAAACATCGGTAAGGAGCCTGCCACCAAAGTCGTTATAAATAATCCGATACATGGCAACTTGAAATACAGACAGGGCTCGGCAACAGGTAAAGATACGGAAATTAAATTTTCGATAGATGGCGGAGTGAGTTACGACAGTCCGGAAAAATTATTTGTAACAGACAAAACCGGGAAAAAATGGGCGGCGAAACCTGAAGACTATACAGCGATTCGCTGGATTTATAAAAAACAGCTGCTTCCTGGAGAAAAAGGAACGGTATCTTTTAGAGCAATTATCAGGAAACCGGGCGAATGAATATAAAACTCGAATATAAAAATTTGAATAACCAGACACAGGTAAAACAAACGTGAGGATTTAGTATGCGAAAACACACAACACAATTTGCCCCGTCCAGGTGGCCCGTTATTAACGGGCCTTTGGTCGTTTTAGAGGAATCAAAAACTACCGATAAACGGCATGTTTTTAATGCACGAGATGTATCGTTTTTTGATAGCGGGACGCCGGTTGCAACAGTTCCGCAGACCGGGACTGGGCCACCAATTGTAGCCGGGCCTCCGGTTGGAACAGTTCCGCAGACTGGAACTGGGCCGCCAACCGGAACCGGGCCTCCGGCTGGAACAGTTCCGCAAACCGGAACCGGACCACCAGGAGGAACAGGTCCACCAGATAACACAGGCTTGCTGAATGGAAAAAGTTCGCCTTTAAACAAAAAAGCCAATGTTGAAATAAGTCAACAAAGGCAAAGGAAAAACAAAACTAAAACACAAATCTCATTTGAGGAGATAAAGAAGATGAAACACTTGAAACTTAAAAGGCTGTTAGGCCTTGTGCTTACGGGATGCATCAGCATCTTGTATGCACAAACTGCGTCAGCGGTTGCCGGTGCTACGATCAGTAACACTGCGACGTTGACATTTGATGTGGGCGGTACTGCCACTGTTCTGGAGTCGTCGCTGGCCGGTAACACGGTAACAGGAGTCGGCAATGGTACCTCGACAGATTTTATCGAGGACCGGCTTGTCAACTTCACGGTTGCTGAGGTCGGTGCTGCAACCACACTGGTGGCACCGAGTGCGACCTTGCAGGTGCAGACCTTTACCGTGACCAACAATGGTAATGCGACACAGGACTTTCTGTTGGCGGCAGTGAATGCTGCTGGTGCTGCTGATCCACACGGCGGTGCGGCGGATAGTTTTAACCCGACTCTGTCGCAAACCTTTGTCGAAGATGGCACGACGGCAGGCTTCCAGGCTGCTGAAGACACGGTCATTTATATTGATGAGTTAGCGCCATTAGGTGTTGCCACGGTATACATCGTATCCACCATTCCGGCGGTAACCTTGCCGCTTGCGAATGGCGATACCGCAGTAATGTCACTGGTTGTGCAGAATGCAGCAGGTGGTGCAGCCACTGTCGAAGGCGCGGCTGTTATGCGTGATGATAATAATCACGTTAGCCCGGCTGGTACTTTCAGTAATGGTGGTACTACAACAGTTGCTGTTGCCGCAGTCAATGCAGCAGACACTGTCGGCGCAATGGACACGGTGTTCAACGATCCGGCTGGTGCAACTGCTGCTGATGTATCGACTGCAGGTGTGCAGGATGTTGTACAGAATGGCCAACATTCTGACAGCGACTCGTACACGGTGGGAGCTCCAGTACTGACAGTCAGCAAAGCATCGCTGGCGTTGTACGATCCGGTGAATCTCGCCAGTAATCCGAAGTCAATCCCGGGTGGTTATGTCACCTTTACCATTACCATTTCCAATGCAGCAGGTGCAGCATCGGGTGATTTGACCACATTGGGTGATACGCTGGCAGGAGCGTTAGCGCTTGATCCAGACTTCGTGGATAACACGCTGACAGCAATCAGCGCCGCGGGTGATTCGTTCGAGATTGACACCACGGGTACAGCCAGACCAAGTGCAGCGGTATCGTACTGTACGGCTGCTGTCGATGCAGATGGTTGTTCGGGCACGCTGGTTGCCGGTGGTGTGATCAGCATCAACCTGGCTACTGAAATGGGTGTTGAAGCTGGATACACAGCCGGTGAGCTCAAGGCGGGCGAATCGATTGTAATCAAGTTCAACGCTATCGTTCAGTAAGCGGGAAAGCGAGAACGGTTTTGTTACATAAACTGCACAGGGCACTGGACGCCTGCTTTGGTCAAATGACCAGGGCAGGTGCCAGCGTGCGTGCGTTTGTGTGCAAAACTTTATTTACGAGAAGTGAGACAGGTTGCGAGACTGTTAAAATAAACAGTAGTGCAGCCCGTCTTCCAGTAAGCGTGGGCCATTTATTTGTAAATCGTCGCGCTTACTGGAAGACGTTGTTGTACGTCTTATTGTTAATGCCAATTAATGCAATGGCAGTAACGCCGCCGGGTACGTTGATTAGTAACACTGCAGCAGCAGCATTTGATGCGGGTGCAGGTATTATCAATATCAACAGTAACACGGTGAGTGTCACCAGCACTATTATCACAACCAATTCAACTATTGCGTTGTACCGGTATGATCCAGCGGGTGCGCTTAGTGAACAAGTGCCAACACAGCATGCGACCAGTGGACCACCGGGTGCGGGTTTTGTAGTTTCGCCAAATCCATCGGTTACTGCAATTGGCGGTGTTACGGTGCTTGATCCCAATCTTCCAGTCAACATGAGTCTGATGACCGCCGCAGTTGCCTATCATACCGGTGAGCCTGTATTTATCTGGTTGCAGGATCTGGATCAAAACCTCGATGCTCTTACGCAGGAAACCATCGTTGTAACTGTAGTGAGTTCGACTGGTGATCAGGAAGCGTTGATTTTAACTGAAACAGATATCAATACCGGCATCTTCATGGGTTACGTGCAGTCATCATCAAACCCGGTAACACAGTACGACGGTGTCATTACATTGGGCCCTGATAGTAGTGTAACCGTAAATTATGTTGATCAATTTGATGCAACTGACACAAGTGTTGCAGTTTCACTGATTGATTCAAGGGGGCGCGTCTTTGATAGCTCTAACGGGGCTTTGCTAGATGGAATGACGGTCACTATTCTTGATGACCTGGGTAATCCTGCCGCTGTATTTGGTGATGATGGCGTTAGTGCCTTCCCGAATAGCGTAACCACCGGCGGTTCAGTAACCGATGGTGGTGGTGCAGTGTATAACTTCCCGACCGGAAGATACCGTTTCCCATTACTGGCACCGGGCAATTACCAGATTGTTGTAACGGTACCGGCGAGTTACAGTGTGCCTTCACTGGCAGGCATTGCTGCATTACAGGCATTACCCGGTGCGCCGTATGCGCTGGATGTTAATGCTTCGTTTGGTAATGTATTTACTTTGACAGCTGGCACATCTTTACGCGCTGATATTCCTGTTGATCCGCTAGCAGCAACCCTGGTTCTAACCAAAACGACATCGAAGGCACATGCTGCAGTTGGTGATTTTGTACAGTATAAATTAAGGCTGGAGAATACCGATAATGTTGCCGTTTCAAACAATGTAGTTCTTACAGACGTGTTACCTGCCGGATTCCGTTATCAACCGAATTCAGTTCGTTTGAATGGTGTTGCAACCACAGAGCCGGTAATGACGTCTGATGGACGTACCATGCAGTTTAATATTGCAACCTTACCTGCTTTAACATCGCTCGAGTTTACCTACGTAACCGAGATTACAGTTGCTACAAAAGCTGGTGATGCTATCAATACGGCCGGTGCTGTCGATGCACTCAATATTGCATCGAATACCGCGCAGGCCAAAGTCACTGTTACTGAAGATTTGATAAGTAGCCGCAGTTTCATCATGGGCCGTGTCGTGCTCGGTGATTGCTCGGATGACGAGTCAAAATTGCCAGGCCTGCCGAATACGAAGATATACATGGAGGATGGCACCTATGTGGTTACTGATGAAAATGGCCTATATCACTTTGAAGGCGTAACCCCGGGATCACATGTCGTACAGGTTGACCTTGTTACCATCCCTGACAATCTTGAGATTATCTCGTGTGAAGAGAACACGCGTTTTGCGGGCACGCCTTATTCGCAGTTTGTTGAGTTGCAGGGCGGATCGATGTGGCGCGCTAATTTCTATGTAAGTGCCAAAGATCCAATCACAGACCAGGCAACGCTATACCTGGAAAGTGAGTTGAATAATGAAGAAGTGAAGTACACGGTGGAATTAACCAATGGCAAGGTCTCTGTTTCAAATTATCGCCTGATGGTGCAATTGCCTGATC
>Ga0224506_10002649_pt1 | contig 12101 bp, 9 predicted proteins | sample SF_Jan12_sed_USG_2_FD_169108 | JGI IMG/M metagenome (GOLD analysis project Ga0224506, IMG submission 169108) | Sediment microbial communities from San Francisco Bay, California, United States - SF_Jan12_sed_USGS_8_1 | ecosystem: Environmental > Aquatic > Marine > Sediment | place: USA...
AGAGGCGGGTGTTTTTGATTTAATTGCACTCTTAGGTTCTTGTTCCTCAATATCATCAATATCTAAATCTTCAAAATCTGACATAATAATCACCATTTTACTTGTTATAGTGTGTGGCTGTAATTTTCCACAACACACAAACATATATACACATTAATACTATTTAAACTTTGCTAGAGTAATTAGGTTTGTGTGTAATATATTTGCTGAATTCTAGCTGACTTCTCTATTTCGATTTTATTTCAATCCTAGGAGTTCTACATCAAAAACTAAAGTTGAATTTGCTGGGATTAATCCTCCACCAACACTTTGATTACCATATGCCATATGAGGAGGTATAGTTAACTTTCGTTTACCACCTATTTTCATGGTTAATACTCCTTCATCCCAGCCTTTTATTACTTGACCAAGACCTATTTTAAATTCAAATGGTTGTCCTCTATCAACGCTACTATCAAACTTTTTACCATTTGTTAACCAGCCAGTATAATGAACAACAACTGTTTGTCCTTTTTTAGGTGAATCACCTGTTCCAGTTACTATATCTTCAATGATTAGCTCATCCATTTATTCGATTGTTTTCTTCATTTTATTAATATATTCGATTAAATCCTGATAATTTGCGTTATATATCGTTTTTATCTTTACTACTTTCTTTACTTTGTATTCCAAACAGCATATTATTTTAACTGCGAAATATTTATAGAATTATTGGTAAATGAACCTTATATTAGCATTGGGCTAGCTTTTATTACTTCTTTGACTTGGGGAATAAATGCACACATATTAAAAAAGGGGGTAGCTGAAGAAAATCCCTTTTTGGGTGTGGCTATTAGATCTATTTTTGCATTTCCTATTTTATTTTTAATTACATTTTTATGGAGAGGTATTGAAGGATTTACAGGGTATGCCAACCAAGAAGTGTTGTTTTTCACCATCTTAGGTTCTACATTATTTGCAACTGGTGATATTTTATATTTGGTGGGATTAAAAAAATATCCTGTTAATATGCTTGTACCTATTGTTGCAACATATCCCATAATTGCTATATTTATTTTAATTATAACTGGGAGTGAAGAGGTTTCACCCACTGTTATATTTGGTACTGTCATTGTAATATTTGGTATTGGATTAGTTACAAATGGAGATATTGCTGGTATATTAAATTATAAAATATTATCATTGGGTGTTTTGAATGCTTTATTCTATGGATTCAGTGTATATTATATTAAAATTGCACTTTCATTTGATACAACTGATGCAATCAGTGTTTCTGGAATTAGAACGCTTATATTGGGTTTAATTGGATTAATTGTTTTTCATTCTTCATCCAAAAATAGAGACGTAAGGAGACAAAGAAGCAAAGAATCAAAGATGCGATCATTCAAATTTCTAGCAGTTTCTGGAATTATTGGATGGGTAATTGGTGCCACTGCATTTTTCATAGCAGTGGAAAGAATTGGCGCGGCTATTCCTACTCCGATTTCCTCAACGTATCCAATTGTAGCCACAATAATTGGATTGTTCCTTCGAATAGAAGAAGTTTCTAAAAAACAATTTGTAGGTATTATATTTAGTGTGTTAGGAACTGTGATTATAATCACGTAAAATTATGACTAATATTTTGATATTGACCCATACTAATTTTACGTTACAGAATGGTGATAATATGTTTAATGGAAAGTTTTAGTATAATCTTATTTTTTGGAGTAGGTGCGTCCATTTTTTGGGGTGCTGCAGATTTCTCAGGAGGATATGCAACCAAAATGAATAATGTCTTCTCGGTTACTTTCATCTCTCAGGTTTTTGGAACTCTACTCTTTCTTACCCTGGGTTTTTTATCTCAAGAAAGTTACCCTGACAATAATAGTATTCTCCTAGGATTAATTGCAGGAATTTTTGGAGGTACTGGTGTGGCAATTTTTTATCAGGCACTCTCAGAAGGGAGAATGGGTATTGTCGCTCCAGTATCAGCAGTTACTACAACTCTAATTCCTATTATTATTGGGTCTTTTATTGACGGTAGACTGCAAACCGTTCAATATTTTTCAATACTACTTATCATTGTTTCAATTTGGTTAGTAAGCATTGATGATGTAGAAAAAACAATTAGTATTGCTCTACTTAAACTTCCTATACTATCTGGTATTAATTTTGGCTTATTTTTTGTATTTGTTAAATTGGCTAGTGAGACAACAGTTTATTTTCCTATGGTAGCTGCAAGAATAGCCTCAATGACTATATTATTCAGCTTTGGAATTATAACAAACAAGAAGTCAATGTTTAAAATAACTAATTGGTATGTGATAATTATTGCAGGTATTGCAGATGCATTAGGTAATACTTTTTTCGTTTTTTCTGCGAGATTTGGTAGATTGGATATTGCTTCAGCACTTGCTGGTCTTTATCCTATAACTACTGTGGTACTAGCTATTATGATATTGAAGGAGAAAATACATAAATTACAGACTATGGGGATTTTAATTGCAATTTCTGGAATTATTCTACTTAATATATAATGATATTGTACGTTTTGATTTCTCTATCACAACCAATTACTAAAAATATTTAGTGTAATTTTTATACTCAATTTATAACAATTATTTTGATGGCAAAAAAAGATTCTAGTCAAGATGTATTTGATAGATATCAAGCATATAAGGATAAACAATCTGGTGCTCCATCTCAAAATATTGATAAACCTGTAAATATTTCTAACTCCGGGAAAATATACAAATATTTTGTTGTTGGATTGATTGGAATTATAGTAATCGCTAATTTTGGATTATTATCTGATTACACTCCTCAATTTGGTAATAGATCAGATAAAACTGATGATGGTGACTATGATTTCATCGTGTATAGCTCTCCTACCTGCAGTTGTTGTGCAGAATATGTAGTAATCTTAGAAGATCTTGGTTATAGTGTAAATTCAATAAAGACGAATAGTTATACTAATATAAAAGATGAAAGAAATATCCCAGCTGATTCTAGATCCTGTCACACAACACTATATGGTAACTATTTTATTGAAGGTCATGTTCCTATTAGTGTGATAAATCAATTAATCGCTGAAAATCCGGACATTGATGGTATTGCACTGCCTGGTATGCCTGCTGGAAGTCCTGGTATGGGTGGTGACAAAACAGAAACTTTTGAGATTCAATCTATTAAAAGTGGTGTAGTTGTTAGTATTTTTGCAAGAGTATAAATTTAAAAATAATTCGTAATCACAATCAAATACTTTTGCCTCTATGTTCTTTGTTTAATATGATTTTGATGTAACGTTGAATCGTTGTATACAAAGAATAAGCTTAATCACATGAATATACAAAGTTTGCTTTTAAAAGAAGCAAAATCTGATTGGCGTTTATACACAACAGGTATTTTATGTATGTTTCTGGGAGTACAAGCTAGATTAACAACTCCTATTTTTATCCGTTTGATAATAGATGAGGTTTTAATCGCCAAATCCCCTGATAATTTATTATTGTATTGTTTAAGTATTATTTTGATAGCAGTATTTGCAGGATTTTTCAATTATGGAAATCGATATTTTAATGACAAAGCCGCAGAGACAACAACTTTCAGATTACGAAATCAAATATTTGAAAAGCTTCAAAATCAATCAATGGGCTATCTAAATAAACAGGAAACAGGTCAGTTATTAACAAAATCTACTTCTGATATCGATATTATTCGATCTTATTTAGCTCGTGAATTTCGTATTGGATTAAATTCATTTTATTATTATATTTCAATAGGAATAATTATTTATTTTACTCAGCCAAGGTTTCTAGTAATATTTTTACTAATTTTACCAGTCTTGTTTGGGATTTCCTTTGTTTATGGAGTAAAAACTAGGCCATTAATCCGTGAAAGTAGAAGATATAGTGGAGTTTTATCAAATCATATTCAAGAAAGTATAGAGTCAATTGATGTTGTTCGTTCGTTTTCTAGGGAGACACATGAAATTGAAAGATTTGAAAGAAGTAATGACAATTACTTAAAATTAGTATTGAAGTCTCAGATTATTAGAGGTTTAACTTTACCTGTAGCCGTTCTTATTGTATCTCTAAGTTCAGTACTAATTTTGTATTTTGGAGGTTCTCAAATAATAACAGATCCAAATTCGAAAATAACTATTGGTCAATTAATCCAGTTCAACTTGTATTTATTGGAATTAACTACACCTACCCGATTACTTGGGGCATTTATTGAGGGGTACACTAGAGTAAATGTTTCTGGTGAAAGAGTTTTTGGGATCATTTATAGTGAAATTGAGATTAAAGAACGAAATAATGCTATTTCATTGGAGAAATTGGATGGTAAAATTACACTTTCAGGGGTTAGTTTTGGATATGAAAGTGAACAAAAGATCTTAGACAATATTTCTTTTACAGTAAATGCAGGAGAGATTATTGGTTTTCTTGGAACCAGTGGAAGTGGAAAAACAAGTTTAATTAATTTAATACCTCGTTTCTTTGATCCTACGGAAGGAAATGTATATATAGACGATATTGAACTACGTGATTATAATTTAGAATTTCTTAGAAAAAATATTGGCATTGTATCTCAAGAAACATTTCTTTTCTCTAGAACTATTAGAGAAAATATCTGTTTTGGAAAAATCGATGCAAGTGATGAAGAGATTATAGCTGCTTCTCAAACAGCACAGGCTCATAATTTTATTATGGAATTTCCTGATGGATATGATACAATTGTTGGTGAAAAAGGAATCACATTATCTGGAGGACAACAACAAAGAATCTCTATCGCACGTTCTTTACTAATCAATCCCAAAATACTAATTCTTGATGATTCTACAAGTAGTGTCGATGCAACAACAGAAAATGAAATTCAAATAGCATTAGATCAGTTGTTGAAAAATAGAACAACTTTAATTGTAACTCAGAAGGTTTCGAGTTTAAGAAAAGCACAACAAATTATTATTTTAGAAAATGGTAAGATCATTGAGAGTGGAGATCATATTACGTTGATGCAGCTAAAGGGTATTTATTCTAAAATTTATTCAACCCAAGAAGACCCTAAATTGAAAGAGGAATTAAATATTATATTGGAGGGAGATAAATGAGACGATTTGTTGAATTTGAACGATTAAAAGTAGTTTCTGATAAAAACTTATTTCTTTTTGCTATTAGATATATGAGAAATTATCGATTGTTGGTTACATTATCAATTTTATTCGTTATCATTGGAACTATACTGAATTTAATTCCGGAATTACTCATTCGGAAGATCATTGATATAGATATCAAAAATAAGGACATTGAGGGGTTACTCCTATCAGTACTGTTAATGGTATTAATTTACATTATTTCTTGGTTGATAAACTTTTTAGATTCTTTTACTACTACGAAAATAGGTCAATCCACCATAAAGGATCTAAGAAATGATATGTTTATTAAAATGGTCAATCAAAGTCAATCATTCTATGATAAAGAACAATCAGGAAGCATTAATTCAAAGATGACAAATGATCTTAACACTTTAGCAGGTTTTTTTTCATCTGGTTTAGTTGATATTATTACTTCTTTCCTTCAGTTGATTGGAATCTTTACTATTATGTTGATACTGGATACAGCACTATCTATCATATCTATGTTGGTGGTGCCTCTACTATTGGCAGTTACATTTGGTTTAAAGGGTCCCATTCGTAAAATTAGCCAAATACGTAGAAAGACAATTGCTAAAGTTACTACCAATTTGGCAGAAAATATAAGTGGTGTCAAGGAATCTAAAAATTTCGCGAGAGAGAAAGTAAATCAAAAAGAATTTGAGAAAGTAAATAAAGAAAATTTTGATGCTGCTATCAAAGCTACATCATTATTTGCATTGCTTTTTCCTTTAATTGGTATCATTACTGCATTAGGCACTGCTGCTGTATTATATTATTCTGGATATCAGGCATCTGTAGAGAATAATCCTAAATATACTGTTGGATTAATTGCTACCTTTATGGCATATTTGGTTCGATTTTTTGGACCTGTATTTACAATTTCATCATTTTATAGTGTATATCAATCAGCATTAGCGTCATTGGAGAGAGTCTATCTATTTATGAATGAAGATATCATTATCGCGAATCAAGAAGTAACTACAGAATTTAAAATTGTTAACGCAGAATTATTAATAAAAAATGTTTATTTCTCATATAATGAAAATATTCCGATATTTGAAGACTTGTCTCTGAATATTCCCGGTAAATCAACTGTGGCTTTAGTTGGGCATACTGGAGCAGGTAAATCAAGTATAATAAAACTAATTGCCCGTTTCTATGATATAAACAGTGGTTCTATTACCATTGATGGAATTAATATCCAAAATACTTCCTTAACCGAGTTAAGAGAGTCAATTGGTATTGTACCTCAAAAGCCAATTCTATTTAATACCTCAATTCGCGATAATATCAAATATGGTAAACTTTCTGCTACAGATGATGAAATCATTGAAATATGTAAATTATTAGGATTACATGAATTTATCATGACATTACCTGAGAATTATGATACAGTTGTATCCGAAGGTGGTAAGCGTTTATCACAGGGACAACGACAATTAGTCACATTTGCTAGGGCTTTAATTAAAAATCCACCTATAATAATACTAGATGAGGCAACATCATCACTAGATCCCATATCTGAAATCAGAATCCAACATGCATTGGAAACTTTATTAAAAGACCGTACTTCAATAATTATCGCTCATCGTCTTTCTACAATAAGAAATGCCGATAAAATTATTGTATTGGAAAAGGGAAGAATTATACAAGAAGGCAATCATTTGGAATTAGTAAAACAAAAGGGAAAATATCGTGAATTATACTTGAATCAATTTTTACGAAATTAAATAGTAATTATTATTTGAATAAGACTAGATTTATGAAAGATAAAATTAATAATCACTTATGGACTATGACCAATGTTTTACATTTGTTGCAGAAGGTCAAGTTCAACGATTCAAAGAAATATTAAATTTTATAGCAGAAAATTCCAAGGATGAATTGAATTGGTTAATCTTGAAAGCATATATTCTTGAGGAAACTGGTGAATTTTCTGAATTATTTCATTTATCGAATAAATTTATCGAATTATCAAAAGAACTAGATGATGAATTTTACCTGATCAAATCGTTGATGTTTAAAGGTCATGCGCAGATCAGATTAAACTATTTTGATGATGGTTTTGAGTCTCTGAAACAGGCTGAATCAATGATAATTAACTACAAAGGTGTAAATAAAGGAAGTGTATTTGAACGAACAAAAGCCCATGTATATTATGGCTATGGTTTGTATCATTGGAGAAAACAAAACAATGAGTCTGCTATCGAATATTATCAAATTGCAATGGATTTATACAAAGATCAGAATGTTCCTAGATTAGTTTCACGGATGTATAACAATTGTGGTTTATCGTTTCATCAATTAGGCAAGATTAGCGATGCATGGTCAAGTTTGGCAAAAAGTGAGGAAATAAATAAAATGATTGGTTATGAATATGGTCAATCGATGAACTGTATTAACATATCCACAATATTTCAACATTTAGGTGAATACTCATTAGCTTTAGAAAAATTAGATGAAGCATATGAGTTAATACAGAAATTTCCTCTTTATAGATCTAGTTATTATAGGCTAGGGTTTTATTATCGAAATAAAGGTCTCATTAATTATTATATTGGTAATAATGAAAAAGCAATTGATAACTTGAAACTTGCACTAGAATCTTTTGAAAAGGCAGACCATATATTTGATAATCCTCTTATTAACTTTTATCTGTTAAAAATTTATACAGAAAAAAATAATTTAAAGAAAGCAGAACAGTATTTAGAGAGATTGTTTATTTATCATAAATTAAGTTTATTAGATAAATATGCAGATTTTTATGAAGTTTCTAAAGGAATTTTGCTAATTGCCAAAAATAGATTGAAATCTCTAGCTGAAGCTGAGAATATATTTCTATCCCTCAATAAGAATATAGACACACCCTTTGATGAAATACAGTATTCTATGTTGTATCTTTGTGATATCTATGTTCGCGAAATTAAACTAACTGGGAACATTACTGCATTATCCGATTTGAAGGAAACATTAAATAAATTAAACCAATTTGCAGAAGAGCGAAAAATATTTCACCTCCAAATCGAAACCATGCTCATTCAAACTAGAATACTAATCTTAGAATTTGAATTTACTCAAGCAGATGAGCTACTTGATGATGCAATAACATTTGCTCAAGAAAAAGGATTGATTCAATTAACTTTGAAAATTATTGAAGAACAATCTATTCTAAGAGAAATGAGTAAAAATAATACTTTACTCAGTATTGATAAAGATATTAATTCAAGATTGAAGTCTGTGGAATTTGATATGCTATTCGAAAAATTCATCCAGGGTAGACAACGTGTAAATTATATAATCCATGAATTACCTGTTACTTTTATTGTGATTACCATATCTGGAACTGTAAAATTTACAATTCGTTTTGAGGAACAATCATTACTTCGTGAAGAATTAATTGGTAATTTCTTAAGTGCAATCAATTTATTTGGACAAGAAGTTTTCGCAAATAAGAATAACATTGCAGAAATAGTTCATGGAAATTATAATATTGTGATTAAAAATGAAGGTGAACTCTTATTCTGTTACATATATAGGGGTACATCTATAGAATCTAAACCTCGAATGGTTAAAATTGTTGATACGATCAGACAAAATAATGAAGTTTGGGAGAATTTAACTGAGAACTATCATATTTCAGTTAATATGACTAATTATCCATATCTTGAGCAAGAAATAAAAGCATTATTTCCAATTAAAAATTTAGAAATTACTAATTAATCTTGATTACTTATTTTACCTTTAATCAATCCCAAAGCAATAACTATTTGACCTAAAGCTCGAACCATAATTGCACCTATAATATTTAATACCCCTTTTGACGAAAGAATACCACTTAGTCCAATAATTATCAAACCTAAACTCACCAGCAATAATGCAAAATCTCTTGCTTTTAAACTAAGAAATACATATCCACCAAATATTATTAATGTAAAGAGTAGCAAAGATAGACGAATTAAATCTTCACTACCTGTTAATAGGTTCATTAATATAGAACTAAGTAATAATAATCCAATTATTCCTGAATATATCCGTTTTTTAACTGGTATAAATGATAGTTTTCCTACAGATAAACTCAGAAAGCCTAGTGAAATTAAACTAACCATTAGTGTAGAATCAATTGCCTCTTCTAAATTATAATGAATAATGTATTGAATAATAACAATCAAACTTGCAAGTGTAAATCCCATGAAAGTTAATAACCAATATAAAGTAAGTTGCATTTTTAATGCTACCCATTTTTGATAAAAATGATAGGAAAATAAAATACGTATTAGTAAATTAAAGAACAATAAACTAAGTTCTAACCACATAATTTTTTCCTCTAATGATGTTTTCATAAATCTTGTCTTAAATGAGAATAATATTACTTATAATTTATATTCAGTTGGACATACATTATTATAGAATTATATCGTGGGCATAGTAAATACTATCAAAAAGAACTATAGTGATAATCAAAATATCATCGATTTCACTGGTTGCAATTCTAATCCATTTACTCTCATCTGAAATATATCTTTGGGAAAATACAACCGTTATATTTGCATCGAGAGTGTCAAAATATCCCTCAAATATATACTCTGTATTACCATCTCGGATATAATTATACATAGATGAAATTGTGAAATTTCCGGTATGTTGGTTTGTTGGATTTGGTGTGTTAGTATTTCCACTAATTAATGCATTATACTTGGCAAGAGCTGCATCAATTACTTCAGATACAGTTCTAGTCTCCTCTGGTTCAACAAACTCTACGATTGTATTTGTACCAGTGGTGTCTGATGGATCCGTGATTGCTATTCCACCAAATCTAGATTCTCCTAATTGTAAAGGTACGATATATGCATAATCCTCAAGTGTTGAAACGTTTTCCTTGTATGGATAGAGGATCGGAAGCAGTGTAGTATAACCATGACTCTGCGTCTCTCTCAAACTGGTGACTGTGTCTCTGACATGTTGATGAGCTGTATCTGTATCAATATAACCGTATGATTCCCAATTGTAATAATAAATACCCGTGGCATTAGTTTTTATGCCACCTCTTAATATTTGGTTGGACGAACCAGTACTATCCAACATTACATACTGAACATCTTTATTATTATCAGGATTAACAACAACTCGTACATCATCATCTATCCCCAGCTTTCTTTGTGATTTTACCCATGGAAGACCTGCAGACCAAGATACTTTATGATCTTCAACTAAAGATTGACCCCAATATCCAATTCCTCTTTCTAACCACCATTCATCATACATTTGTATCTGTGCATGGTCTGGCAATTGAGTTCTATCCTTAAAATCACCAATTAAATCACCATTTTTATCTATAATCAACACTCCACCATCCATCACTACTTCTTGTGATATAAAGAATCCACTTTTCCCAAAAAATGCCCTATCTCTTATACTATACGGAACAATTAATTCCATATCTCCAGTATCTGCATTTTGAGAGAAATAATAGTTTTCTCCTGCAAGATAATCATGATCTATATTCCAAACAAATCTTTGTAAATCTCTATTTAATATTAAACTTTGAGAGATTGGGAATTCTTGATGAATAACTATGATATCTGCTGTTGGATCAGAAAAATCAACGGCAATAAATCCTTTTATCATATTTTTCTCGGATGAAGCAATTATTCCATCAAAAATGACTGCTCCAATCCAATATGTTCTACCATTGTATTTGCCAAGATGGATATCCCAAACTGCATAATTTGATCCAAACGTATTGCTTTTATCCATAATCGCACTTGCAAGCCAATAATCAACTATTCTCAATTCACTACCATTCACAGGAGTATAGAAAGGTAATCCTGAATCATATGTCAATTCCTGTTCAAAATATTTAGCGTTATCAATCCTTATAGTAAAAATATTACTGAAGAACAGCATAATAATCATAAATACTGCTAAGACGGTGAATAAAGTACGAACTGTATCAATTGAATTCGCATGTTTAGATCTATATCTAATTGGCATACGGCTGAATATTAATAGATACAAAACTAATCCCATCCATAAAAGTCCAACATTGGTTAATACAAAAATCCATGCAATAACTCTGAGTATTATTATTAAGAATAGTAATAGTATGGTAATTTTTACTATTCTTTTTAGTTCGATCTCATTATCTCCTAGTTTGATAGATTTCATTTTTTCGTTCTTGTCCTCACTCTCATTATCTTTTTGAGTCTTTGATCTACCACGATACCTTCTAGAACTACTCATTACATCCAAATTTACCAATAAATATATAATCAATCCTCTTTATGTGAATATAATTGTCATATTTTTAGAAATAACTAATTTATCAACTAATAAATGGTAATAAGTTTGCTCCTTCTCCTCCTAGTCCTACATAAATTCCATATCCTATCGCCACTATAGCTAGAATAATATTTATTGATTTAATTATGTTTTTCTTATGAAGTTTCAGAACTGATAGATTTAGTATAGAGCCGTAGAATATCATTCCAATAACTACACCTAAAGTAAATATGATTAAACCAATAAATATCAACCAATAATCATTGAATCCGAGTGATATTGTGAAAAGTAACAATAATTCATCATTTGAAGCCAATCCATGGATTATCCCTATCCCAAATAATGCTTTCTTTTCCTTTGATTTAGGAAACATATGTATATGATTAAAGGTGTGAAAATCATGGTCTTGTTTGTCTAAACATTCCGGATGAGAACAAATTTCTTCTACATTTGTTTCATCATGGAGGTGAGCGTGTGAATGTTTCCCTTTTTTAATAATATTGAGTTCCCAAAGTATGGTGAATATACCTATAAGTATAAGCATAATCGCAACTAGTATCTCAAAATTTGCCAATATTGTATCCAAAATGGTTTCTTTGATGGAAAATAAAATGAAAGTAATTATTCCCGCTGTCATCATATGGCCAATTGCCCATGTAAATGATAATTTTGCAAGATCGGA
>Ga0224506_10002650_pt1 | contig 12098 bp, 10 predicted proteins | sample SF_Jan12_sed_USG_2_FD_169108 | JGI IMG/M metagenome (GOLD analysis project Ga0224506, IMG submission 169108) | Sediment microbial communities from San Francisco Bay, California, United States - SF_Jan12_sed_USGS_8_1 | ecosystem: Environmental > Aquatic > Marine > Sediment | place: USA...
TGAACCTTGTCTAAATTCCATAATTTTTGCCGGATAGTTGATTCTCTCTTGATTCAATGCAATAAAGTATGCAATATCAAAGAGCACAGCTATTATCACTTGTTTAAGTTTGGAGAAAGGCAACATTCAAATAAAGACTATGATTCTTGTACACAATAAATTGTTAAAGTTTATTTGTATCGGTGTTTGTTTGTTTATCATTGATACTTCATTACTACATGCACAGATTTATCAGTGGACTGATAGTGAAGGCACTGTCCATTTTTCCGATAAGCCTGTGAATGATCGTGCAAAATCAATTACACCGAAATCAAATATTAATAACTATAGTCCGGTGCCCCGCTCTGAATTCAAATACACACCGGCAAAAAAATCCACAAAATCAAATCTTGTAAAGCCAAAAGCGCGTGCTGGGCAGGTCATCATGTATTCCACCCAGTGGTGCGGCTATTGCAAAAAAGCCAAAGCCTATTTCAATGCAAAAGGGATTGGTTTTTCCGAGCGTGATATCGAAAAATCCACCAGTGCTCGAGAAGAACACCTGGCGCTGGGTGGAGGTGGTGTTCCGGTCATAGTGATTGGCAAACGAAAAGGACAGCAGATAATGAGGGGATTTTCTGCCGAACGATTTGAGACACTTCGTAAACAGTGAAATTCAGAGATCTGAATATATCTGCATAATCAATAATAATGAATAATTTCAATAGCTTATCTATATTTAGATTAAGTCTTATTTCCTGTCGATAATTATTTTAATTTATTTCTACATTAAGCCCCATTTTTGTCGATACATTAATTAACAAACATTTACAGCTTGTTAATGGTTGATGGGGTACAGCATGGATAAAACCTATAGTAAACATGTACTTACGGCTAGGTTCTTAATGACACTGTGCATTATGGGTGTGCTTGTCTATTTCTGGCACTCACACACCACCCAGATCCAGCAAAACCTTGTGACTTTACGTGATGAATTTAAGGTCTCCAGCCTCATCCATACTATGTCTGATGCGTCCAGACAGCGCGCTCTTACCGCGCATCGCATGTTAATAATGGATGATGAAATAGAATTATTCGAAGAGCAAGAGGCCTTCTATAACCTGGCCGACACATTCATTAGTACACGCGAACAGTTATTTGTACATCCCTTATTTAAGGGCGAGACATTAAAGCTCTGGAATGAAATTAAGGCAAGCGTTAACGATGGCGCAGTTTTACATAATAAAGTTGTCGAAGGGATTATTGAAGGTAAGAGACAACAGGCCTTAGGCGTTTTGAAAAAAGATTCAAAACTTGTTCAGGATCGTTTTATTAATAATTTCAACCAAATCCTGGCTCTCAAAAGACATGAAGTTGATAAAATTGTCGAAACGACTACAGAGCTCAATGAGCAATATCTACTCATGATCATACTGGTAAGCAGTATTGGTCTTATTATTATGGTCCCTGGATTTTTTTATGGCATAAAATTCGTCACAAAGACTGAACGAAAACTACAAAAAGCCCGAGAAATTGAGCGCCATGAAAACGAATATAAAACAGAATTTTTAGCCCGTGCCAGTCATGAATTAAGAACACCTTTAAACTCGATCCTTGGGTTCGCTCAGGTTATCAATATGGATAAAGAGAACAAACTCTCCTTAGAGCATGCGTCATACTTTAAACATATTGAAGCATCAGGTTGGCATTTGTTGACCCTGGTCGATGATATTCTTGATCTGTCACGTATTAGTGAAGGCAGTATCGCTCTGAATGTTGAATCGGTTGATATAGAGTCAACAATTCAGGATTGTTACCGATCTTTGTCTGACAAAGCAAAAAGCATGAATATACAATGTCAATATGATATTTCAGGTTTGTCTGACAGGGTAGTTAATGTCGACAAATCACGTTTAAATCAGATTGTCTCTAACTTGGCTTCTAATGCGATCAAATACAATTATGAATCTGGAATGGTGTTCGCTAAAGTATTGGATGTACCTGGTAATAAAATACGATTTGAAATTCAAAATACGGGTGATGGAATCTGCGAAGAAGATATGGAGCTACTCTTTAAACCATTTTCTCGAATTGGAGGTATCAACTCAAAAGATGGCAAAGGAATTGGTCTGGTGCTCTGTAAAGCCTTGGTCGAATTTATGGGTGGTGAAATAGGCTTACATAGTAAGCCAGGGGCGACAACGACATTCTGGGTCGAGCTACCACGTGACATGACATGTCTCACTCAGGACCAGGATGACGAAGAAGAAGAAAAAATAGCTTAGGAAGACTGTTGATACGAAAATAAGCAATTGATTTAACAAGTTTTATCGTATTCGGACTTTACGTTTTTCAATTTAAGACGATAATTTAGGTATATTGTATGTAGTTCCGGGCACATCCAGATGAGCAATATCTCAGCATTCAAAGATTTGATAAATCAATCGAAACAAAAGCCCTGGATATTGGCTATAACATTCCTGCTGCTTATTTTTATCGCAGGATTAATAATGCCGGAAGATTTATCAATACCTGTACAAGATGCAACTAAATATGACTGGAACAAAGATACCTTCTGGGATGAACGCTGGGGGCGCTCAGGCGTTCATAAAGGGATTGATATTTTTTCCAGACTAAATAAACCAGTTCGATCTTCATCGTACGGAATCGTGATTTATAAAGCCAATTTGGCGTTGGGTGGGAATGTTATCTCTGTCCTGGGACCAAAATGGCGCATTCATTATTATGCGCATCTCAACCAGACACACGTCAGTCTAGGTAGTGTTGTAAAAAGAAACGATATACTGGGCACAGTGGGTAATACAGGTAACGCAAAAGGTAAGCCACCCCATCTGCACTATTCAATTATCTCCTTGTTACCGCATTTTTGGCGTGCTGATGACTCGATGCAAGGCTGGAAAAAAATGTTTTTCCTGAACCCCGCTAAAAAGCTCGCAAAAGCAAAATCAATCAGAAGCATTATGCTGACTAAGAATAAAAAGAAATCAGCACCTGGAAGTTAATTTATAAGCTGAATACCCAGCGCTTAAGCTCTCTGGTTTCTCGTTTAATTAATTCCGGATCATTATATGTCTGTGCCATGACGGCGAGCCCCTGTGTCTGAACCAGTAAATGCATGGCCAGTTCTTCTGGTTTTGATTTTGTATTCAAGGCTCTGAATTGTTCAGTTAACCAGTTTCGATAAACATCAAACATCTGTTTTGCCATGCCACGAAGCTCATGCTGTGTCTTTGATAATTCCATATTAAGCGTACCCATTGGGCAGCCATGCAGGTTAAGTGTTTCAGCATCATCACGAAACATTTCAATGAACTTAAGAATGCGCTCCTGGGGTGAGTCATATTGTGCCTCATAACCAGCCAGCTTTGATTTTATATACGAAAGCCTTTTATCGATAACAGACTCAAGAATTTCATCTTTGGTCTTAAAGTAATAATAGAAATTGCCACGCGGAATATCTGCTGCCTCGGCAATATCGGTGAACGAAGACTGGTTAAACCCCTTCGAATAAAATAACTGATCTGCAATATCGACAATTCGATTTCGATTTGCTGTTGCTTTATTAGACATTTGCTTTATCTTTTGAAGTCAGACCTGTCAGACAGGCATCTTAACTAAGATTAGAAGCAAATCAGGGTTTGTAAAGATTTAAAAATATTCGGGTTTATTGAAATATATTAATGCTCACCTTTGGTTCTCATTAATCCTGCTAATCGATTGCCCTGCTTCTGTGGGCCGCCGCGTGGGAATATGCGATGCAAATAGGTGCTGTTACCTCGTTCATCACCCCAAACTGCTTTAAAGTGCTTGACCATTTTGCGCACCTCACACTGGACACTATGTTCCTCGAAATACTTCCTTAAGAACATCACGACTTCCCAATGTTCATCAGTCAGTTTCAGCCCTTCAGCGGCTGCCTGTGCATAGACAAAGTCTTCTGACCATTCATCTAGATTAACGATATATCCTTCTGAATCTGTTTGGATAGTCTTTCCTTTTACATCCAGTTCTTTGATTTGCATATTCGCGTACATAGCAATACCTGCTTATTGATCTAATGTTTGGGTAGGACGCCAACCTGGGGCATATTTGCCAATCCAGATTCCTGCGCATGTTCCTGAAAACCTTTATTACGCCAGAAGAAGGCGCCGGGCATAGTGGTGGGAATCACCAGTACATAGAACAGAGCACGCGTGATGATGCTGCTACTCAATATCGATAGTCCAAGTAAGATTCCCACAGTTATACCAACATAGCCCGACAGGCCTGTGATACTGACGGTGGTCAGTGCGATAAGATTGATGATTAACAGTCCATTACGCAGCAAATGACTTTTACCATAAGTCGTCGTTTGTTCGTAATGAGAGGCCGCACCCTCTCCTCCCTGACGCTGCATGTCCCTCCAATGGAACAAATAGCCGATAGCCTCCATGCATAGACCGATCAATGCGACAAATGCTAAGGCTTGCAGCTGGATATGATTGTTTTCCAGACCGCTTAGCAAACTACTAACAATTGCGATGAGCAGCGCACCGAGTGTTAATGAGCTGCCCCAGAACTGGGTACCTGTTTGCCAGTGATTCCAGAAAGGACGTGCAGGGATTCGGTAGAGCTTATACATATACCAGGATCCCAATATCAAACCGATGATACCGACATAAGCAGCAATCGATCTCAGTGTATTAGATAGATCACCTTCTAACAGGCTGAATAGACTGAAGCCGATAAGCCCACCGAAGAACAGGGAAACTCCTGCAATTTCACGACTGACGGGTGAATAACGCAGATTATTAAAGCCGCGATAGAAACGGTGCGGGCGTCCGAGGTGCAGGTTGAGTTTAACCAGGCCAAATGTTAGCAGCACTAGCATACTAGCAAGCAATGGCACAAAGCTGGATGAACGTTCCAGATCATTAAAAGGCGTAACATTGGCAAAACTACCCAGGAACAATAACAGGAAGGCTCCCATCACTGTTTGACTGGCCAGAGTAAATGCAATGTGGGCATTTTCATGACTAGATAAAAGTTTCTTCAGGTTCCAGCTTTGATCTTTACCGACGTCACGTAATTTAGTCTTAAAACTACCCTGCCCCTGATCGTCACGTTCATAACGAAGCGGAATAGCATCAGGCCGAGTCATTTCTCCTGGCAGTGTTTTAGTCTGCTGAAAACGAATATTCGGGTGGGTAATCTCAGGTGTTGGGAAACCGGGTATTTGTGTAGCCAGTTGTTCACGATTTTCCGGACGAGTTTCAATCACACCAAAATCCAGCGCGCCAGCCAGGCAGGCAGAGGCGCAGGCGGGTTTCAGGCCAACTTCTAGTCGATCCACGCACATATTGCATTTATGTACATGGCCTTTTTCTATATCCAGTTGCGGTGCATTGTAAGGACAAACCCAGGTGCAGTAACCACAACCAAAACAGATGTCTGGATCCTGTAACACGGCACCGTACTCGGCATACTTGGTATAAGCACGAGTCGGACAACCCTTCAGGCAAACCGGGTTATCGCAATGATTACAGGCCATGGAGATATTCAGGCGGGTGTAATTAGGATAGGTGCCCCCTTCTACATAACCGACAGCGCGATAGGCAAGATAAGGTGGCAGACCATTCTTTTCACTGCAGGCTGATTCACAGGCATGGCAGGAAATACAGTTATCGGCATTAAAATAAAAGCCGTGCTGTTTATAACGATTGGGATGTTCACCAACTGATGTATCGCCATTGATATTTAAACTCAGGCCCTTAAGCTGTTCATCTTCGGCCGCAAGGTCAATGGGTTTACCGTAACGATTCTTCTGCGGCGCCTCGTAATTAGGTAAGCGCGCGTATTCAGGTTCATCACTGCGTTCAAAGTATCTCTTTTTTTTCACTTTATTGAGCATAATCTAATTCTCGTCTTCACCACGAAGACGCGAAGAAGATACATTAATAATTTTTCGAGCCTTCGTGACTTCGTGGTAAGTATTGATAAACATTAAAAGGCCCTCGCCACTTTGTTTCGAACAGCCGCTGTTTGCTGATCTGATGCAGGCTCAACTTTGACTGCACACTGTTTATAAGCAGGCTGTCTTGAATAAGGATCAAGTAATCCGAGCGATATACGATTCACACACTCATGAAAATGAAATGGAATAAACACGCTATTAGGTGCTACACGTTGCGTTAATTGCACCATGACAACCGCATCACCACGCCGCGATGTTAGACGCGCATAACTACCGTGAGTAATATCCAGTTCTTTGGCTGCATCAGGATTCATTTCCATATACGGCGTTGGACTGAACTTGTTCAGATTGCCGACCTTACCGGTACGTGTACGAGTATGAAAGTGTTCGACTACGCGACCGGTATTGAGCCAGAAGGGATAATCATCATCAGGACGTTCGTTATTATCGATAAAGGCTAATGGAATCAGTTTGGCCTTGCCATCGTCATGCTGGAATTTGCCGTTGGTATACAGACGAGGCGAGCCTGTTTCTGCCCCATCAGTGCACGGCCACTGAATACCGCGTTGGGATTCAATTTTCTCATAACTCATGCCGGAGTAATCCAGCATACGGCCTTTGGAGAGCTGTTTGAGTTCATCAAACACCCCTTCTGTGGTTTCAGGAAATTTGATTTTCTGACCCTGCTCAAAGCGTTTGGCCATTTCGTTGAATATCCATAGATCCGGTTTGGACTGTGCATAGGGTTTGATGACATTCCGAATCAGGTTGACGCGACGTTCGGTATTAGTAAAACAGCCCTCTTTCTCAGCCCAGATGGCCGCAGGAAAGTAGACATGCGAATATTCGTTTGTTTCCATGTCCTCGTAGGCATCCTGAACGACCAAAAACTCCAGTTTTTCCAATGTCTTACGGATGCGTGCTGTATTGGGCATGGATGTCATGGGATTGGTCGCTACGATCCATAGACCCTTGATCTGCCCAGTTTCGATAGCTGGAAAGATATCCGTCATGAACAAACCGCGTTTTTTCGGGAAGAACTCAGGATCGATACCCCAGAAGCTGGCAATATCTTCCCTGTCCTTTTCTTTTTCCAGTACGCGATAACCCGGTAGACCAGAACAGGACGACCACTCACGAGTCCCCATGGCATTACACTGGCCAGTGATTGATAAGGAAGTGCCACCGGGTTTACCGATGTTACCTGTTATCAGATTCATGTTATTGATATTCACCACACCATCAGAACCATGCGTGCTCTGGTTAATGCCCATAGTCCAGATGCTCATGGCTGCATCGGCCCGTGCATAGGTGCGCGCGACATTACGAATGGTATCTTCATCAATGCCACAGATCTTTGCGGCCATGCCAGGGTTATATTTCTGTACCACTTTTATAAACTCGTCATAACCAGACGTGTTTGAATTAATGTATTCACGATCTTCCAGACCTTCATCAAGCATGACATGCATCAGGCTGTTTATAAGTACCACGTCGGTTCCAGGCGTGACAGGAAGATGTATGTCCGCCATCTGTGCCAACATTGTCACACGAGGGTCAACGACGATGACCGGGAACTTACGTTTTTCCAGTGCCTGTTTCAGACGCCAGAATATAATCGGATGTTGTTCCGGTAAATTGGAACCAAAAGCCATCAGACAATCAGTATGTTCAAAATCATCATAGCAACCAGGCGGCCCATCGGAACCAAAGGATCTTTTGTAACCCGATACAGCCGAAGCCATACACAGGGTGGTATTGCCATCATAGTTATTGGTGCCGAGTACACCGCGAGCCAGTTTGCCCAGAGTGTAAAACTCTTCTGTCATGATCTGACCTGTAGAGACAATGGCAAAGGCATCACGACCATAGGTTTCCTGAATGCGTTTGATTTCACTCGCGGAATGATCCAGCGCCTTGTCCCAACTGGTTTCCTTAAACGGTTCATAAAACCGGTTGCGCATTAAGGGGACACGACCACGGCCACTGGAACGAAACAGTTCGTGTTCAAAGATACCTTTTAAACAAAGCTTGCCACGATTAACATCCGCACTACCAACTCCACGCGAAGTGATTGCCTCACCATTGACATCCACGCCAACTTCGATAGAACAACCTGTCGAACAATAACCGCAGGTAGTATATTTCCAGTCAACGACGGGCTTGTCAGCGATCTTAATCGGGTTCTTTTTCAGTCGACCAAACAGCATAATGATTCCTAAATCGCGATATAGATGGTTGAGCCTTCAATCTTGATAGGGAATGAAGCGGTACAACCTTCGTCGGGGGCAACGGCTTCACCGCTATCCAGATTGATGTTCCAGTTGTGTAAAGGACAGGTGACTTTCTTGCCGTGCACAATACCCTGTGACAACGGTCCCTTTTTGTGCGGACATTCATCACGCAGGGCAAAAATTTCATCGTCGGCGGTTCTGAATAGGCCAATATTGCCATCATCTGTTTTAATCACTCGCGCACCCAGTTTTGGAACATCGTCTATCTGACCGACCTCGATCCAGTTTTTATCTTCTTTTTTTACTGCCGACATTGTTCTTACCTCTTATGCTGTAGTCGCTGTCTTGCCAACGGTAATAGTGGCAATGGGTTCAAATTCATGTTTATCAGTTCCATTAGCACGTTCAGCCCAGGGATCAGCCTGCATGTACTTTTGTGATTCACGGAACAGTGCAGCCAGCTCCTTGCGATACTCATCGTTCTCTACAATATTCTCTTTCACATAAGAGAGGCCGACGCGCTCAAGCCATGGTGCGGTGCGTTCAAGGTAATGTGCTTCCTGGCGATAGAGCTGCATAAAGGCTGCAGCATATTCCAGTACCTCATCTTCAGTTTTGACATTACAGAGGAAATCGGTAGCACGGACTTTGACACCACCGTTGCCACCGACGTGAAGTTCATAGCCGGAATCGACACAAACCACACCAAAGTCCTTAATGGTGGCTTCGGCACAGTTACGAGGGCAACCGGAAGCGGCCATCTTGAATTTATGCGGCGTCCAGGAACCCCAGGTCATTTTTTCCAGCTCGACACCTAAATGGGTTGAATCCTGAGTACCAAAGCGACACCACTCTTTACCAACACAGGTCTTAACCGTACGCAGTGCCTTACCATAGGCATGACCGGAGACCATGCCGGCGTCACTGAATTTTTTCCAGATAGTTGGCAGATCTTCTTTTTTCAGACCATATAGGCCAATACGTTGACCGCCGGTGACGTGTACCGTTTCAACGCCGTATTCTTCTGCGACATCGGCTATGGCACGTAATTCTTTCGGTGAGGTGCCACCACCCCACATACGTGGAATAACTGAATAGCTACCATCTTTCTGAATATTGGCGTGAACACGTTCGTTAATGAAACGGGACTGGTAATCATCTAGACCTTCCTTCGGCCATGCGCAGACGACGTAATAATTAAGAGAAGTACGACACTTGGCACAACCATCAGAGGTTTTCCACTCCAAACCCGTCATGACATCACGTACGGTCTTGAGTTCTTTGTTTACGATAGCCGCACGAACATCGTCATGCGTCATGTCGGTACAAGCACACATGGGTTTCAGGTGTGGTGCTGTGGAGTAATCACCGCCGACTGTATTGGCAAGAATGGCCTCAACCAGACCCGTACAGGAACCACAGGAGCTGGACGCCTTGGTGTGTGCGCGAACTTCTTCCAGTGTGAGCAATTTTTTCGCATTGATGGCATTCACAATGTCGCCTTTACAGACACCATTACAACCACAAATTTCAGCTGTATCAGACATGGCTGCAACACGGTTTTCTTCACCATGTCCTGAATCACCCAGGTGGGCCTGACCAAACAGGATGTTCTTACGCATATCTGAGATATCAGTTTCATCACGCAAGAGATCAAAGTACCAGGTACCATCTATGGTATCGCCATACATGACTGCGCCCTGGATCTTATTATCTTTAACAACGAGCTTGCGATAGACACCACTGGCCTTGTCCTGAAACACCAGTTCATCCGTTGTTTCATCGCCGGTAAAATCACCGGCTGAGAAAAGGTCAATGCCTGTTACTTTGAGCTTGGTTGAGGTGACTGAACCTTCGTAACGACCAATACCATGTTTGGCAAGGTGATTGGCACAGACTTTGGCCATTTCAAACAAAGGTGCAACCAGACCATAAGTCATACCGCGATGCTGTACGCATTCGCCTACAGCATAAACTCTTGGATCAAATGTTTGTAGCGTATCGGATACGACAATGCCTCGCTCACAATGAATACCGGCCTTCTTGGCTAGTTCTATGTTAGGACGAATACCCACGGCCATAACAACCAGATCGGCGTAGATTTCCGTACCATCTTTAAATCGCACCTTTTCAACTCGGTCTTTACCAATAATGGTTTCGGTCTGCGCAGCCATGAGGAAATTAAGACCACGCTCTTCCAGTGAGGCACGCAGCATATTCGAAGCCGCTTCATCTAATTGCCGCTCCATCAGCGTATCCATAAGATGCACAACTGTTACACTCATACCCTGCTGCATAAGCCCGTTAGCCGCTTCCAGGCCTAATAGACCACCACCGATCACAACAGCATGTTTGTGTTGCTTTGAAGTGTCTAGCATGATGTTGACATCATGCATATCACGAAAGGTCACGACACCTTCAAGATCATTGCCGGGAACAGGAATAACAAACGGATTAGAGCCTGTAGCGATGAGTAGTCGATCATAGTCAGCCTGGGTGCCATCACTGGCGATCACTTTACGGTTGACGCGATCGATTTCAATAATTTCTTTACCTTTATGAAGAGTGATCGCATTATCGACGTACCATTGTTCATCATGAGTGACGATCTCATCAAAGGCTTTTTCACCAGTCAAAACTGGCGACAACATGATGCGATTGTAATTGCCATAGGGCTCAGCACCAAACACGGTAATATCAAACGCTAGCGGATCAATCTTAAGTAATTCTTCAACGGTACGGATACCCGCCATGCCATTACCAATTACGACGAGCTTTTCTGACATCATTTTCTCCTCATTAAGCTGGTTAACACTGATCGACCTTGATTCAGTTAACCCAACATCGTTTTTTTACTGCACATAATAAAAAACGGCGTCTGTAAAACAGGAAGTACTCCTGTTACAGGACGCCGTTGTCCAATAATCAACATCGTGAAATAACTGATTTGCCTGTCTACCCGCCGTTGGATAGACAACCCGGTATTTCACTGCCCCACACTTCGGGCTGTGTTGCTTAGTTAGATAGCAGGGAGCGTGCCAAACAGGGAAAATATTGCTAACTTATTGTTATTATTATATTTTTGCTTGCTTTAAACCATGATTTATATAGGTTATTTGCTTGTTTCGCACCAGTTTGTTGCATGAGTTTAAATTAGTAATCTCTAATGCACTATGTATGTGCATTTATCATTTACTTCATGACCTCTACGCGCTCTGTTTTGATGATCTTGTTGAAAGATATAAAAAACAATTTAATTAAGTTGTTGTAATCGAATGTGTTATTAGAAAAGTGATTTTCAAAAATTCATAGCGCTCTTTGTTGGCATATCAATTGCTATCCAGTTTATATCAAACATTAATCAAACGTGTTTAATGTTTTAGCGCAAGCCAACGGCGGTTTGCATGTTAAAGATAGAACAACATGCGTCTATCAATCGGGGCAAAGACGTCCAGCCATAATGAATGTTTCATTATGCTGCGCGTCTTTTTTATTGCGTAAAAAATATGAACACAAAGAGGTATAGTCAAAGTGACTGAACAAACACAAAAATTAAATTTATTCTCTTTCTCGGGAAGAATCAGGATACTCCATATGACCTGGTTTGCATTTTTTCTGAGCTTCTTCGTCTGGTTTAATCATGCGCCTATGATGGGTGTTATTCGCGAAACCTTTAATCTGACTGGGCAACAGGTAAAGGCTCTGTTGATATTAAACGTTGCCTTAACGATACCAGCACGAATTATCGTTGGCATGCTAGTGGATCACTTTGGTCCTCGCAGAATGTATTCATTATTACTATTTATCAGCAGTTTTATCTGTTTTGGATTTGCTGTTGCAGATGACTATGAACAACTTGCTTTAATGCGCTTTTTATTAGGCTTTGTCGGCGCGGGGTTTGTTATTGGTAT
>Ga0224506_10002651_pt1 | contig 12097 bp, 11 predicted proteins | sample SF_Jan12_sed_USG_2_FD_169108 | JGI IMG/M metagenome (GOLD analysis project Ga0224506, IMG submission 169108) | Sediment microbial communities from San Francisco Bay, California, United States - SF_Jan12_sed_USGS_8_1 | ecosystem: Environmental > Aquatic > Marine > Sediment | place: USA...
AAAGTACAGAACAATCTCTTTAGGATAGACAAAAGCATCAACATCTCCGACTAATAGTGCTGTCAGGCCTTCGACAGGGCGATTCACAATGTGACATTGGATATCTGTGAATTTCTTTATATAAAGATGAGTGATATGTTTGTTAACACAAGCAACTTTTTTACCATTCAAATCATCAAAGCTAGTAATATCAAGACGATTCTCACGTACAAATATAACTTCAGGCATTTCAATGATCGGCAATGAGTAATCCAGATACCTATCTCTCTCCTCTGTATAACCTGTATCGTGGATTAGGTCGATTTGGTCTGTATCCAACCAGTTCAAAACCTCTGTCCATATCGCAGAATGTTTACGTCGTATATTTATTTTTAACGATGCCAATACTGCATCAGATATATCTCGACCAAAACCATCAAGCTCTTCACTATCAGATAGGTAATTAATTGGCGGAAAGCTATTACTTGATCCGACCGTTAGCTGGTACTGACTACAATCCTTCAAATTAATGCAGTCTGATACAGAATCAGCACTCGCAAGCACTACTGGCACAGAAGCCATAAAAACTAAACAGAGTAGAAATATTTTATATTTTTTTATCATTACCAGATTAAAGCATACGGTGTCTTGTTTTGCACAATAGAAAGCAAAAATTTAGCCATTATGAGATAATGGCATTTTTCGAATATAGAAGATAATAAGATGGCTTCATCAAAAGCATGGCGACACCGTTGGTAATGTTCATGATTCAAATGTATTCGAGGAACTTTTGACGGGCAATGAGCAAGAATTTTATGCAGATAGCGCCTATAAAAGCAGTAACCATGATACACTTTTAAAAAAGAAAAGCGTTGGAAGCCGAGTACTCGAACGAGCCACACTTCTATTCATAGCTTAATGAAAACGGTCGCAGGATAGTTGCGCCTGATACATGTAAAAAAAGATAAATTCATTAAAAACTGAGCGTAATATGACCTCAAATCCAGCGTTCGTTTAAGTTTTTAGTTTTATATCAATTTATAATTAAAGTATTTTTCATGATCCTGGTAACTTTCTTTTGCTGCGCTAGGTATTATTTGTAAAATTACGTGTATATCAAGGATCAGTTTTAAACCTTTACGGTGTAATCAAATGTTTGCTGATATATATCAAGGTTATATTGTCCATTCAGTTTCAGAATCTAGCTATATCAGAGAAAGCTAATAGAGGGTCTTATGGAAACAATTCAAACAGACATATTAATTATCGGAGCAGGTGGCGGTGGTTTAAGGGCGGCAATTGCAGCTGCCGAGTCTAACCCCGGTTTAAAAATAACATTGGTTTCAAAAGTTTACCCTATGCGTAGCCACACGGTAGCTGCAGAAGGCGGTTGTGCCGGTGTTGTTCAGGACCATGACCATTTAGATTATCACTTTGATGACACGGTATCCGGCGGCGACTGGTTATCGGATCAAAATGTAGTCGACTATTTTGTCCAGCATGCGGCGGAAGAAAACTATCGTTTAGAGCATTGGGGATGCCCCTGGAGTCGTAAGCCGGACGGTAAGGTTAATGTTCGTGCTTTTGGTGGTATGAAAATTGAAAGAACCTGGTTCGCAGCAGACAAAACAGGTTTCCATATTTTACATACCCTGTTTCAAACATCACTGAAATTTCCGCAAATTGAACGATTAGATGAGTATTTTTGTACTGATTTAATTGTTAATGATGGGGTATGCCAGGGTGCTCTGGCAATTGATATTGCCAATGGAACTTTCCGGACAATATTGGCGAAATCGGTCATTATTGCGACAGGTGGTGCCGGACGTGTTTATCGGTTTAATACCAATGGCGGCATTGTTACCGGAGATGGAATGGCGTTAGCTTACCGTCAGGGTGTACCACTTAGAGACATGGAGTTTGTTCAGTATCACCCAACGGGATTACCCGGATCAGGTATTCTGATGACAGAAGGTTGCCGGGGCGAAGGCGGAATTTTGACCAACAAAGATGGTTACCGCTATTTGCAGGATTATGATCTTGGACCAGTAACTCCATTAGGTGAAGCAAAAAACAAGTATATGGAATTAGGACCTCGTGATCGGTTGAGTCAGGCATTTTGGCATGAAGAGCAAAAGGGCAGAGTATTAAAAACGGATCGTGGTACTGCTGTTAATCTAGACCTGAGGCATTTGGGCGAAAAGAAAATTAATGAACGGTTGCCCTTTATACGAGAATTATCACGAGCCTATGTTGGTGTGGACCCTGTAAAGAATCCGATCCCCGTGAGACCGACTGTACACTATACCATGGGTGGTATTCAGACGAATGAATTTACAGAAACCAATATTCGAGGTCTGTATGCCGTAGGTGAGGCTGCAAGTTCCGGACTTCACGGAGCCAACAGGTTGGGTTCAAATTCATTAGCTGAGTTAGGTGTTTTTGGTCGAGTCGCTGGTGAGAAAGCTGCAGAACATGCTCAGCATGCAGACAAGCCTTCCTTCAATGCCGTAAAAGAGCAGGTTTCGGCGAATGAAGCGCGTTGGCAGAGTCTGCGAGTTGCAAAGGGCACTGAAAATATCGCGGATATCCGTAAAGAATTGGCTGATACCATGGAAGATGGTGTTGGTATTTATCGCGATGAGGGATTAATTCAAGCAACCTGTAATAAGTTAGATGAATTGCAGGAACGATACAAAAAAGTCGATATGAAAGATGGTAGTTTAACCTTTAATACTGAGTGGCTTTACGGTATTGAGCTAGGGTTTTTACTGGATGTAGGTCAAGCTATGGCAAATTCAGCATTAGCCCGTAAAGAGTCTCGCGGAAGTCATCAGCGGTTAGATGAATACAGCGAAAGAGATGATAAAAATTACCTAAAGCATACATTAGCATTTCACCAGGAATCCGGAGCCCCCAAGTTGGAGTATCAGGATGTTGTGATTACCAAGTCACAACCAGCAAAGAGAGTTTATGGTGCTGAATCGGAGGCGAAGGAGAAATAATATGACGACAATGACAGAACGAAATATGAAGATCAGAGTTACTCGTTACCGACCAGAGCAGGATGACAAACCCTGGGATCAGGAGTTTGAGGTTCCTTTTAATCGGGATTCATCCATTTTAGAAATACTCGGTTATATAAAAGACAATCTGGAGCCTAGCCTAAGCTATCGATGGAGTTGCCGAATGGCAATCTGCGGCAGCTGTGGCTTTATGATTAACGGCGAGCCCAAGCTTGGTTGTAAAACATTTATTAGAGACTATGTGGATGCGGGTGAAATTCATATTGCATCATTGGATAATTTTCCGATTGAGCGTGATTTGGTTGCCGATATCTCTGGTTTCGTAGAAAAGCTTGAAACCATAAAACCCTATATCATTCGTGAAGAAGAAAAGCCTCTTGAAGACGGTGAGTATTTACAAACTCCAGAAGAGCTTGAGAAGTTTAAGCAATTCAGCCAATGTATAAACTGTGGACTTTGCTATGCTGCTTGCCCACAGTTTGGCAGAAATCCGGAGTTTTTAGGGCCAGCTGCACTCGCTTTAGCCTTTCGCTATAACCAGGATGGTAGAGATGAAGGTAATCAGGAGCGTATGCCATTTCTGAATGCTGAAGAGGGCGTCTGGAGTTGTACCTTTGTTGGCTATTGCTCAGAAGTCTGTCCAAAACACGTTGACCCTGCTGCAGCAATTAATCAGGGCAAATTGGCCAGTAATATCGATTATGGCCTGAATCTGGTTGGATTAGCCGGAGGTAAAAAATGAACAGGAAACCCTATATCCGAAAACAGTCACCGACCTGGTGGGTAAATAAGCCTTTTTATCGTTTCTATATGTTACGTGAGGCAAGTAGCGTACCGGTTTTTCTATATGGACTCTTTTTACTCTGGGGCTTATTGAGCCTCTCTCAGGGAGAAGCCAGCTTCGCTGCCTGGATGGAAATGGCTGGTTCTCCAGCTTCATCCATATTCCATGTTATCGTGCTCGCAGCTGCTTTATTGCATGCCTATACCTGGTTTCAGCTCACACCAAAAATTGTGGTACTGAGGCTCGGTAAATTTCGTGTCCCGGATCAATGGGTGATGGCGGCTCATTATCTGATATTCGTAATTGTTAGTGCCGTTATTATTGGAAGTTCGATTAACTAATTCTCAGGATAGGAGTCAATTTAATGAAACAGTTTCAACGATCTCACGAACCTATTGCCTGGTCATTATTTGGTGCTGGAGGCATGGTTGTAGCCTTTATTATTCCTGCGTTGGTATTAGTGAGCGGTCTCATTTTGCCTGGAATGGAATCCTCTGCAGTGTTTGGCAGTCTGTTAGGTTTTGCTCAGGGGTGGATAGGTAAGGTGTTTATCTTTATTACCATATCCCTAACCCTATATCACACGGTGCATAGAATTTATCATGGCTTACATGACTTGCATATTAAGGGCAATAATACCCTGATGTTGGTTTTGTTTTATGGTAGTGCGACCCTGTTGTCCATTTTATGTTTTGCGTGGCTATTGGTTATATGACGAATAGTAATCAGTGTGCTCCAATGTTCTAAAGCAAAATGTCAGACTATGTCACACTATTTATAAATGGATTTATTTCAGCCACAATCCTGCCTGGAACGTCAGAATTGACGTTCCTTTATTACCTGTCTGAAAGCGCCTCCAAACTACCTGCCTTTTTATCCGTCACCCTGGGTAATTTTTTAGGAGCGGTATTTACGTTTTTTTTATCCTGGGGTATTTTTTCTAACTGGGTTGAAAAGAAAATATCAATATCTGAAATTAGAGTCGCACAACTCAAACAGTATGGACCGGCTATTTTAGTTTTATCCTGGGTTCCAATTGTAGGGGATCCGCTGGTGATCGCGGCAGGCACAATGAGGCTGAATGTTTTTGCATGCTTACTATGGATACTACTGGGTAAGGCGGTGCGATATGCGGTACTAATGATCCCATTTTTGTAGCAAGGTAATGAAGACACTGTGTTGTATTTTACCTAAGAATCTGATCTGGATGCTATTTGACCAGTTCAATGGGTTTTAATTTATCGTAAGCTTGAAACATTTTTAAGTTTTTAAATGCATAGTCTTTTACATAGTCTTTCGCCATTTTGGTAACCCAGCGGTAGAACAACTGAACTTCACTCGATTGGTAATTTGCCTCTGAGCACGAAAAATAAATACCACCATTTTCTTCGACATCATTAAACAGAGGCACAATTTTTCCCTCTTTAATGAGTGGTGCTGCCACTACATGGCGCACCAGGCCAACGCCGTGGCCTTCTGCTGCGGCACTAAGAATTAGGCTTGCCTGGTTAAATTGTAGTGATTTTCCAGTATTGAGGTTTTTTAAGTTTCGTTTGGAAAACCAGTTATCCCAATTAGTGTGTAGCTGGCCAATGTTCATTGAGTCGTGTAATAGGGGGACACTCTTTAATGCGGAGACATTATAAATGTTGAATTTCTGAATGCATTCTCGTGTTGCAACCGGGTAGATGTAATCTGGAAATAGCAGATGACTCTTTCCCGGCAAGTTTCCATCGCAGGAATGGACCAGAGAGATTTGATTTTCACCTTCCACAAAAGGAGCTGCATTCACGTCAACATTCAGATCAATGTCAATCTCCGAAGTTTTTTCGTTAAAATCACTGAGCCTTGGCAATAACCAATTAGATGTTAGAGAGGGTGTAGCATGAATTTTAATATGTTGAGATTCAGTGTCCGAATCCAGATTACTTAAAGTCGTCTCTATATCATTTAGAGCTTTTATGACGACAGGCAGTAGATTGCCTCCTTTGCGTGTTAATACCAGTCTTCGAGTCATTCGATAGAACAGAGGATAACCCAGCTGATCTTCTAATAGCCTAATTTTTTGGCTTACAGCACTTTGAGACAGATAGAGTTCTTCTGCTGCAAGCGTGAAACTCAGGTGTCGCGCAGTTGACTCAAAATATTTCAGAGCATCTAATGAAGGAAGTTTATGGGCCATAGACTTTAATAATTAATTCTTATTTAATACCAATTTATACCACAGACAGAAGCCTACCATGTAGTGCTAATACTTATGTATAGTCATTAGTAAATCACGTTTGTAGTTCATCACTGTGATTAGTTACTCTAAACCGCATAGAATAAAAAACTAATTCAAGATCTAACTTAAAAATTATTAGCATTAGTACCCTAAAAATAATTACAACGATAGAAGTGAAATCATGCCAGAACACGATTCTAATTATGTCAGCTTTCAAAATGTTCAAAAATCATACGACGGAAATACATTAGTTGTTAAAGGTTTTAATCTGGATATTAAAGAGGGCGAGTTTGTAACCATGCTTGGACCATCAGGCTCAGGCAAGACCACCTGTTTAATGATGTTAGCCGGATTTGAAACTCCAACCAGTGGTGAAATCTTTATCGATGGGGAGCCGGTTAATAAAATTGCCCCTCATAAACGAAATATAGGCATGATGTTTCAAAACTATGCGTTATTTCCCCACATGACGGTTGCTGAAAATCTGGCTTATCCACTTCAAATCCGAAAAATGTCGCGTTCGGTTATCGAAGACAAGGTTAAAAATGTCCTGGATATGGTCGAGCTGTCCGGGTTTCAACACAGGCGTCCACGGCAACTATCTGGTGGGCAACAACAGCGAGTTGCCCTGGCTAGGGCATTAGTCTTTGAACCCAAATTGGTCTTAATGGATGAACCCCTGGGTGCACTGGACAAACATCTTCGAGAGCAGATGCAATATGAAATTAAACATATTCATGAAAAAACCGGCGTCACCGTTGTTTATGTCACCCATGATCAGACAGAAGCCCTAACCATGTCTGATCGTATTGCGGTATTCAACCATGGTGTGGTTCAGCAGCTAGATACGCCCCAGGCCCTATATGAGCGGCCGTCAAATAGTTTTGTTGCCAATTTTATCGGTGAAACCAATTCCATTCATGGCAAGGTATCTGAGTACCAAGATGATTACTGCATCGTTGATATCAATGGACATAAGATAAAAGCGGGTGCAGTGACAATGGCTGAACAGGGTGCCAGAGTGATGGTTTCAGTTCGCCCAGAACGTATAGTACTCAACCCTGCGGAAGGTAGTCTGTTTAACCTTGTGGAAGCCAGGGTTAATGAACGGATTTATCATGGTGATCACATTCGTCTGAGAGTAAGCGCATTTGATAGTGATGAGTTTATTCTAAAAGTTCCAAACAGCGAGACCAATGCTGGTCTTGGTGAAGGGGAAATGGTGCAGCTGGGTTGGGAAGAGTCAGATGCCCGCGCATTAGATATTGTCTAATAAACCAAAAAACAATAACGGGAAACATAATGAAATTAACAATGAAAAAAATCCCATTGACGATGGCTGTCGTTATGGCATCTGCAACAGCAATGGCTGCAGATTCACTAACGGTAGTGTCATGGGGTGGAGCGTACACGGAAAGTCAGGTTAAAGCCTATCATGACCCTTATACTGCTGAACATGGCACTAAAATTGTGTCAGAAAACTACAGTGGTGGTATTGCGGAAATCAAAGCGCAGGTTGAAGCCGGGAATGTAACCTGGGATGTAGTTGACCTGGAAAAGGCCGATGTTATTCGTGCCTGTGATGAAGGTTTATTAGTTGAAATTGATCCAGCTGATTTGCCAAATGGTGATAATGGTAGTTCTTCAGTTGCTGACTTTGTGCCTGGTGGTCTTGAAGACTGTGGTGTTGCAAACATCGTTTGGGCAAAAATTATTGCCTATGATGAATCACAGTTTGCGGGTAAGAAAGCGCCCTCAACCTTGGTAGATTTTTTTAATATTGCGGACTTCCCTGGTAAGCGCGGACTCAATAAGACACCTAAGGTTAATCTGGAACGTGCATTGATTGCTGATGGTGTGTCTGGTGATGATGTATATGATGTTCTAAGTACTGAAGCAGGCGTACAACGTGCATTTGATAAACTGGATACGATTAAAGATAGTGTTATCTGGTGGCAGGCCGGCTCACAGCCAGTGCAATTATTAGCTGATGGTGAAGTAAGCATGACATCGGCTTACAACGGTCGAATTTATGGTGCTGCCGAAGACGAAGGCAAGCCTTTCAAGATTATTTGGGATTATCAATTCGCTGAATTGGATTTCTTCTCAATCGTTAAGGGTACCAAGAACTTAGATGAAGCAATGAAGTTCTTGAAGTTTGCAACAGACACCAAACGTCTTGCAGACCAAACTAATTATATTTCATACGCACCAGCTCGTAAGTCTTCTATTGCATTAGTCAGTGATAAAATGATGCCACATATGGCAACTGCTCCGGCTAACTTTACGAATGCGATTCCTGTTGACCACACTTGGTGGGCTGACAATCAGGATGAGTTGAATGAACGTTTTAATGCCTGGTTAGCCAAGTAATATTGTTAAGTTGTAATGAGTAAGGCAGATTTATCTGCCCCTATTAACTTTATTAATAGGGGCAGATCATTCAGTACAAAACACACATCATAAATAACAAACCGAGTTCTCAGGTATGTCTGATATTCAAAGTACAATGCAGCAAGGCGATTTTACTGATAATGACATCAGAAAAAGCCTGAAAAAAGCCGAAAGAAACCATAGAGTCAAAGCATTTTTATTGGTGACACCACTTATTATCTTTGTATTATTCACCTTTATCTTCCCATTAGGAAGTATGCTGCATCGTAGTATTAGTAGTCCCACTCTGACCCAATATATGCCTGAAGTGGCTAAGGTTATGCAGGATTGGGAATATAAAGGTATTCCGGATGAAGCTGTTTTTAAAACAGTCGCCGCGGCACTGGTTGAAACCCGAAAAAACAAAACGATTGGTCGGGTTGCAAATAGACTCAACTCAGAACAAAGTGGTTTGCGGAGTTTAATGACTGGCACAGCCAGAAAATTACAAAAATATAAAGGGCAGGATTTCAAGTCCTATATGATCGAACAAAATGCCAAGTGGTCCAATATGGAAACCTGGGCTGCATTTAAAGTTTTAAGTAACAGCTATACCATGACACATTACCTGGCAGCGCTTGATCTGGAATATGGACCAGATGGTTCGGTACAAGCCAGACCCGAAGCTCAACGAATTTATATCGATAATCTGCTTAAAACATTGAAGTTATCAGTGATTGTTACGTTACTGTGTATCATTTTAGGTTATCCACTCGCTTACTATTTATCAATTTTACCTCAAAGTAAAAGCAGTCTATTAATGATATTAGTATTATTGCCTTTCTGGACGTCGTTGTTGGTACGTACCAGTTCCTGGATGGTGATGTTGCAATCAAAGGGTGTGGTTAACAGCTTGTTGATTAAGCTTGGTTTTATTACCGAACCCCTGGCACTGATCTATAATCAGGTGGGTACGGTAGTAGCTATGACTCATATACTGTTACCATTTTTAATTTTGCCTGCTTATAGTGTTATGAAAAGTATTTCTCCAGACTATATGAGAGCGGCTCGTTCCCTGGGTGCCAAACCAGCAAATGCATTCTTTAAAGTTTATTTCCCGCAAAGTGTTCCCGGTTTAAGTGCTGGTGCTGTATTGGTGTTTATATTGTCTATTGGTTACTACATTACGCCGGCATTAGTGGGCGGTCGAACCGGGCAAATGATCAGTAATATGATTGCTTACCATATGCAAACCTCACTTAACTGGGGGCTAGGCGCAGCACTGGCTGGAACCCTCTTGTTTGTTGTCCTGGCACTTTATGCCATATATAGCCGAATTGTTGGCTCTTCTGAATTAAAGTTGGGGTAATAATATGTCTCTGCCTATTCACGCATCAGGAATTGAAAAAATTAATTATTACGGCTTGAGAGTGTTTTCAGGCCTGGTATTGTTTTTCTTGATCGTTCCTATTTTGGTTATCATGCCATTATCTTTTAATGCTGAGCCGTTTTTTACCTTTACAGAAGGTATGTTGAAGTTAGAACCTGAGGCCTATTCATTGAGATGGTATCGGGCAATTCTTGAAAGTGATTCCTGGATTCTTTCCATAAAAAACAGCTTTATTATTGGTATCTTCGCTACTATCGTGGCTGTCTCGCTAGGCACTTTGGCAGCAGTAGGACTGAGCAGTCGTTATATGCCTTTTAAAGGCGTTGTCATGGGATTATTGATCTCGCCAATGATAGTTCCGGTGATTATTTCAGCTACCAGTATGTATTTCTTCTTTTCCAAGGTGCACCTGGCGCAAACCTATATAGGCCTCATTATGGCTCACGCTGTGCTAGGTATTCCGTTTGTGATCATTACCGTGACTGCTACTCTTGTCGGCTTTGATACTAACCTATACAAGGCATCTCTGAGCCTGGGAGCCTCACCAACCCAGACATTCTTCAGAGTCACTTTCCCTTTAGTCAGACCCGGGATCATTTCTGGTGCCTTATTTGCATTTGCAACTTCGTTTGATGAAGTGGTCGTTGTGCTCTTTGTTGCAGGTACAGACCAAAGAACTATTCCTCGCGAAATGTGGTCCGGCATGAGAGAACAGTTGAGTCCAACCATATTGGCAGTAGCAACACTACTCATTGTAATGTCAATCGCACTGTTGCTCACCATTGAAGTATTACGTAGAAGAGGTGAACGAATTAGAGGTGTTGTGGACTAACAGCTATAGAAGGTGTTTCCGTCTGAGACGACTTAATCGGCTTAGACTCACAAATAGACTTATTTGCGGCTGATGTATGATTTCCAAATCCATTATCTATAACGCAACAAATATTTTAGCCAAATGATAAAAAGCGTCTACATTATAATTAGAGCCGTTTTAAATATTTTGCTAACGGCAAATATTATAGCCATAACGCCAGGAGTGGTCTGTGACGTTTATGCCAGAAGACGCCGCCTACAAGAAGCTATTACTCGTTGATGTTGAAGCAGGCTTCGATTCATCTTTTAAGCAATTTCTTGAAAGTAACGGTTTTGAAGTGATCCTGTGCGGTAGTAGTACATCATTATTAGTCGCACTGAAGTCGGGTTTGCCTGATGTCGTTGTTATTGATCAGCAACTCAACCAGTTTGAAGGGTTGGATTTGACTCAACTTGCCAGAAACTATTTTAATGGTCCTGTTATCATGTTGGCTTCAGTCAAGGATGATGCTTTAGAAGTTGAAAATTTAAACGGCGGTCTCGACGATTATATAACACGCGACATGGATTTTGATCTCTTATTGGCGCGAATAAATGCAAGATTAAGGTTTTCATTTCGATTTCTTAAAAATCAATTTAACCACCAAAATCGTCTTACATTTGGTGATTTGACTATTGATAATGCCGTAAGGGAAGCATGGCTAAATGAATCCCCAATTGAATTGACTGGTGCAGAATTTGATTTGTTATGGTTACTTACCAGTAATGCGGGTCAGGTTATGACCCGGGAAGAAATTTTTCATCGCTTGAGAGGGATTGAGTACGACGGACAGGATCGATCCGTTGATGTTCGCGTTTCAAGAATTCGCCCAAAAGTAGGTGACGACCCTGATCATCCGCGTCGAATCAAAACAATCCGTAGTAAAGGTTATTTGTTTGTACCTGATGTAAATGATGGTAATCAAGCATCCTTTCATTAGAAATGAGGCAAGTAGTATTCGTTATTTGTCAAACCTTAAATCCTGATCTGCTGCTTTAATACCCTGTAGTGTTTTGAAACTTTGCTCTTTGGCACAATCGATGAAGTCAGACATATAATTTGCTGTGAGTTGATCGGATCTTACTGCTGCATAAAGGGTTGCCCAAACACCCTGACCTAATGTGAGTGTTCGAATATAATCACGGTCACGATATTCAGCCATAGCCCAGTTTGGTAGGCTACAGATACCTCGCCCACTGGCTACTAATTGAATCATCATCAGGGTCAACTCCGCCGTTCGTATAGACTTGGGCTCGACCCCTGCAGGTGTCAGAAACTCGCGAAATACATCTAATCTCTGCTTTTCGACAGGATAAGCAATAAGGGTTTCTTCTGCAAAATCTACTGGTAAAATACTACCTTTATTGGCTAGCCTGTGAGTTTTACTAACAGCAACCAAGGACTCATGCCTGAATAAGGGAATATAACGTATACCCTCAATAGATAATGGATCTGACGTTATGACCAG
>Ga0224506_10002652_pt1 | contig 12092 bp, 9 predicted proteins | sample SF_Jan12_sed_USG_2_FD_169108 | JGI IMG/M metagenome (GOLD analysis project Ga0224506, IMG submission 169108) | Sediment microbial communities from San Francisco Bay, California, United States - SF_Jan12_sed_USGS_8_1 | ecosystem: Environmental > Aquatic > Marine > Sediment | place: USA...
GTGAACAATTTGTAGATTCTGTTAACATTACTTGGACATCAGGAATCGACACATTTGGACATTTGGTTGATTATGATATCTCTTATTCCCAAGATAATGGTGTTTCATGGTTAAATATTGTATCTAATGTCACAGGAACAAGCTATCTATGGGATACATCGACAATTCCCAGAAGTAATAATAATTTAGTTAAAATTGTTGCCAAGAGTGTAGATCTAGTAATAGAGGTTATGTCGACATCTACATTTACATTAATCGATTCTCATCAATTAACTGCAGCTCAATTTCTAACTCCAAATTCAGGAGCAGCAGTAGTGGGAAGTCTACAAGTAACTTGGACAAGTGGTACTGATAATTGGGACCATGCTATTACCTATAATCTCTTATATTCCTCCCAAGGGGCTAATTCTTGGAATTTACTACTATATGCAACAAACTCATTAGCTTTTATTTGGGATACTACAACGGTTGCAGATGGTTCTTATGAGTTAAAGATTGTTACAAATGATACCTATGATAGTTCAATACTAGAAACAGTATCAGTTACATTTACAATTGATAATGTGATTGACAATCCTCCACCATCTTCTTCAAATCCACCATCATCCCCTTCAAGTAATCCAAGCTCACCAAGCAGCGATTCATCCGATGATGATAATACCAATGATACTGATACAGGTGAACAAGATGATTTTCTATCCCTATTAAACGGACCCTCCAATATCAGTATGTTAGTATTTTTATCAGCTATTGGAATTATTGTAAGAAATAAGAGGAAGCTATAGTTTAAACAAACAACTACATATTCATGATGATAACACCTATGATAATTTAATCTAAAACTTTTTAAAATTCAATTTAAACTCTAACTTTATATAAATCGATTAATTTTATCTTAAACCAATGTTAGGCTAGTTGCACCTAATATTTCAAGAACATTTATTAATGTTAATAAATATAGAAAATATGTAATATTATAAATTCATTCAGAAATATAACATTGCAGAGGTAAATTACATGACTTTTAACTATAAATTTGATGAAAAAGTGGTTATGACCGATGGAAACAAATTATCAACCATCCTTGCCATTGAAACAAATAAAAACTTGGAACACGATGTACTTGATACAATTGTTATAAGAACACCATATTCTGCAAAAGGTATGTTTAGTTTAATTCCAGCAATAGCACCTAAACTTATACAAAAATTTCATTGGGTTTTACAAGATTGTCGAGGAAGATATGATTCTGATGGGGATTTTGCAATTTTAGATGAAGAGCAGGATACTTTAGATACATTGAATTGGATTACCAAACAAAATTGGTCTAATAACAGAGTACACATCTTTGGTCCATCCTATCTTGGGTGGGTCGCTCTCCAAGTAATTCAAAAAAATTCAAATGCAACTATTGTAAGTGTATTCGCTCCTATGACATTTTCCAATCTTCAGGAAGGAGTAATAACAACAAATGGTATGCTTAATCTTCATCATTCATTAGCTTGGTCAATGATGATGTCTACAAAGGTACAACCTTCAATTAGCTTAATTAATGAAAAATGGGATGATTTTTATTATAAAGCTAGAAGAAAGGGACCTATACTTGCAGGATGGCCAAATCGAGTTTGGGATTCTTTTTCTAAGATAGAGACTCTTGCTAACAAAAAAATAGAATTTTATGAGGATCATAGCTTTGCTACAAAAATAACACTTGTTGCCAGTTATTTTGATTTCATCTGTGATGCATCACTCAAACTATATGTTGAATTAGCAGAAATTGGTGGAGTACCTCCAAATATGATTATTGGTCCTTGGGGTCATAACGGTTACTTATCCTCACTTGGTTCTGTAGGAAAATTTGAACTAAATGAAGAAGGTAAAGGAAATATAATCAAAGATCTAAATGAGCATTTTTCCACATTAACAAATGGAGGTCTGAGTAAATCGGCTATCAAGATTTTTATACTTAGAAAAGGAGTTTGGGTGAATTTTCTAAAATTGCCTGAATTTAAAAATAAGACTGTTTACTATCTTTCTTCAAAAAATCAAATGTCACTTAAACTTGATACTCAAGACGTAGATGAGTTGATTATTCAGGCTAATATAACAAATCCAGTAAAAACTAACGGTGGTCCTTGTTGGGATAATGCTCTTGCCACAGGTTTGTTACCTGGTCCAGTTGATCAAAGGGGGATAAATAACAGAGATGATATCTTAAAGTTCTACTCAAGTCCATTAGAAGAGGATATCGTTATAATGTCTAAAGTTAAGATTAAAACATATATCAAGGCTTCAAAGGTCGCATCTACAATAACTGGAAAATTAAATGTGGTATTAGAAAATGGAGAAGAGGTAATATTACAAAATGGAATTACAAAGGTCAATAATACTGATGATTATCAGAATATCGATATTGACCTAAGTTTCACCTCTGTTGAAATCAAAAAAGGAGAAAAACTAATGGTGGAATTAAGTTGGAGTAATTTTCCATTTTACAATTTACCAGATCATGATTCAGATTATAAATTATGGATTTCTATTAATCAAGAGAATCCAACGACGTTAGAATTTGCTAATTATTTAACTAATGAGAATAGTGATGAATAATTCAGATTTGGAAAAACCAGTTACTTGTAGATAATGTAAAATTATTAATGATTATTGTAACATTTATTTTACTCAATCTATATTCCTATCTGAAGTGATTTATTACTGTATAATAAGATGTATTAAATCAACATATTTCTAGTAAATTTACTAGACTTTGATTCATATTTCTAATAATAGGTGGTGTGTATAGTTAAACAAACAAAAGATAAAAATCAATCAACAAATGATAAAGAAACAGATCCTGACCAAATATCTGCAATGATAAATATCATAAAAGCATACCAAAACAAGGTCCAATCCTCAATTATTTTCATATTGAAAATTTATCCCGAGCTTTCTACGAATGAATTATCTAAAAAATTAAACAAGTCTAAACCTACAATTCTTAGAAATATTCAGAAACTAATAGAATTAGGGATAATATCAGTTAAAGAGATACATAATCTACCTGGTGCTTATCCACAACGTGTATACTCATTGAATAAGCCGAATTTTGTAGTAAGAGGACAGGATTTGAGTGAAAAATTAATGGAAAATCCATCACTTGTGTTAGAATACAATGCATATTGGCTAAATCAATTCAATCAATTACGGTACATAGCAGATGCAGCGATCGAATTTATTAAACAAAGAGAAAAAGCAATTTTGAAGAATTATAAAAATCCTCAAGAGTTATTTATGATATTATCCGATCATCTAGGATCATTTTCCAGTTATTATTTAAGCAGGAATCAAGCTAAAGATGCATTGAAAAGTGGAATTCAAAAAATACCCCACAAAAATTATAATCATGAGAACAATGATCTGAATGAATTTATGTATTTGGAATTATTTCTTCCGATTAAAAGTTTACTGGATGTAATGATTGAGTCTAACTATCAATTTAATGGTGAAATATGGAAAAATGTGGTAGAACACAATAAATCATGAAGTACGATTATTTCGCATGCATTACAATTATTTAATAAAAAGTATAAATCTTTTTCTATTAAATCAATAAATTTGACATGATGTATTCATATCGTATTGTTGCAATTGGAGATATTCACGTAGAATTAAATCTGTTAAATTTGGCATTTGAATGGATATCAAAGAATTCGATAGATGCAGTTATTCAAACAGGAGATATTTGCAATGCCCGATTATTACCAAAAGATGCTAATCTTGCACAAATTTTGAATCAAGCTGATTCAACTTTTGATATCTTTAAAAGTTCGAATAAACTCATCAATTTTGTTCCTGGGAATCATGATCCAATTGAGATAGGATCTAAATACGTATCAGATACAATTATTAATAGACATTCGAATTCAGGATATTTGTTTAACTATAAAATAACTGGTATAGGCGGAAGTCATAGTGTACCATCTCAATTAATTGGCAAAACAGTACCATTTATTGAGTCATCTTTGGACCACATATATGACTTAGCTGATTTGGATTATGTAGGCAAAAGAATAATTGATGATTTTGAGTATTATATTCATAGTGATATAATTAAAAATTATGATTATTTATTCCCTTGTGATATATTAATTACACACACTCCTGCTTTAATTGAAGGAGCAGACTATCATAATTATGCATCCCTTGGTATTTATAAATTAATTGAACGTTATCAACCATTGCTTCATATATCCGGTCATATTCATCTTCCAAAAACGCATATTGAGAAGATAGAATGGGAAAATAAGAAAGCCACAACGCTAATTAATCTAGGATCGTTGGATGAGAAAAAGATCTTTCTAATTGAATTGTCTAAGAATGAAATAAAAGTTGATGAGGTATCAGTAATTGAATTGGAATAACTCTTTAATTTAAATTTTTGAACGAATATTATCAGTGAAGTATTCTATCTCATTCTTAATTTCATCAGTTACTCCATATATTTCATAAAAAATTTTATCTAAATTATCTGATAACTCATTATAATTATAATTAAGATCTGATTGTAAACCTTTAATAATTCTTGTCACCAATGAGACAACCTCTATAAATTTATTATTGTTCATAATAAATGGTAATCCCTTAATATAAGAAGCTGTTACCATATTACTTCGGTTAATAAATCCTCTAAGTATATAAGTAGCAAGTTTTGTATTTAGAAATCCTAGTAGATACAGTAACATATCGTGATTTTCATGAAATAAAGTCGGATTAATTCCAAATAATGAGTTAGATTCCATATAACATGCACTAAATTCCACACCCATAGAAGAACAGGTAATCCCTTCTTTATAAAAGAACTCACGATTGCGAATTATATAGTTTCGTGATTGAGAATGGCTTTTATCAACATCAGACTCAATCCATTCTTTTGGTAGATAATAATACTGTTTACCACCAGGGTTTCGATAAAATCGAATCCACCCATTACCTGGTGAGTTTGTCATTTTTTTAAGAAAATATTTATCATTTCCTGTTGAAATTCCTGTTCCTCCTCCATAAATATCACCGATCTTTATGTTATTATTATAGAGATCAATTATAAATTCAATTGCAAAAATAGGGTGACCTATGAAAAATTTAAGATCTGGTGTGTTATTAAATAGAGATTGATTTATTTTGAATCTACGTGAACCATATTGCCAATAATCTTCCTGATGTTGTAATCTATCAACAGAATTAAAATTATGGTGTGTTTGATCCATGTTTGCATTTTTATTTCTTTTTTGTAAAATAAGAATTACTGTTTTAACATCTGCATTAGTTCCATGAAATAAATTCTGAGGTGGTAGAATTACATCTTTAAATATAAAATGTTGTAATAAAAATTTTCTAAATTCTAAATAACGTCTTTTGGTAAGAAAATTATCCTGCAGTATAAAACAAAGTATCCCGTTCTCATCAAGTAATCTCGTTGCTTTAATAGTAAATGCCACATATAAATTAAGAACAGCAATTTTACCATAATTCTTTTCAATATATTTTCGTTTTTCTTTTATATATTTACTTTGTCTTTTACTCTTATATGGTGGATTACAAATTATTAGATTGAATTTTTTTTTACTTTCATATTCCAAAAAATCAGTTTTTATTAGTATAATATCAGAGCAAATACCTTGAGGTTGAGTGTTTTCTTGTATGTCTATTCCAGTTATTGCCAATTTAAATTTACTTATTTTGGCTTGTTTTAGAAGTTCAAGAATGAAAATTCCATCTCCATAACATGGATCAAGAATTCGAAGTACTTTGGTATCTACCATATTATTTTGATCTAGAATGCTCAAGTATGTAAGAGATTTTTCAACCATATACTTAGCAGTTAGCTCTGGTGTATAATACACACCATTTTGTCTATTACTGCTTAGAATATCATTCATACTAAAGTTGCATTCCCTTTTACTATTAAAAGTCCAATTAGTGGAAGTGGTTTAGTATAGTTACTACCATCTATTATATACCTTTTCTGCAAATCCTAAGAAATTATTCACAGATAATTTTTCATTATTATCTAATATTACAAATCCACTAAAATATCCAAATACTTGATGTTGAACCGATTTAAAAATCAATAAGTTTACCACTGAATTACGATCTATAATTGGTTGAAATTCCATATTAAATCGACCGTCATTGCTGGTAAACTTCCAAGAATTAAGAAAATTATTACTATCTATATGAAATTCTACGATATCTAGTTTATGACCAATACCATCATAAAATATCATATTTTCAGTGCCCTTTGGATCTCCAAAACCATAGCCAATATTAAACCCAAATAGTTTTCCATTTAACCTACCTGAAGCAGATCCCCAATACCATGTATCACGATATGGCCAAACTCCTCTTCCCCAATCTAAAACAGCAAAGCTGTTATTTGTGGGAAATACAATAGTCTCTTCTCCTATCTTAACTGTTCCATTTACGTCAATACAATTTATTTTTTGATTATAATAGAAATGTTTTGGTTTATTTTTCCAAGGTGTTGACATCACAATTGAATCCGCGTTTGGATCAAAATTAAGTTCAAATTTAGCAACTAAATCACCTTTACTGTAATTCTTAAAATCAATGCTTAATGTAAAATTTCCTGCATTCCTATCCAAATGTATTGATAAGTTTTTGCCTTGATAACTCGTGATACCTGAGGTTGATGTATGGGGTAAATTCGTCTTTCCTTTACTAAATAATTTTGTTTCTTCTTTAGAAATGAATGTTTTTTCCTTAAAATCCAACCATACAACATTGAATAAAGACATAATACCAAGGTCTGCAATGGTCAAAGTTATTCCAAACTCATCACTTAATATTGCAAAATAATCCCATTCCTTAATCCTATGCCATCCGACCGCTATTTGTTCACGGTTATATGATAATAAAGGCTTTCTCATCCATCCTGTTTGGTTTAGTTTACCCTTTTGGTTTAGTAGTTCTGATTTGTTTACAATCTCTGTATTATTATCCACAAAGAAGCAATCAGTGAGTACAGTTAAAATATTAACCATATCACTTGTTTGAAATTAACATTTGTTAGATAACGAAATAAAACAAAAAACTGAAAATGTATCTCTGTTTAATTCATTGATTTCATTATTTTGATTTTATGAAATCCAAAGTAGCGAAAAACAAATTTATTGTTAAAATTAAGGATTAAAACATCATAATTCTTATTAACAAATTATAGTTTATGGAAAATATGATAAGCAAACTGGGTAAAGTCATTGCACTATTAAAAGATCGATTGTATGCTGATGATCTTGATGGAATTACTCAGATTTTAGATAAAAATAAAGAATTAATTGAAGAACAAAAAGGAAATATTGACCTTTTGGTATTGAAAGCACGATTTTACCGTCAAAATCGTGAATATGAACTAGCAACAAAAATAATTTCATCACTGAAAAAAAAGGTCCCATATGAGAATGAAATTAATAAAATTAAAGTACTTGTTGAATATGAAAATTTACAGGTTTCGCTTCATAGATACCAAGAAATTCAGGTAGAATCAATTAATACACAAGAAAGAAATAATAATTTAAATCAAATCGAAGAGTTAATTTCCCATTTGTCTGTTGATGAACAAGAAGCAATCATAGGAGAAATTGCTCTGTTTTATAATTTAAAGGGTTTATATTTGTATTATACTCATCAGATGGCTGAAAGCATGGAGTGTTTTTCTAAAAGTATTTCAACTTTAATAAAAATAAATGACAAATATCATTACTTAATAGTGATGGTGAATAAGGGATTTTGTCATATTTACATTGGTGAATGGAAGGAAGCAGAATATTGTTTTGAGCAGGTTTATGGTATTGCCTGTCTGATTTCAGATCAAGAATATAGATATTGGATTTATAATGGGTATCTTCTATTAAATCTTTTTAAAAGTAATCTAGATGAGTGTATTTCATATTATTATAAAGGGTTAGATATCATTCAATCTCTTGATTTACCAAAACTAGAAGGTGATTTATTGGTAACTGTGGGATTGATCTATTGGGAACAAAATAATTTTACCATGGCAAGAGAAAGCTTTCAGCAAATTATGAAGCTGCCAATGGATAAAATTAATCCGGTAACACTAGCATTGGCATTATTTTATCAATATTGGATTTATTTGGAACAGGAAAATAAAGAACAAGCGCAGCTAATCCTTAGTACATTAAAATCAATGCAACTAAGATCAAATGATCCATTTTTCGAATACGGTTTGAAGGTATCAGAAATTCTTTTACTAAAATACAGTGATGATCCACAAGATAAATTAGAAGCAAAGAAGGAATTAATCTCATTACATGAGGCAGATGTAGGAAATCTACATATATCTCAAGTGTTAATGATTCTATTAATTCAACTTCTCATGGATGAATATATAATTACTAGACAATCGGCAACATTGGAAGAAATTTTTGGTATTGCAAAAGAACTCTCTGAAATTGGATTGTTAAAAGGCATTTATTCTCTTACAATAGATTCAACTTTGATTATTGCAATAATATATTTACTTAATAATGATTTACAAAGTTGTCATAGGGAATTAACTGAAGCATTAGAAATCTCAATACAGAAAGATATAACTGTTCAAAGAGAGAGGATAAAAACCGATTATGATGTATTATTTAAAATGGGTAACATTGATGATAATCTAAGAGAAAATGTAATATCAATGTTGAATTTTGAAATTCATAATTTAGGTAAAATAAAAGACCATATTAGTAGAGACAATCGGTTATAGACTATTTATACATATATCTGGATTTAAGAATTTTTACCTATTCACATGATAATTTTTGTAATTACAAACTTCCAAAGCAACATCAGATTCAAAGAATCAATTAATCTTTCAAGTTTAGGAAATCCATATATTTAAATTCACCAGATTCGTCAACTGCCTCTCCAGATTCGAGGTTATCAACTATTTGTTTTTCAAGTTTCGCGATTTCAATAGTGAGTGTAATTACTTCTTCTATTTTCTCTTTGGGTATGACAACTACCCCATTGCTATCCGCAACGATGAGGTCTTCTGGATTTATAATGATATTATTAATTTGAATTTGATCATTTACTGAGACTTGATATAATCTATTCCTTGGTGATTTAATGGCTACACCCCGTGAAAACATCGGATAATTAATTTCATCAATTTCATCAATATCTCTACAAACTCCATCCAGTATCGTTCCTTGAATCCCCTTTAGTTTAGCAGAAGTTGATAAAATACCCCCCCAAATTGCAACCTCTAGATTACCATTGCTGGTCATAATAATGATATTGTCTTCATTTGCTTTACTAATTGCATCGATAGCTAATGGCATTGGATTTTCAATAATTATATCCGTGAATTGAACTGTAATTGCTTTACCATAAATCTTCATATTCATATTATTTTGAAGTTTTATTCCTTCCAATATTCCGTCAAGGTTTAACTTATCCATTGCATCGGAAATATTTGCAGTTGAAACAGTTTCTAATAAATTTAAGTTCATAGTTGTATATCTTATACCATTTATTAGTTGATTTTTATAGCGATTTAAATTTAGAACTAAATTATCTAAATTTATTGATTAATATAAATTTACTGCTTTTTCAAAGTATTTACGAAATAAAACTACTCTTCACATTATATTTATTGAAGTAGATTAATCAGAAATCTATTTTTCTGTAATATATATTTAGAAGGTGATTTAATAATTCAAACTAATGGAATTAACAAATAAATCTTTATGCTATAATTGTGATAGTACAGAAACAGATCCATATACAATATATTTTGCAAATACAACAAAAACACTAGTGTCTAATATATCTACAGGGATTAGCTCAAGACAAACCCGGTATAAAAATTTGGAGATGAATACTGACTATCTTTGTACGCAATGTGTGTTCGGTTATTGGAAAAAGAGGGTTATGATAAAGGTGATTTTGATTGGGCTATTTTTGTCTCTTGCCTATGGGAATTACTATTATTGGAATTTGAAATTTATTGCATATTTTCTATTGCTGGTGGTCTTAATACAAAGTATAATTATCTATATGATTTGGAATGAATCTCAACAAATAAGAGGACAGCAACTAGTAAAAAGCCTGAAAAATAAGGAAATAAAAGAAAATGGGTATGATGTAATATGGGATGAGGAAGAGTATCAAATAAGAAAGAGTAGGATATACAATAATAATTATTAATGATATATTGGTTTTTTATTATTAAAAATGTGAAAAATAAAAATTTGAGTACAAAAAAGATCATTACCAAGGGAATTGCAAATTGAAACTTACTTACGTCTTTAATTAAAATTTTATCAATTTGTTAAAATTGGCAAATAATTTAAGAATAATTGTAGTATAAAATACCCAATAGGTTGTACAAACTCCAAATTGTGTAATAATTAGAATGAAATAAAAAAAAATCATAAATACAATAAATTAGAAATATGATAATAATCACAGTATAAATAATTGTATTAAATCACTAATAATTTAAATTTCTTTATTTTACTGAAAAAAATGGAATCTTCGATTAGATTAATCAAACTTCGAATATCGGGGTGAAATTAAAAAATGTTACTCAGTAAATATTTCACAAATAATGAAAAATTTAAATATAACTAAATTTCACTTCATTTTGTGGTTACAAGAGAGAATATACCCAAGATTAAATCAAACGAGCAAAAAAACAAAATATTTCAAATTCTTGAATTATTATTAGTTATTCCGCTTACACTCCCGTTTGTAGTTGTTTTTTTAACTCCCAATAATACATACTTTGGATGGAATCTAGTAGAATGGTTTAGATTTATGATTATATTGCCTTTGGGTGCATTAATTATGATCCCTGTTATTAGTTACTATCTTGGTACCAGTGATTATCGATTTAAAATATTATTACATTCAACCCTACTTGCAGTTTTAGTCTCATTGTTAGTATTTATGGCAATCGGGATTGATGTATTTAATCCTAATGCAAAATTGCTAAATTCAATGCTGTCATTTGGCTCTATCCTTTTAATTATAACTCCTCCTGCAATTGGGATTATTATGACTTTATTTAGTGAAACAAATACTCATTTAGTAGAGGTTAATCGTGTCATGGAGGTTGCAATTAACGGGGATTATACGATTCAAATTAGTAAACCTAAGACATTATCAGATTCAGTATTTGGTCCTATTGCAGATACTTTAAATAGTCTTATCCATACAACCCATCTACTTCTTGAAAATAATATGTCGACTATTGATGATATCAATCAATCTTCAAAAATCGTATCAGATAATACCAACCTCATCCTAACCTCAACAGAGGAGGTTACTTCTACAGTTGAATCTATGGCTGATACATTAAACTTACAATCAGAACGGATAACTAGTCTATATGGTGTCACTACCAATTTAAATGAAACAATCAAAGGTATTGTAGATCAAATTCAAACAAATGCTTCAATCGTATCTAACATATCATTGCAAACAAGTGTGCTTGCCTTGAATGCAGGAATCGAGGCATCAAGAGCAGGTGATTATGGTAGGGGATTTGCCGTGGTGGCAGAAAATGTAAGAAAACTCTCTGAAGATACAAAGAAGGCAGTAAATCAAATATCTGAAGTTTCAGTCACTATTTCTGAACTACTACAAAGTTCTTTCTATCGAACTTCTGAGTTAGTAAACGAATTACAAGCTATGGCAGAAGAATCTTCTGCCTCTGCTGAAGAAATAACAGCTGCAACTGAAGAAATAGCAAATTCCATCTCTGATCTATCAGTGTCTTCAGATAAACTCCATGATCGTGCATCTAAATCTATTGAGGAGTTAATGGTTGCTGGTTTAAGAAAATATTTTTCTAAAACAAAAGTCGAACCCTTACAATCCATATAATACATAAGGATTGATTACAAAGATATGATTGAACAGTTCTCCTATAATATTTTAATATCAATTAGCTTTATCTTGATAATATTTGTGTTAGTGATCTCTTTTTTAAAAAAATCTGAGAAATATATGGTTATTACTGCATATGGGATATTATTACAATATATTTTGTTTGTTAC
>Ga0224506_10002653_pt1 | contig 12089 bp, 12 predicted proteins | sample SF_Jan12_sed_USG_2_FD_169108 | JGI IMG/M metagenome (GOLD analysis project Ga0224506, IMG submission 169108) | Sediment microbial communities from San Francisco Bay, California, United States - SF_Jan12_sed_USGS_8_1 | ecosystem: Environmental > Aquatic > Marine > Sediment | place: USA...
GTCGCGCAGGAAGGTAATTTTTCAATACAGACAACCCCAGCGGGGGCTTGGCTGTTGAAGGTGCGATGGGGATCGGCTCCAACGCAAATTTTTCTGAAGCGATAGATTTGGCTTGGAGATGCACGACATCTCCCGGTTGAAATTTTCGCGAAGTAGCATGTTTTACGGTTACCTCATTTCCGTTAAGGCGGACTTGAAATGTTTTTCGATCCACCACGCTCAGAACCTCCACGTTCACCTTTTGCCCTGCCTCAATGCCCAATTGTTTTAAATCGAACTTTGAAAATGATTCCGTCACCTTTATATTCGGCGTGGCTTGCCCATTTTTAGCATCAAAGACTGTATTTTTATCGGATGCCGATAATCCTGAGGAAGAATCGATGGGTCGATTATGAATCGATGTTTTGTCAGCTTCTTGTGAAATTAAAGGTGTAACTTGCTTGCTCGGGTTGTGCGAAGCAGTTTTCTGCGAAGCTGTAAGAGAGGAAAGCTCCACCAGTTTAAGTATCGGATTGGGATGAATCTGCTCGATTTTAATTGCAATTTTTTGCCCCGGATTGACCGGGCGTGGAAACTGCAATAAAAGTTTTTCTCCTTGAAGCTCCACCACAGCTTTTTGTTCCGGTAAAACTTGAACCACTTTTCCGGGAAGAGTCTGGCCTGTAGAATAACTTTGGATGAATGCATCCAGCTTGATGGTCTCAAGCTTGAGCGAAAGGGCGTTGGAAAAAAAAGGTCTCAGGGTATTGGGAGAAAGGTTATCGGACAACATAAGCGGAAAAAGGTTTGGGGTTATACCACAATATCAAGATTGGCCCCCTGGTTGTTTTCCACGGTTCCTTGGGGTGGTAGATTCCCTTTTTCTTCCTTATCGGCATTTTGGTCGGATTTCTTGAAGCGAAGACGCTTCCTGCCCCGCCCACTTTCATCCTGGTTGATCGGCTCTGTCGGGTTGGTTTCTTCAGGATCTTGTAATTCAGTGCGTTTGGCTTCATCCAACAAATCGCGTTCCTGATCCTGAATCTGGTCCGCCGCAAGATGCTGTACCTGCTGAGCCTGCACCTTCTCCACGGCAGAACTCATCTGCAAAACCAGCTGTAAATTAGTGGGCTCAATGACTGACATAACAATAACCACTTTTTTATTAAAGGTTTACCCATTTACGAATATACAACCTTCATCGAGGATGTCAAGGTTGCTCACCCGGCGATCATACTCACGAAGGACTGACAATGAACTCGGTAAAGATAATATTGGTGATCGTGCCGGTTCCACTCAACAGAAAGGAGTTGGAAGACGTTAGAATTTCCCGCTTAATCCTTTCCTCCATTTTAACACCCTCTTTTTCAAAGTCTTTCGACTTCCTTCGGCTGATCACAGTATAGACACTCTGGCGAATCAAGGGCCGGACTTTATCGATATCCTTGTGGAGTCGTCGATTACTCAAGACCAGATGCGCGGTCACATGAAGAAATTTACCCGTTTCTTTATTTTTGCTGAGGATTGGAATAAAAAATGGTTCAAGGGGATAAATATTGGGTTTCTGAATTTGGATGTTAGAGGGAATAAAATGTTGAATCTGTGTCTGGTTTACCGTAGAAACCGATAATACATCTGGACTTTGTTTCATTAAATTGAGTATTCCCCAACCGGCTCCCCAGACCAGTAAAATGATTGCCGCTAATCCTAAAAACAATTTTCGATTGAGGAACTTTTTTAAAGGATGCGCTCGACGGATTTTGTCAGCCGCCTTCTCCTCTTCCTCTTTTATCAGACGCTCGATCTCTTCCGCTTCGCGCAAGTTAAGATCCGGAACCTGTCCTAGTGTTTCCTGAGCCATAATATTTAAACCGCCAATTGCTTCAATTGATGGAACAATGCCTCTACCTTTTCTTCCAACTCCGACAGCCCTGAATCATTGTGAATTACATAGTCGGCATATTTAATTTTCTCTTCCAAAGGCATCTGTTGTTTCAATCGTCTTTGAGCATCTTCCCGTGAAAACGTTTTTTTAGCCATGATTCTATGAAGTTGGGTTTCCTCATCACAGGCAATCACAACCACCTTATCTACTTTACGGTAATTTTCTGATTCAATTAACAGGGCGGCATCAATTATTACCAATGCTTCGGGATCATTTTTCAGAATGTCCTTATAAATCGCCTGTTCCTCCTCCATCACTCGCGGATGAAGAATCACTTCCAGTGCTTTTTTTTTCGCAATATCGCTAAAGACGATTTCCGCAGTTTTTCGCCTATCCAATGTCCGGTCGTCTCTTAAAACCCCGTCTCCCAGCAAATCGACGATCTCCTGCCAGGCCGGCTTATCAGGTTCTACCAGGGACCGACATATCTCATCCGCATCCAAAACATGGGCACCTAATGTTTGCAATAATTTTCCGACGGTCGTTTTGCCGGAACCCATGCCACCGGTCAGACCCACTAAAAGAGCCACAACGTCTCCAGATATGATTTAAGGAAAGTCTATTACAGGGATTTCAGGACGTCTTGATAAAGCCGCATCATCATTTTGGTAATGGGTCCGGGCTTGCCAGTACCAATCGGTCTTCCATCGAGCGAAGTCACTGGCATAACCATTTTAACGGTACCTGTGATGAAGGCTTCCTCCGCACTTTGAAGGACATCAGCGGGCCATTCGCCCTCCTCTACCAATACGCCATTTTCACGGGCCAAACGTAGAACCACTTCCCGCGTGATCCCCGACAGAATACCGCAGTTCAAAGAGGGGGTCATCAGGCGCTGGTCGCTGACAAAGAAAAAATTGCTGGTGGTGCACTCCGTCAATTGCCCGGTCGGATTCAGCATCAACGCGTCCGCCGCGCCGGCTTTTCGCGCTTCCACCTTGGCCAGAACATTGTTGAGGTAATTCCCTGTCTTGATTCCCGGATTGAGCGCTTCCTTGGGATTTCTCTTAATGGAAACCAAGGCAATATTAATCCCGCTACTATAATTCTCTTCGGGATAGTTCAGGATGGGTTTAACAAATATCAATACATTCGGTTGTGTGCAGGTTTCCGGGTCGATATCCATCTCCCCTACCCCACGAGTGATAATAATGCGAATGTAAGATTCCGGATTTCCCGCGGCCGCCACTGTTTTATGGATTTCCTCGATCAACCGATCATCGGCCAGAGGAATTTCCAAAGAAATTTCGTGTGCGGAGTTTCTCAATCGCCGCAAGTGCTCTTTCGCAAAACACAGGCGCCCGTGATGAGTACCAATCACTTCATAGACGCTGTCTCCGAACAGGAACCCATGGTCGAAAACAGAGATATACGCATCCGGGCTGATGTCACCATTCAGATTAATTCGAGTAGTCATAGTGAATAAAATTTCAGGAAGGAAGGTTTATCTTAAATAGACGGGCTTGGGAGTTGCTACAATTTATGGTGATTCTCGATATCACTTTTCAGAAATTTCGTTAAGGAGTTTATCCAGGTTTTTCTGATCTTCTTCTGTGTGTTCGTCTTGTGGAGGCAAATCCAAATGGGTTAAAACAGACGTTTTCTCTTTTAATTTTTTCTTCTGCTCGCTAATGCTTTCGCTGATCCCTTCCATCGTGGGTATCTGTCGTCGCATCCCCTTCAAGGAACCGGGCATGCTTCGATTGAATCCAGGTTCCAGATCGACACTTCCTCGAATATCGTCGACCCAGTCTTCCAGATAAGGAGCCACCAGAGAATCCTCTGTCCAACGGGCATAGGTTTCGTCAAACCATTGCAGGGGAAACATGAAAACGATCATCAGGAAGATGCCCTTGGCCGCCCCAAAAAAACCGCCCAGAAAACGGTCCCATCCTGAGATGGTATGAGTGGAGTACAGGAATTTTTTGACCATACGTCCGAGCAGAGCAACAAACAACAGGCTGGTTATAAACAACACAATGAAACTAAGAATGTTTGCCAGGGTCTCTCCGGTGATCACGCCACTGATCAGAATGGCTACATTTGAATACAGGTTCAGAGCCACCAGATAGGCCACAACCAAAGCCACCAGAGAAAAGGCTTCCCTCACCATCCCTTTCCAAACGGAATAGGCAACACTTAAACCAATAATGACAAATGCAAAGATATCGAAGGAAATCATTTCAATTGTTCCTGACGGTCAATATACTCTGGAAATCATGAATACCGCCCTCTCCGTACAGGGTCTTGTATATCACGTAATTTCTCAGTACTTTTTTAACGTAATTCCGGGTTTCCTTGTAAGGGATGCTTTCCATGAATTCCAACGGCCTTAAATGGGAACGGGTCCCCATCCACTGTTTTACTTTACCCGGACCGGCATTATAAGACGCCAGCGCAAATATAATATTGTCCTCAAAATCATTCAGCAATCCACTCAGATATTTTACACCTAATTGAATATTAACTTCAGGTTTTTTCAGATCCTCCTGATCGGGAGATTTTTCTCCCATAGAACGCGCCACCCGTTTGGCTGTGGAGGGAAGCAATTGCATCAACCCGATGGCGCGGGCAGAGGAAACCACTCTCTTGTTGAAGGCGCTTTCCTGCCGCATCAATCCCAGCACCAGATAGGGACTCAATTTATATTGTGAACTTTCTTCAATCGCTTTTTCTATATACGGTTTTGGAAAAAGCATTTCTGCCAGGGATGGAGGAATCGCATCGTGGTCATTCTTTCTGGAAATCCCCCAGGACAGACTGATGGCCCTTTGGTACCCGCCTGCCCTTTTAAACAATTGCGCCAGGTAATATGCGAACTCCTGATTCTCTTCCCTTTGGGTGATCAGTGAAAGTTCCTTCATACCCATTTCCAGGAATCCAATAGAAATCAGCTTTTCCGCCCTGTTAACACGCTTTCGGTTGACCTCTCCCAATCCCCATTTGCGGGGAGAAGATTTTTGGATGGACTGGGGCTCCAGAAAATTGAGGGGCGTTATGGACATTTCAACCCTCGCCACCATGGCATAAAAATCCATGGGAAACCTCTCCACCAACTGCTTGAGAAAAACGACTCTCGAATCATAGTTTTCTAACTGGCGCTCCGTTTCCGCCAACCAGTACAAAGCGGCAGGACGAAAGTCATCCGGCTCCTGAAAACCGTTATCCGGGTTTCTAAACTTTTTAGGATTGGCGTACTTCAATAACTTGTTAAAACCGTCTCGTGCTTCTTCCAACTGGCCGTTCAGACGCAGCAACCATGGGATTTTAAATTGAGCCGAAGGTGTGAAATAGCCCCAATTATATTTATCCAGAAGCTTTTCGTAATAATCGATAGCCTCTAGATATCGTTGATTGTCCTCCTCGATCCTTCCCATAAAAAATAAGGCTTTGTGGCAGGCAAGGGTTTCTGTCGGGTGGTTGTCGAGAATTTTTTGGTAAACCCGTTGAGCGGCTTCTGGAAACCCGCTTTCCCATAAGCGACTCGCCAGTCTGTTCACGAAATGGACGGGATACAGGTCCACCAACCGATCCATTCCCTCATTCCACTGCTCAGTTCCAACCTTTTTTAAAATGGAGTTATTGACGTGATTGAAAATTCCTTTAATATTCTCATCCCCCGGAAACTCTTTCAGAACTTTTTCGCCGTACTCCACAATTTTTGGAAAATCATCGCTGCTTAACGCATGGTACAAACTTTTGAACGTTTCATTATTGGTGTTGGGCCATTTGGGATGCTTCCGAGCCACGGACTTGTCGGGGGAATCCTCCTCTTCCACTTTATCCTTCAACATTTGTTTTAATTGTTTGGCACTGCCATCAATTTCTTCCAGGGCTTTTAAATTACTTTCAAGAAAAGCAAGTGCCGCTCTTGTGGTTTTCTTTGATGCGTAATTATTCAAAATATATATATGCATATCAGCCGCCTCGCTCAGATCTTTTCCCGCCTCATAAGTCCGAGCCAAGGCGTTATAGATATTTAAATGAGCTCCCTTGGAATTTGGATATTCACGCGCAAGAGCGTTGTTATAACTATTCCAGGCTGAAGGATAATCTTCTTTTTTAAAATAAACGTCTCCCAGTTGAGTTTCTATTTGCGCAAGAATTTGAGGAACATCCTCATGAAACGGGCTTGAGGGAAATCCTTTGTAAAGGATCATTTGTTTTTTGACAGCTTTTTTCAAGTATTCGATTGCCTGGTCAAAATCTCCATCCTGAGCACTCTCCTCCGCCAGAGCTCGCAACGTAACGGTTAAAAAGTAGATTTTAAAATCTTCTAAAATAAACTCTTCATTGTTTTCCCCGTTTAAAACCTTAAAAGCTTCTTTATAGTTTTTTTGAAGCAGATAAATATAGGAAATGCCCAAGTGAATCAGGTTATCCTGAGTTTCCGACTCGACCTGATCGCGGGCATCCATGAATTTCTGTAAAACATGTTTCATCTCTTCGGGGCTTAGATTTTTCAAGCTGGGGATTTCTTCTTTAAATAAAAAATCGGCGGGAAAGGTTTTACCGGCACCAAATACATCCAAATGGTCGGCAAATGCGGGCAAGGGGGTCAGCCCCAGAAGCAGTATCAAAATGAAAAGTGATTGTTTAATAGTTTTCATTGAGGTGTCTTGAACAGGATCTTTCAGGTGATAACTCCAATCGGTTGATTCCCGATTTCAGAAAATATCAATAATGGATTAAGAGGGGTTCTGGAAAATATTTCCAGATAATCAGTATCAGGCAATCGAATCTTATTCTCAAGTATTTTGGGAGATTAGCCCTTTGATTTTAAATAGTTATCAAAAAACAGGTGAAATGTGGAAGTAAATTGGTTGGAATGGCTACGGACTGACTCTTTTAGCTCTTGTATTGACCAGAAACGGCCTTCGCTAATCTCAAGAGGATTGATGGTGATTTTTTCATCAGTCGTGCAAAGATAAGTTTCGACATACTCCCAATGAGTCTCTTTACTGGCAGGAAACCTCATATAAAACTGCAACACTCCGGAAATACCCAACTCCTCCATGAGTTCCCTGTGAGCGCTGGCAAGATATCCCTCGCCTGCATTCAGGTGCCCCGCCGCCGAAGAATCCCAATAACCCGGATTTTCATCTTTGGTCATGGCTCGTTTCTGAAGAAACAGCTCTCCTCGAGAATTGAACACCCAAATATGAACGGAGCGATGTAGAAGGCCCTTTGAGTGGACTTCCCCCCTTGTAGCTTGCCCGATGACACGGTTCTCGGAGTCCACGACATCAAACACTTCAGAGGAATCATCCATACATAAAATCTCAAAATAAAAGTTAAACGATAGTGAGTATTGAGCGGAAGGAATCGATCAAGCGGTTTCCCGCATTGATTTCAAGTAGCTGAGTTCACTGGGAATGTTTGTGTCTTCGCAGTAATTGTGGTCCGCCAGGATTTGCAGATCATCCAAAACGCGCTTATCGCCTTCAAAAATCACCTTCTGATATCCCTTGTCCGCAACAGCCCCGCCAGCCTGAAGCAGACTCATCACCGAGCGAGCATTGAATTTTTCATCATCTACGATAAGAAAAGCATCGGCATCGTAATTGCGCACAATCAGAGAGATATAGGTCGAAGGTCGGGCATGAAATCCCAAAGGAGTGGGAATCGGTAACTCGTAGCGAACGGTCTTGACGAAATTCTTCAATAGTTCCTTGCCAAGCAAGTCTCCTTCGCGAATATAAAAAATACAGTTCTTAAACCAGAAGTTTACAATCTGGCTCAACAGTTCATCCTTGTTGACCAGTGTGGAAATAATACGCTTGCATTCTCCCTGGCGAATTTCGTCTTCGTGTCGTTCATAAAAATGAGTCAACCAAATGGTAACTTCCAACAGATGAAGAGGCATCGAAATATAGCCACGGAAATTTTTTAGATCATCGTATCTTTTTTGAATAGATGTTCCCTTGATATAGGTATCAAATTCGGATTGAACACTGTGAACCAAACTCATCATCATCCGGGCTTTCTTTTCATCAATGATCTCGGGAACGATTCTCTTAAGATCTCCCTTCTTCTGCTGGACCCGCGCATTCATCTCTTCCATCATGCTGGCCACGTTACTCATTTTTTCGAACATATCAATGATACGCTCTTCATCTTCCTTGATTTGCTCATCCTCGGCATTCTTTGGAAGCTGTTTGTTCACCTCAACTTCTGCGAACTGGCTTGGGTCAACAGACTCCTTGGAATAATTAAGATTATTTTTCTCGCACTCGCGAAGACATTCTTCATACAAATTGAGAATGGATCGATTCAAAAAATCTGATGCATCCTGGGTTTCTTTAAAGAAAACTTCTTTTTGCTCGTCAGAATCACGAAGATTATAAAAGGGATAGCGGTCCACCAGATGCTTCAGGTAAAAACCAGCAATGACCAGATTTCGGATCGAAGCAACATATTCGGTAAAAAACGACCACGTCTTATTTTGCCGGGCACCATGTTCATCCAAAAATATTTCCAGAAGATCCGCCTGCTGAATCAGGTTGGAATAGCACTTTCGGTTGGCATCGCGTCTTTTGTCGGGAAGCGCTGCGAAGCTATTGAAGGTTCTAAAAAATTGAGCGCCCGCCTCTTCTACCAAAGGCAGAAATTCTTCTTCGGAAATAATCTGGATAAGTGATTTAGGTTTCAAGGATGGCTTTCATGATTATCGGACCGAGTCAAACAGACCGAAAAAGGTTAATTCATCGAAGTCCGGGCAATAAACGACTGGGGAAGATACTTCAACCAGCTTTCGACATGTGAGGTCGGACCAACGGGAACCACCAATCGATGAAAACTAAAGTTCGGGCGTCCCGGGCTTTTACTCAACCGCATACCCGCCTCTCGGTCCGTTCGGTTACCCTTCTTCATATTACACGGTTTGCAGGCCACCACCACATTAGTCCAGGTAGTTTTCCCACCGCGGGATTTGGGAATGATGTGATCCACCGTCAGAGGATATTCCTGATCTCCACAATATTGGCAGGTAAAGTTATCTCTTCTCAATATATTCTTCTTGCTGAAGGATACACCTCTTCGCGCCTTGCGTTTAACCAGACTAAGCACACGAATCACCGTGGGCACCTGCAACGACATCGAAGGAGACCGAACCACATAGCCGTCGCATTCAATTTGTTCGGCACGGCCACTCAATACCATCACAAGCCCACGCTTGGCGCTACAAAACTGTAACGGCTCGTAGGAATAATTGAGGATCAGAATTTTTAAGGAATTCAACATAGTCGCTCAATTCACAAGGAAATTAGCACCTCTATGGAAACCCAGGGTAAATCATGCTAATTTTACTCTTTACCCACTTGACCGTCAATATCCCCAGCATCCTCGACATCTTTTGAGTCAGGCATAAATCTTTATTTTAAAAAAGGTTACCCAAGCCCAAGCGACCTTGTGGATCCAACGATTTTTTGATTTTCCGCAGTTCTTCAAGCGCCTGATCCCCGATCATTTGATGATAATACTCTTTTTTCAACTTGCCCACACCATGCTCGGCCGAAATGGTGCCTCCCCATTTAAGAATCTGACTCACCAAAGTCGTATAGGTTTCACGCGCCAAAGGCATCTTCTTTTCATCCGGCAATAAATTTATATGAAGATGATTATCCCCGATGTGACCAAACATCACAAAGTCCAGACCGCTCTTCGTCAACTCATCCTGATAAAACTCCATCATCTCTCGGAAATGTTCATCGCCCACCGCCATATCCGTTCCCATCTTCATACGCCCCATCCGGGAATTTTCTTCATTGATCAACAAGGGAAGTTGGTGACGGAAGTCATGAAATTTTTCGATGTCTTTAGGATCCTGTGCAAACCACGAATCCTCCAACAAAACCTTCTCCTTCTCTAAAAACTCATACCAGGTTTCAAGACAGAGATCGTACTCCTGTTGACTGGCAACATCCTGCTCAAAGAAGAGAGCGGCTTGGGCCTTCTCCGGAATATTGCTGAACTTTTGCTTCAGCCGCAGTAAGGACCGCCGGTCAAAATACTCCAGAGAACACGGAGCAATTTTTGATGACCGAGTTTTTTTAATCTTTTCCAACAATTCCCAACATGCTTCCTCCTGGTCCATAAAAAGAACGCCACTCAAAAAATCAGCAGGCGCTTTCACCAGTTTTAATGTGCATTCAGTAAAAACACACAAGGTTCCATCCGACCCGATAAACAAATCCAGCCAATCCATTCCCGGCCGTACGAAATAACCGGCGGCATTTTTACACTTAGGACTTTTAAAATTCACAGAAGGAAACTCAATGACGGACCCATCATCCAGTCGAAGGGGCTGATCAATGGTTGCCCCACGGAGAACTGAAGCGGTTCGTCCATCCGACAACGCAATATCCGCTTCGAGAACGAACTGACGTGTGGTCCCGTATTTATAACTGCGGGCGCCGGAGGCATTGGTGGCCAGGGTTCCACCAATAGAGGCCAACCATTCGGTTGGGTTGGGAGGATAAAACCATCCGCTGCCTTTTAAATGGTTTTTCAGATCCTGCAAAGTTACCGCCGGGCCAACTCGAATGGTACCGTCTTTAACAGAGCCCAACGTCTTGAACCGTTCCATGGAAACTATCACGCCGCTTAAAGAAATACGGGATGCAGTGAGTCCTGTACCGGCTCCTGCCACTGTGATGGGGTTTTTATTCTGTTTCAGATAGGCAACCAACTCCTCACGGGTTTCGGGAACGACAACCTCGCTGGCCTTTCCCTCGGAAAAGTTGGAAGCATCCTTGAGATACGGAGCAATCGTTTCGGGGTCGGTTTTTTTAAACATGAATTCAAAGCCGCCCGGTCATCTCCGGGTGGATTCCATTAAACCATCGGCTTGTGGAGGGAGGAAACCCGCGTAGCCATGATGACGTTCAATCAATTCCAGTACAGTGTAAACTTCGCCATTTTTCATCTCCGGCTCAGTAAATACCTGACGTAAATCGGTACCTGGGTCGCCGACCACCTGGCCGGCTATCTTGAACCCTCTTTTACTCATCGCCTCAATAGCAAGTTCGATATTTTCGACGAGAATAGCGATATGGTGAAAACACTGATCGCCATGAGCTTTCACCCATTGGGGAATCAAGCTCTTGAGACCACGCTCGTCATCATATGCCTGATCGATAAACAAAGCCGGATATCCAGGCTTGCGAAACACTTTCGCCCACCAATGGTCAAATTCCAAAACACCAATATTTTCGTCGTAATGGAACCCAAGATCAAGAAATTGCTGGGATCGGGCATCGACATCCAAGGTTCGAATCGTGCAGTGGTCCACCAGAGGCATCCATCCGGCACCACAGCGAATCAATTGATCTGCAAAGTCAGCAGCCGCCTGATTGCCCGCGAGAAACCTTCCAAGATAATCTTGCATCAACCGGTCCAGTGCGTCCATAGCCTCACTCATGGCCCTTATTTGAAGGATTATCGGTTTCATTCCCTCTTTGCTTTTCATCCCGCTTATTGGCAGACGGCCCCTGATGAATGAACCCCGCATAACGGAACATCACTACCACGAGGCCGACCAAAGCAAGGATTGCCACTACAATAATTATTAAATCCATGAGAGCATCATCCTTATAAAATTAAGTGCCTTTAGTTTACCACCCGTGATGAAAACCGCCAAGATTTCTACCAGTACACCTTATGTGTTGACAAAAGTACTCGCAGGGCATAAATTTGTAGGAACGAGGTAATTCCCTATGGCAAGATTTGTGTCAAAAAAATACAAGAGAGTGGTCTGCGGCATGGCGTTCGTTCTGTTCTTTTGCCTTACCCTGCAAGTACCCCTCATGTCTTATGGTATGGACGACATGGATTGTGCAACCACGATAACCTGCGCGGCCTGCGGATGCGTCGTAAACTCCATTTCTTCTCCCTTATCACTATCTCCATTTTTTATTGAGCTAAATTCACAAGCGGAACTTCAGATTCCCAAAGCTCTTCTCGTTCAGGAACCCCGGATCGAACCTCCCAGATAATCTAGACCTCACCCCTCGCAAGAAGCGTAATCGCATTAGCCTATTTAGGCTATTATTGACTCGCATACGCTTTCTGCAACATCACTGTATTTAATTTCAAGAAACTGGAGGCACCCATGAGAAGAGTGATCCTAATCACTTTGACCCTATTACTATTTGCGTTGGAAGCC
>Ga0224506_10002654_pt1 | contig 12089 bp, 10 predicted proteins | sample SF_Jan12_sed_USG_2_FD_169108 | JGI IMG/M metagenome (GOLD analysis project Ga0224506, IMG submission 169108) | Sediment microbial communities from San Francisco Bay, California, United States - SF_Jan12_sed_USGS_8_1 | ecosystem: Environmental > Aquatic > Marine > Sediment | place: USA...
GTTAGGTGCGGAGGAGACTCGATGAAGTTTGCGTCTAGACTTCTAGACGCCGGGGTCGTCGTGACACCTGGCATGGGCTTCGGAAAGTACGGAGAAGGATACATAAGGTTCTCTATAACCCAGCCTAAAGAGAGGATAGCTGAGGCTGTTGAGAGGTTATCGAAGATATTGTGAACGAGCACTACGATTCCTTCGAGGCTATGAACGAGCTGAAGCCTTGTATTGAACAGTTTCAGAGCTGAGGCGAGCGGAAAGGTTCAAGAACTCACAAGCAATCTGCATGATCACAGCGGATCTAGTAGAGCTGTGTAGGTTGAGGGTTACGCATCTAGACGAAGGGATATGTATGGAAGATGACGCTGACTCTCTTGAGAGGAAGATCGAGAATCTAAGGGAGGAGCTTGACCGCATCAAGGAGAAGCGTGATAGTTTGAACCTTGAGGCAAGAAAATGGGCTGACGAGAGAGACCGTGTTCATAAGAACTTCAAGGAGATTCTTTCTAAGAGATCTGGCTCCAGGGAGAAATATGGAGCGATAAACGAAAGAATTAGGGTGCTGAAGGCGACCATTGCAGAGGCGAGGGAGGAACGCCGCAGGAAAAGGGTTCAACTTCGAGACTTTCAAGGCAAGGTCAGGCATCTTAGAGCTAAAGGCTTCTATATGAAGAGTGAAGACCTGAAGGCCAAGATAGATGAAATCGAGTGGCAGATTCAGACGACGCCGCTCCAGCTTGAGGAAGAGGAGACACTTATCGAGCAGGTGCGATTCCTTGAAACACAACTCTCGATCCACAAGCAGGTCGAGAAACTCAGAGACGACGAGACATCCTTGAAACACAAGACGGATATGGCCTACAACGAGGTCTCCGAGCTGTATGAACAGAAGGGAAAAATGCGAGATAATATGCTTGAGCTCTCCAAGAAATTGGATGAGCTCAAGGTCAAGGCGGATGAGCTGCATGGCAGATATCTGAGGTGCAGGGATGAGGCCCAGAGGTTCCACCAGAAATATGTGGAGATCTTGAACCAGACCAAGTCGTTTGAACGAGAGCTCAGTGAGATTGAGGAGAGGAGGAGGGCTGAACGCACGCGCGAGCTGCGGGAAGACTTGGAAAAGAAGGCTTTGGAGAAATTGAGTGGCCGTAAAAGATTGACCCTTGAGGAATTGAAGATACTCGCCGAGAAGGGAAAGATATAGTCTCTTACATGAATCTTTGGAGATCCTAGACAAGAAGAGATGAGCAGGTTTCTCGTTAGCTAACAACTGACTGTGGAATGATTAGCATATATGGTGAGAAAGGGTTTGGAGGAGATTCTGCGAACACTCTGTAGACATGCCGTTGAAACTTAGTTTGTCGGTCTTATAGCGATGGTCTTTATCTCGAAGGGCTTGACGCTCATATTGATTTTTCCATTCTTGAGTTCGAGCCGTGCGATCTCTTCCTCCATCAGGTCGACCTCGCTGGCTCTCTCAGCGTCGAACCCCAGAGTCAGCTCTGCTTCGGCTCCTTCGCCGGTGGCGTCATACATTCTGATGATGGTATCGTCTGAGTCTTCGGCTTTCTTTATGCAGGAAACAACAACATTCTCAGGTTTCACCTGGATGAAGCTCTTGGTCTCTGGTAGAGATCCGCTAGATGGGTCGGTTACGGTGATGCACTCGAGAGGATGGTTGACCTCGTAGCCTCTCCTGAAGGTTTGGGCTTCCTTCCAGTCCCCTTTGTGTGGGTAGATCGAGTATAGTATCTCGTGTTCTCCATAGTCCGGCCTCGTGTCAGGGCTATAGCTTGTCCTGACTAGAGTCATTCGGATCGTGTTTCCCTTCACGTCAAATCCGTACTTCGAGTCGTTCAGAAGGCTGACACCGTACTCCCCGTCTGATAGGTCGACCCACCTTAAGGCTGGAACCTCTCTCCCGTCACTCGGGCGTTCAATGTAGCCGAAGGGTATCTCGAACGTGGCTTTGGACCTCTTAAGCATCGGGGTGAATGAAGCCTTCAGCATCGGCGCGTCCGTCTTCTCATCGGACGTCTCTTTCCAATCAATAAGAGTACGAAAGTCCAGCCTTGGGATGCCACGATAGAGGCGTATATACTGTGTGATCGTGGAGTTGCTGAACTTATGCACAACCTTCGCTGTTCCTCGAACTGGCCCATCTTCAGCAAACTCGACACTGGCGTTCCTGACCAAGTTTTCCACCCGACTGATCTCACCGATGATCCACGCTGACATTCCGTGAGGAACCTCATATAAGACTTGCAGGAGATTGCTCGCTTCAGGCCTTGTCGCCGTGTATTCCTCCTTCTTGAACACGTACCGATCATTCACCTTGTCATACATTGACTTTATGCCACCGGAGTTCTTGTCCAATTCGACCCGCAGATATTCGTTTTCGAGCTTGCTATCTCTAACGAGGCTCTCTAATTCGGTTCCCCCTTCGACTAGATAGTAGGTCCTGTAACCCATTGGCGGTACATCAGCAACGAACAGAACTTCATCTCCGCTTACCTGTGTGGGAGCTTCATCGCCATCCGAGGAGATCACGGTAGGATTCTTTGGTGTGAGTTCACCGGGAACCTTTGCACTCACGATATCGGCGCGGTTCCATGAGAGGGTGTTGAAAACAACTATCGGCACGCCAGTTCTTGAGAACCCTATATTTTCCGCTATCTTCTTCATTTGAGCCCTTATCGAGCTTCTAGCGATCTCAGCTGCTTCCTGAGCCAACTCTAGAGGATAATCATAGGCCTCATGTGTTCCGCTACCATCTAGGATATCGTGGAACTGATTGAAGAGCATGTTGAGCCAAGCTTTGTGAAGTTTCTCTCTAGGATAGACGCCCGACATGATGCCTAGCTTCTCAGCGTCGACGAGAAGCCTCTCACAGAGCCTATTGTAACGTTTTATATCGCCATGCGTAGTGTAGCACCCATCAAATACGTAGTTCAACTCATCCTTGACGACTGGAACTGAGACTTCGCTGAGCTGAGATTCAATTTCTTTGAAGAATTCTTGGGCTGAACTGAAGGAGACCTCTGGCAACGCTGGCTTCTCTAGGATTTCATGGGTTGCCTCCACATCCTCGATCGTTGGGCCTCCTCCGTGGTCACCTACTCCGTAGACGAACATGCTTGTCTTCAAGCCGTACCTATCATAGAGTCTCCGAGAGATGTCAACTATATTTCCGGGGCTGATGACGTTGTTGTATACGCTTGTGAAGGCGAGAACTCTCGAGCCGTCTGGTCCCTCCCACCAGAATAAGGGATGTCCCTTGCCACATCTCGTGAAATAGTAGTACTTTATGCCGCTCTTCCTCAGTATCTGCGGGAAGGTCCATACGTGCCCGAATGTGTCGGGCTCCCAACAGATCTCAGTCTCGACTCCGAACTTATCCTTGACATAGCGCTTTCCGTGAAGGATCTGCCTGACAAGCGCTTCTGTTCCACCCATGTTCAGGTCTGCTTCCACCCACATTGCGGCCGTTGCTTCCCATCGCCCGTCCTCTACATTTCTCTTTATCTTCCCGAAGAGCTCTGGAAATCGTTCCTCAACAACTCTATATGTGACAGCTTGACTCTGAGAGAAATGGAGGTCCGGATGTCTCTCCATGAGGTTGACCATCGTGTTGAATGTGTTCCTGACAGTGTCAACCGTATTCTTCCAGGGCCAGAGCCAATTCATATCTATGTGCGCGTGCCCGATCAGGTGAACCTTAAACTCCTTAGCTGTCTTTGATGCCTTGGAGAGGACCTTCCTAGCCCTCTCGATCTCCTTTACAAGATCCTCAATCCGCTTGTTGAGGAAATCCATGCTGAAGGCTTCAACAGATTCCCGGACTACACTCTGATTCAAGTCTTTGAGGAACTTGAGCTCCTGAATGAACGAGTCGATCTCGAATGCTACCTTCTCAACCCGGCTATAGGACAAGCTGAAGACGGGAACACTGACAGGTTCATGGTAAGGAAGAATATGAAGGGCAACAACGTACTTCTCGCCAGGCCTAACACTCTCGTTCAACACGATCCTTGGACCCCTCAGCTCTGTCCAATACTCGGCCTCCATCACCCTCTTGGAGTTGACGTAAATCTCTGAACCGCCCAACATGACGGAGGATGAGAGCTTGGCCTTAGCGTCTGAGACCGTTATGCCAGCAATCTTCTCTGGGACGGTTAGCGTGTATCTGAGCCAGCTATCACCGTTCCTGGCGTCGATGATGAGAGGGAGGCTGGTGTTCTCCCAGGATGAGTCGTCGAAATCTGCCTGGCAGGCGTCTGGTGCGTTGCCTTGAAAGAAGCGCCATTTCAACATGCTTCGATATTTCACGATTTGGTTCTGCTTCACCTGAAGCTTCCCGATGAGGCTTTCGAATTTGGCATCGAAACTGTTCAAAGTCTGATCATCTCTGCGGTAACAATCTGACTGTATGGTTGAAGCCACTACCCAGATAAATCTTAGCATCTGCAAGGTTGAACAATGTCGTAAGGGACTGACGCAGCTCATGGATCGAGTTTGTCCATCTAGGCTCCGAGATCAGGCTCTCATAGAAGCTTCTCCTGCTTCTCAGTTGAGAGAGAACAAGTTGTGTGTCTTGGGATTTCCCTCTCAGACATGGACGAATAAGAAAGATGGGTTGGATAGAAGTGGATCTGCCTTTCCCTTCAAAGTGTTTACTCGACTCATCACCAGCTGGCTCTTCCTCTATTTGAGGAAGGACGTTGGTCTGTCACTGTTCTAGCTAATCTTCGACTCTAATGGTTAGTGTCATCGTGTTTGTCTTGGATTCCAATGTGGTATCATCGTAGCAACCTATCAGCTTCACAGCCCATTCTTCGCCTGCAGGGATCTCAACCTGGATGTCATCTGTGACCAAGCTACCCGAATCACCTAACTTTACGACCAATGTTTGTGATCCGCTCGGAGAGACAAGATATAGTAACAGGATTGTTAAGTTGGCGTCAAAATTGTGTGAGCTAACATCAACAGTCACGTTATGATCGGAAGTATCAGAGTTCGTGACGTTGACCAATTGTGTAATGGTCACGTTTGAGGCTATTGTCAAGGGAACGCTGGTGAATGAAACTGACGCGTTGTTTTGGAATGGAACAGTTGCTCCACATTCCTCGCTATCTTCACCATCAGTGAATACCACTGGGCTCCACCCTACTTTGAAGGACATGCCCGCCGTTATTTGGTAGAAGATTGCGGCGCTTGCTGTGGCTATTAACAGTGTGGAAAGCAGAAGTGCTAGTAAAGTAAGCCTACTTTTTCTTCTAGTGGCCATTGTTTCTATCCTCTAACGTGCTAGGCTGCGATCTAGCGTGTGTATCGGTGATCCCTTTTTAATCACTTATGAAAGGAAGGACTGAACAATAGGTTCATATCGCTAAAATAGACGGTCGTTCCTCTCAAGATTGGAGAACAGTTAGGTTGGTTCCTACTTCAGGAGCTCCAGAGATCTACGTACTAGCAAGTATCATAGTTTTCTTAGCTCTCAGTTTTGCAGCTTACTTCTCGGGTGAGTACCTTTCAGGTCTACTTCCTTTCATATACCAGATCATTGCTCTCGGAGGCTTGGGGGAGATGTATGTCTCCAACTTCGTTCTCCAAATGGATATTAAGACGCGAACGGCTCTAAGTTACGCCTACTTGTTTACTGCAATTGCGAACGTGGCTGCATTTGGCATTCTTGCCATTATGCGATCCAGATCCGTCTACTCTGGGTATGGCTGGTCTTTTTCCACGCTCATTCTTCAACTGTCGGATGCCGTATCCGGCCTTACGGGATTGTTCAGGAGAAAACGGAAGAGAAGGAGCAGGACTTGGATAAAATACCGATCTTAGCTCTGATATTTCTGCTTCTGCTCTTCTCTGCCAACAGAGCTCAAGCCTATACAGGTTACACTCTCAGGAAGGAGAGCACGATCCAACCGAATCTGGCTGTCGTTCTAGAAAACGGCACCGCGACCTCTATCGAAATCAGCGTGAACGGCACAACCGCAAATGTCACAGTGAGTTGCGTTAACACATTAACTCCAATATTGAATCAGAATTTCACAGATGGCAGCGGGACAGATGCATACAATTGGACAGAAAACTCAAGCACCAACATAGCGGTTGAGTGGAATAGCACCGATGAGATCATGCGATTCTACATCCAAGCTGCCGAGGTGGTTGAGGAGGCAACATGCTATCAAGACTTCAACTATTCAGGTACCACAACCTCGGCTAATCTGTCGTTCCAATACGCAGTTGACTCTTGGCAGACACCACCAGACACTGCAACATTGAAAGCTCAGTTGAGATTGCCGAATACGACCGTGTTCGATGTTTGGACACATAGTCCGTCTGGAACCGAGTCTTGGACGTGGGTCTCTGTGAATGTAACTGACTACCTCGACCAAATGGGAACATACCGGCTGATTCTGTACTTATATGTCGATACGCCAGCACAGGCAGCGTTATACAGTTTTCGTTGGGACGATGCTGGAATTAAGATGGAAACGAAGGGAATGGAGTACGATTACGTGCTCAAGGCGGTATCTGAGGAGTCTTCTGATCAGAACATCAGACTGGACCTCTATGACAACAGCAACATTGGTAGACTTTCCAATTGCACCATTTGGTTCTATAATGCTACTACTTCAAGTGTCCAGATAGAGATCATAGATGGCTCTATCAGCAAATCCACAGGTGATTGGTACAGCCTGCCAGCATCAGAAGAAAGACGTATAGCACTTTTCTCCGAGGAGTCTAGCTCTGGAAGCTCCGTTCTCTACATGAGACTTGAGGCAGTGAAAGGGAGCTCCATAATCTATACATGCCTGATCAAAGTCACAGTAGATTGACAATGAGCCGGGTCCTAAGACGCGTTCGGAGAGTACAATAGACAACAGTTATTATTCCATAGACTTCGATGCCTGCAATGATGTGGAACGCTGTTTCGAAGAAGAAAGTTTTGCAGAGACAAAAAAGGCTTGAGGGAAAGGGTTCTTTTGTCTTTTCTAGGGCTTCGTTCTGAAAGCTTTGCCGGTCTAACGCCGTAATTTGGAGATTCTGGGGGGAATTTCGAACGGCCTCTTGTCCGCGGCGATTCCGTCTGTTCATATTCGAGGCTTCAGAAAACTTCCGCCCTTTCCCTCATCAGAATCAGACTCTGAGAAAGTATATAAAAACTGTGAACATGGAGGATTATGCCTAGATATTAACGCATTGATAACTCTATTGGAAGAGGGAACGTGAAGCGACTCTGGTAATTGTGGAAAGACAGACTGCTCGTCTCGCTTGGCGAATATGAGAGAGACGAGAGTCATTCGGGATAAGATGGTCGGTTTGGATGTGGTCTTGCAGTCTGGACGGCCGGTTCATAAACCACTTTTACAGAAGTGACCTTGATTCGTCAGAGGCGGATATGGATATCAATACGATAGTTCTGGCTTTGTGTGCCGTGTACGTGGTTTTCTCTCTGATCTACGCATTTCTGATTCTGCCAGCGAATAAGAAGCGAGAAGCCTAGACTCTGTAATCTCGACTTCAGTTTTTCATGCTGGCTTCATACAGAAGGGAATAGAGACTAGCCGGCTTATCTGGAGGTTTCTTCGGGATGGAGAAGTGACACAGGAAGGACTTTCTACTAGCTGCAGGTCACGTCTGCAACATCGCCCTACCCCGCCAGATGGGAGCTATAGCCTTTCCAGGACGCTGTTTGGAAGGATTTCATTCGTAAAAGCACTACCCCCCTCCCCCTATCGAATTTTGCAAAGGTGCGGGTCGTTTCTACTCCTAGATTCGATAGCTAGCCGCTTCCAGAAGTAGTAGTCCTCTCTCCATCGCATTGTCCCTACTTCTTCTTTGTCTAGCTGGCTTTGCCTTGTTGCTGTTTAGCGTCTGTTTGGTGTGTGTTTAGCGTGCGTATTGACTCCCGAACAGCTGATAATCCAGAGTCTGTCATTTGAACAGACTTGGGAATATGCTCTGTTGCAGAAAAAAATCCTGCCAGCCGGCTCAACTCCCTAGGATGGTTGTTCTGACGAGACCGCTTATCGTGTTGGAGATGGTTTCGTTGAAACTTCCAAGCTAGCTAGGTTCAGCGCGCATTAGATAAGGTTATGACCTCTCTTCGACTATGATTTTAGGGATGTTTTCTACCCATAAAATCGATATCCCCCCGTATTTTTCTCCTAGCTACCGTTGTCTCGCAGCTGGTTTGACGTGTTTTATTCGTGTTTATTGGCTCCAAAACAGGTGCCGGCCTGCAGTCTGTTTCTTGAACGAGGTTGGAAACGAGCCTCTTTCCAGAGGAGAACTTTGGGAGGTTCCGTGTGCTGCTTGTGAGCTTTGACGAGCTTGGAGAAACTGTGGGTCGTGTTGGGGTTGAGGTAATGGTGGTCTGCATTGGGAGGAAATCGATCGTTTAGTATTCGATTCATCCTAGCCCCAAAAGGTTTAAATAGGAGATGTGCGTTATTTCTAACCTGATGTTAGATATGTATAACCAAATGTTGGATATGAATAACGGGGGCAGAGAATGATGAAGAAGGGTGCGGCAACAAGAAGGTGGCAATACGCGATACTTGCAGTAGGAGTGTCAGTTTGTCTGGTAGGAGCCTTCTTAATGGGATGGGGAGAGCCCATCTTAGGAGAGAACCATGCTGGTATAGCAACCGTGATAGGGATAGTAGGAATTGGCATAGTCGCGAGCGCAAAAAGGGGAGAAGCATGAAGATTGTGATGCAGACGAATGGGTTGTCCAAGTGTTATGGGAAGGGCGGCGAGATCAAGGCAGTAGACGAGCTTGACCTCGAAGTCTATAAGGGAGAAACCTTCGGACTGCTAGGCCCAAACGGGGCGGGCAAGACGACGACGGTTCGCTTGTTGAACTGTATCATAAAGCCGACTGGCGGCACGGCCAGAGTGAACGGCTACGACATCCTCAAGGAGGAAACGAAGGTGAAACGGGTCACAGGATTGCTCGCTGAGTCACCTGGGTTATATGAGAAGCTCAGCGCCTACGAGTTTCTGGAGTTCATGGGATCCCTCTACGATGTTTCTGGTGATATCCTATCTGAAAGAATAGATGAACTGCTAAGACTGTTCGGTCTCTATGACCGCCGTGATTACCTTCTTGAGGGTTACAGTCGAGGAATGAAACAGAAGGTTCTTATTGCTTCAGCTCTAATCCATGACCCTCCAATTCTCTTCCTTGATGAACCAACTTCGATGCTTGATCCCAGAGCTGCTCTAATGGTAAAGGACCTGATCAAGAAGCTATCAGATAGCGCGGGCAAAACTATCTTCATCTGCAGCCACATCCTACCAATCGTAGAGGAACTCTGCGACCGAATAGGCATCATCAACCAAGGCAGACTCATCGCATTGGGCACAGTAGATGAGATCATCGCTCAGACCAAGACGAAGACACTGGAAGAGGCATTCATCGCCGTAACTGGGGGAGCCGAAGAGAAGGAGCTTCTAGCGTGGAGGGAACAGAATGGTGCCAACGGCTAAGTGGCTTGTGGTTGCGAAGAACGAATACCGCATTCACACAAGCAAGATACGGACAATAAGGCCCTACTTCCCCTATCTGGCCATCGGACTGGTGGCAGTCTTCGTATCGCTTCTTGCGCCGGCGATCGTCAGCCAGTTACTAGATGACCCGATTGCTTTCATCCTTTCTCATCTTGCCATAGCCATGGTGCAGATCATACTCTTCATGATCTTCTTCTACTTCATAATAATCCCGATTACCTACACGTTGAGAGATGTACAGACCAGCCAGCTGGAGATCTTTCTCGCAGCCCCGATAAAGCCGGGTGATGTGCTGCTCGGCGAGTTTCTCGGCGTAGCACCCATCTACGCCATCGTCGTGACAGTGATCTCCGGCCTCTTCACAGCTGTTCTCACGCCTCTGGGGCTTGACCTTGCACAGATAGCAGTAATCGTCATAACTATCGTTCTCACATTCTTCTCTGCTCTCTGGATCGGTACTGTTCTCGCCGCCCTTCTGAGAACAAGGCTTGGGAAGGCTGCTCAGGGAAAGGATGTCGGAAGAGCTCTCGCAATGATTATTGGCCTGCCCATGATCGGATTTATGTACGCAATTATGGGAGGAGGTTTGCTCGAAGCCCTCGCTGACCCCAATACAAGCGGAATGGTTAGAACCGTTCTCGGCGTACTACCCAGTTCCTGGGGAGGTGAAATCATCGTTAGCTTCGCCTCTAGCCCTGGTGACATCGCTGCCGTGGGCACCGAGGCGATGACCCGATTCGGAGGTCTCATCGCCTTCTTCTTAGCGGTGTTGTGGCTGGGTGTAAAAGCTGCTAATCGTGCCTACAGCCTGGAAACTATTAGCTTCATAGCTTCGAGAGCCAAACCAGACGGTGTTTTCTACAGAACTGTCAAGTATCTGGGAGGAGGTGGATCTTTTGGCACTCTCATCGTGTCTGTCTTCAAAGACTACAGTCGAAGACTTGAGAACCTATCCAAGATCGTCTACATGATGGGTGTATTCGCTATGGTGAGCATATTCCTGTCCGACCCTGACGATCCTGAATGGGGTCTCATAATAGCCCAGCTCATACTTCCTCTCCTTTCTGCGTTCGTGGTGGGTGAAGTGACGCTCCGAGGAAAAGAGGCTCTTCTAATCTACAAGAAAACACCTTCAGGCGTGGGAAGGTTTGTCAAAGCGAGGTTGTTACATGGCTGGATTATTGTGGTACCAATTGCAGTAGTGGTCACCACCATTTCAACAATTCTAAACCAACAGACCACGTTTGCCGCTCTGTTGACCAACGCAGGCCTGACTGCGCTGACGGTTGCAGCGACTGTGGCTTTCGTTCTCGGCCTTTACCTCCTGAATCCCGCCTTCTCTGATAAGTCTGGGAACTATGTGCTAAACCTGATGATAGTCATGCAGGGATGGGGAGGACTGTCCCTAGCCTCAATAATCGTTCTCAGAGAACTGCTCAGTCTAGGGCTGTATGATACACTATGGTACGTCACAGTTCCCTTGAGTTGGTTAGCGGGAACCGTTCTGCTTTACCTTGGAAAAAGAAAACTGAGCAGAATTGAATAGGAATATACTTCGGGAAATCAACATCATGCCAGAAGAAGATATTAGTATGGAAATCCAGTCTACAGCAATGCTTACAGTGCACTTGTTAGAAGGAGTGGAGTAGCATGAGTAATCTTCTATGGCCTCTAGCGAGTATCGGTATACTAGCCACGATAATCATACTTGGTGTTCTGATAGTCTGGAGAATTCTGAAGGACAGGAGATCCGGGTTTCCTCGGGCGGATGAACGTACGCAAAGGGTCACTGGAAAAGCAGCAACATATGCTATGTACATCGGCATGTATTCCACGATAGCACTGGTATTTGTGAATCTCATGTATGAGATATTGTATGATTCACCTGCTTTCGAAGTCGGGTATGCACTATTAGCATCGCTCCTAGTATACAGTCTATCCTTCATTGGATTGCGCTTGTACTTTGACAGAAAAGGAGACTTCTAATGTCATTCAGAACGAGAATGAAGGAACTCAGGGCACGATACGACCTTACACAGGAAGACCTGGCAAAAAAGGTTGGCGTAAGAAGGGAGACCATACTCTACTTGGAGAAAGGAAAGTACAATCCCTCACTGCAACTGGCGCATCATGTAGCCAAAGTTCTGAAAACAACAATAGACGACCTCTTCATTTTCGAAGACGACGAGAAGAACGAAGAATAGTAAAGAAGGGTCGGCTGCAGCTTACGATATCAGTTCACTTTGAGAGTGTTTCGTGTTATTAGAAGTAACCATCGTAATCTCAACTGATCTCACCCACGGTTCTTAAGGCGTCTTCTGATCTCTTCTAGAGATGGATTTTCAACCATTTGCAGGAACATCAGGTTGAAGCCGTTGGTGTCACGTATCGTGAAGATCCGTCCTCCCCAGAACTGGTTTTCCGGCGGATGGTCGGTTCTCCATCCGTTGTCAGTTACTCTCCTGTAAGCAGCGTCCACATCGTCGACGTGGATGCAGAAGGTCACATTTGGGTGATGTTCAGGATACGGAATGTCGTGTGTGCGTTGCAGGTTGAAGTAGCAG